>ULNJ01007261.1_pt1 | contig 12848 bp, 9 predicted proteins | sample 1951891 | NCBI WGS metagenome assembly ULNJ01 (sample SAMEA4835574, study PRJEB28245) | human gut metagenome | biome: gut microbiome; material: fecal sample | place: Denmark | collected 2008 | reverse complement strand
CTGATTACGAATCAGTTGCTCTACCTACTGAGCTAAAACAGCACGAGTGTGTGTTATTCTAGGAATTTTTAGGTACAATTTCAAATAAATTTAACCTAAATTGAGGCATTCATGGATGGATACTTACAGCAAGATAGTAAAATTCAGCATTCTGCTGATCCTTCTGTTTATATTTGCAACAAACTCCTATGCATTGTGTCCAAACACTTTTGTAAGAACTGTGCTGTTACTTTTAGGCAGTGTATCACTTATATTTAGCGCTTATACCTACAACAGAGATAAAGCCTATTTTAAAACAGGTATCTTTGCCTGTCTTTGCGCTCTGCCATGGGCTTTTTATCTTCAGCAAAAGTTAATCTTTGGAGAGTATGTAACCGCTCTTAATACAGCTCCACAAACATTTACGCATATGATGGTTGTATTCAACCTCTTCCGCTATCTTTTACTTGTTTTTGCCTTTTTTATCTTGGTAAAAGGTCTTTTTTTGTCAATTAAAAATCTTTATGAAACATAAAGTTAAAAAATTATTTTCAAAATTTTGCATAAAATGCCAGTAAAAAGGCATAAGTTGTAAAATTTCCCCTGACAATACGGCATCTTTAAATTATTTGGATGTCGTATGCTAAAACACAAACTTTCTTTATCTCTACCCTTTGTTCTTCTCTCTATTGCATTATCTCCATCTGTAAATGCTTTAGAACTTAACAATGTCATCATTAAATCTGGTGCAAGAATCGATAAAAAAGCTATGGATAAAAAACTCAATCCATATCTTGGAAAAGAAATTGATATTGCCCTCTTACAGAATATCTTAAATGAGATCTCTGATTACTACAGAAAGAATGGTTACCTTGCAGCTCAGGCTTTCTACCCAGAGCAGCAAAGTCAAAACGGTGTTGTAGAGGTTATTGTAAAGACTGCAAAATTAGATGACATAAAGATTTCAAACTACGCCTCACTCACTCCTAAAACAGCTTACATGCTCACCGAGAATGTACGTAAGTTTCAAGGTAAGGAGATCAACTCTCATGAGTTAAACGCAAGCTTGCTTAAGATTAAAGATCTAAATATCTTTGATATTGCAGGCTACTTTGAGAATTCTCAAAATAAAGCAGATCATGCGTCTTTAACTATCGATCTTAAAGGTCGCTCCCGCTTTGGTTATGAGCTAAGCTATGACAACTACGGTAATGAGTCTACCGGTAAGAACCGTTACACACTATCATTGAACTCACTGAACTTATCAAAACATGCTGATAAGGGATACATTATTCTAGGTACCACTGATAAAAAACAGAACAACCTAATTCTAGGGTATTCCATTCCCTTCACCTCACATCCTACTATCTTTGGCTTTCAGTTTAATTATGGAAGCTATGATCTTGGAGATACCTATGACTCTTTAGAGGTAAAAGGCAATTCATTAGGAGGTAATCTCTATATAAAAGAGCCTTTATACAGAACGTTAGACAGTATAGTTAACTTTACAGGTGGAGGCTACTACAAAGCTCTTACCGACAAAATTGAAAGCTATTCTCTCGAATTGAAGAGAAACAAATTCGGTGGCTATTTTGATTTTGAAGCATCTGTCTTTAAAGAAGACTTAAACTTTTTAAATACCTTAAAACTTGACTACGGTCTTGTACAGGATAAAAGCAATTTATCAGACGCCAAGTCACAGCGAGCTTATTTGCTTTCTAACTTTGATTCAAAGCTAGATTGGAACTTCTATAAAAATTATTCCTTAATCAACACGTTTAGTGTGCAGTACGCGCAAAAGGCAGTGGATGCCTCAGACAAGTTCATACCAGGAGGAGCATACGGAGTATCAGCTTATGACGGCTCTTTAGCTTCCTCTGATCTTGGTCTGTTTCATGATCTTAAATTACAGACCAAACTCATGAGTAAGCCTTATCTGGACTTCTTTGTAAATTTCATGCAGGCCCATGCCAAAAACGTCGAAGTTGAGAAAAAAGAATTCTTTTATGCCATAGGCTCTGGCTCCAACATAAGTTATGGTGGCTTTTACCTTTCAGCATCTGTAAGCAAAGCTATTGGTAAAAACAAAGAATATGCAAAGGATTCAGCAAAGTTCCTGTTAAAAGCAGGCTACGCCAAGATTTAATAAAAACACAGTATTAAGCAATAGAACTACTCAATTTAGGATATTTATGAAAGTAACTATAAGCAAATTATTTATCTTCTCATTACTTGCTATGGCAATTAAAAGTGCCCATAGTGCTGCAGCTCTGCCTACTGGTGAAAAAATCATACATGGTGAGGTTTCAATCTCAAGAGGACCTAACTCAATGTTCATTAGTTCAAATTCAGACAGAAATGTCATTTCATGGAATGATTTTTCAGTTGCTAAAGGCAATAGTGTAGTCTTTTCTGGAACTGACGCCACATTTCTTAATATTGTAAAAAGTAGCAATATCTCAGTTATCGACGGCAATGTAAGCTCTATAGGCAACAACAATATCTATCTAATCAATCCTAATGGTATCAATATTGGAATTACAGGATCCTTTGAGGCTAATAATGCAATTTTATCGACATCAAAACTCTCTCAGGAAAACGTTGATAACTTTATTGACACCGGTGATTTTGAATTTACAAAAAAAGGTATGGGAAAGGTAAAACTCATAGGTACTTTGCATGCTGAAAACACCGTAATTGACGGCAGTCAGGTCATCATACGTGATATTTCAAAAATTGAACTAAGTACAGGTGTTTTAGACAGTGTAAAGCCGCTTAAAGATACGGTCTCTATCCACAGCTCAATTAAAAGAATTGATATTGGCTCAAGTAAAAAGGTCGATCTTGAAAAAGAGTTGGGGCTTACAAAAGAGGATGGTCTTTTTGATCATACTGATAAAACCGCTATTTCTACAAAAGAGGAGTTTCTAAACATAGCCTCCGATCCTTCTGGCAGTTACTTTATTACTAATGACATTGATTTAGGATCATTAAATTCAGCTGTTACCGGTACTAATGACTTTACAGGAAAGATTGAAGGAGCCTTTAACTCTATTACTTATAGTCTAGAAGGTAAAGGCACTAATCTTGAGCAAAACATTGGTCTGTTCTCAACTTTAAATGGCTCTACCATTGAAAACTTAAAAATTAAAAATCCTTATATAAGTGTAAGCTCACCAGAAGATTCAACCTATATTGGAGCTCTTGCAGGTGTAATCAAAGCCTCAACTATCAAAAACGTTGAGGTAGATGGACTTAGTCTTACATTTTCAAATCTTGGGAATAAAAAGATCTACGCAGGAGGTCTGGCAGGACTTGCAACCTATGATGGCGCATCTTCTAATTTTGAAAATGTAACGGCTGGTTTTAGTACTAAAACACAAAAGCACTTATTTACCCGTGACAACTATACCTTTGGAAGTGTATTAGGCGAGTTAAAAGATGAACTTAATTTAACTGGAGCTAATTTTGGAAAAACTGATTTTTCAGATGACTACTCTTTAGGTTTAATCAGCGCTATTGGTTACAGTCAGGCTACAGCATCCATTGATAACGAGTATCAGCATAATTCAGGAGAATTTATAAAAGTTAATGGCTACTATCAGAACAGTGGCTTCTTTATCCCCTACTTTATAGATGACAATAAGATCTTTGTCACCGACACTTTTGACAAGGTTTACAACTATGATGAACTTGTAGGTAACAACAAGTACTTTAATCTCAACGATTATGTTGATCTCAGTTACAAATACGCTAATGGAATGCAAAAAGAAGGTAACTACAATCATGAATACACCTCAAAAACTGGAGGTCAGACCTTCTACTTTGTAAAAGATGGTAATAAGTCTGAGACAGCAACTCATACCATAAGTATTGAAGCACCAATGGGAAAAATTGAAACTGATGACAACTTTGACTTAGGTTACATCGCTGATGAAGAGCCAGATCCTGATATGGGTAGGTTTGACGAAAGCGATTTGTATTTTGACAGTGATTTTGATAACGCTTTTACGAACGAAGAGCTTCCTGATGAGGAAATTGGGAAAGCTCCTGAAGATGACAATGATTTTGACAACGACTTTACCAACGAAGAGCTTCCTGATGAGGAAATTGGGAAAGCTCCTGAAGATGACAGTGATTTTGATAACGAATTTAATGTAGATTATGAGTACGAAGAAGAACCCTCAACTGCTGATAGCAATTACTATAGAGGACCACAAAAGAAGCAAAAGACCATCTCAGACATTATCGAGAACAAAAAAATAGTGTTAATGCAAAAGCAAAGAAGCACAAGTTTAAGTTTTCAGAATAATTACTCTGTAGTGCATGACATTATTTCTAAATCGTTACTTGCATCTTTAAGCCTGTTAGAAGAACCTAATAAGTTGCTTACCAAAGCTAATGACGACTCTGATAAAGAAGAGAAAATATCGTAACAATAAAAGGATTGTGCTGTTCACAAATTGTACACATTATCTTTGACGAAATTGGTTTAAAAAATTAGAATAAACAGTTTAATTATGAGGATAATTCACACGACGATTTTAAGTATAATTATTCACAGTTTTTTAGAAAATTTTGTCAGAGGTCAATAATGAGTCAGCTTCAGGGATTAGCATTAGTAGGCGATGTGGGCGGCACTAATGCAAGACTGTCACTAGTTAATTTAGCAGATGGCAGTTTATCAAATACAAAAGTTTATTCTTCAGTAGAAAACGAGTCTTTAGAAAAAGTTATTGTAAAATTCAGAGAAGAAACTGGCGCAAAGTTTGACTCTGCTTGTATTGCAATCGCTACTCTTTTAGATGGCGATTACGTTAAGATGACCAATAATCCATGGGAATTTTCAATCTCTCAGATGAAAAAGAACCTTGGTTTAGAGAAATTAGAATTCATCAACGACTTTACAGCTATGTCTATGAGTACTACAGCTATTCCTTTAGACAAAATGACTAAGATTGGTGGTGACAAGATCGATCCTAATGCACCAAAGGCAATTTACGGTGCCGGTACCGGTTTAGGTGTAGGTCACTTAATCAAGGTTAACGGCAAGTGGATCGCTCTTTCATCAGAAGGTGGTCACGTTGATATTGCTGCAACCAATTCAAGACAGGATGAAATCGTAAGAGTATTACGTACAAAGTTCGACCACGTATCTGGTGAAAGATTATTATCAGGTCAGGGTCTGGTAAACGTTTATAAGGCAATTGCCCAGTTAAACGGTCATGAGATTAAGGACGTTGAGCCTTGTGATGTAACATCAGGTGCTTTTGCTAAAGATCCTTGCCCTGATTGCAAGGAAACTGTTGATGTATTCTGCTCTTTAATGGGTTCATTTGGCGGTAACTTAGCTATCGACCTGTTAACTAAGGGTGGCGTTTATATCGCAGGTGGTATCGTTCCACGCTTTATCGATTACTTCAAGAACACTGATTTTAGAAAGCAGTTTGAAGGGAAAGGTCGTTTCAAGGATACCTTAAAGCAGATCCCTGTATATGTAATTTCAAACGGTGATGCTGGCCTGTTAGGCGCTGGTGCTTACATTCGTCAGGAATTAGGAGCTGAGCTTTAATTAACAGCTCCTTGTTAGGATTTTAATAATGGATCATGTTTTATTACATGATCCATTTTTTATTTCTGATGACAACAAAGGCGCCATAAGGCGCCTTCTCACAGATCTTAAAATAACTTAAAGTTAATCCAAGAAACCACGTAAACCTTGTGATCTACATGGATGACGAAGCTTACGTAAAGCTTTTGCTTCAATCTGACGAATACGCTCACGGGTAACACCAAACTGACGACCAACCTCTTCTAGAGTATGATCTGATGGCATACCAATACCAAAACGCATACGCAGAACCTGAGCTTCCCTTGGAGGCATTTCATCTAGAACACCGTTGATAGCATTCTTTAAGCTCTCAGATGTAGCAGCTTCTGCTGGTACTACAATTGAGCTATCCTCAATGAAATCTCCTAAATGTGAATCGTCATCATCACCTACTGGAGTTTCAAGTGAAATAGGCTCTTTTGCAATCTTCATTACCTTGCGGATCTTCTCCTCAGGTAAGCCCATCTTTGAAGCTAACTCTTCAGGAGTAGGCTCTCTGCCCTTCTCCTGTAACATCTGACGAGAAATTCTGTTGAGCTTATTGATAGTCTCAATCATGTGCACAGGAATACGAATAGTACGAGCCTGATCAGCAATAGATCTTGTGATAGCCTGTCTAATCCACCAGGTCGCATAAGTAGAGAACTTATAACCTCGACGGTATTCAAACTTATCTACAGCCTTCATCAGACCGATATTACCTTCCTGAATTAGATCGAGGAACTGAAGGCCACGGTTGGTGTACTTTTTAGCAATAGAAATTACAAGACGAAGGTTAGCTTCAACCATCTCCTTCTTGGCTTTCTTTGCCATTGCATCGCCCATCATAATTCTACGTGAGAGGTCGCGTAAACGAGCGATGTTGATACCTGAATCGTCTTCTATTTCTTTTAGAGCTTCAACACATTTCTGAATTTCTGCTTCGTACCCTTTTAGTTTTGTAGCATAAGGCTTCTTAACTTTAACAGCCTTCTCAAACCAGTCCATATTAGAAACTGATTCAGTTTCATTGTAATACTTCTTTAATTCGTCGATCTTCATGCCACAACGACCAACAGCGATCTCACGAACACGTCTATCCTGACGCTTTACACGATCCATCATATCGTGCATCTTACGTAATAGACTTTCTAGCTGTGAAGGTACAATCTTAAAGGTCTCAAAAATCTCTACTAATTTTTCAAGTTCTTTCTTGTACTTCTTATCAGTTGTAGATTTCTGTCTTGCAGCTGTTACCTTGTCAAACTGAACACGAAGTTCTGTAAAGCGCTTTCTGGTCTCCTCAGGATCAGGGCCAGAATCAGTTGGAGAATCAGAGCTTTCATCTGCATCATCAAGATCATCATCAGCTTCTTCGTCTTTCTTCGATGCCTTAGTAGCTTTCTTACCCTTCTTAGCACTCTTCTTGTCAAGCTCCATAGACTCATCTTCTTCATCTAAAGCTTCTAGCTCTTTATCAAGTTCTGCTTCTGCTTTCTCATCGATAGCGATGTCTTCGCCATCTTCACTTTCCTGTGAATTAGGATCAGCAAAACCGTTGATAATATCGCCAAGCTTAATCTCTGAATCTGGATCTAAAGTCTGCTCATAACGAGAGAACAGTTCTTCCATAGCCTGTGGATATTCAACTAGACACAGCTGAACTTCATTAGTGCCCTTTTCGATACGCTTTGAAATTTCAATTTCATCTTTTCTGGTTAAAAGAGAAACGTTACCCATTTCGCGCATATACATACGAACAGGATCTGTAGTTCTGCCGATATCAACTGAACTGTCCAGCTGGTTTGCAACAATCTCAACATCCTCTGAGTCAGTCTGTGAGTTGCCATTTAAAAGAATATCATCAGCCTCAGGGGGTGTTTCACAAACATTGATACCCATATCAATGAATGTCTGAATGAAAACAGACAGCTGATCACCACTGATAATATCAGGTGGAATTAAATCATTGATTTCATCAATGGTCAGATAGCCCTGATCTTTTCCTTTTGCAATTAACTGTTTAAATTCTGTACTTGCTGAATTGTTATCCATTATTATAATTTTCCTAGACGCTGCAGTCGTAACAAAAGTAAATGGGTAAGAGATTGACTCTTGCCCATTCAACTAAATATTTATAGGTTATGAATACCAAAAAAGCAAAAAAATTATTAAAAAATTTTTCTCTTTTTTAGTCTAACTCAACGTCATCAGGGAATGATGCGTTATGGTAAACGTTCTGAACATCATCAAGATCTTCTAAAGCGTCGATCATGCGCATGCACTTTGCAGCATTATCTGCATCAAGTTCAGCTTCTGTAGATGGAACCATTGAAACTTCAGCATTAGTAGGTTTGATACCCTTAGCTTCGAATGCTTCTACAACATCAGCAAATGCCTCAGGGGCAGTGTAAACATCGATTGAACCATCATCATTGGTTACGATATCGTCAGCACCAGCCTCAAGACCAATTTCCATTGCCTGCTCTTCATCGATTGGCATTTTGCCATCTTCATCCTGAGCAAAGCTGATTACACCTTTCTTGGTGAATAAGTAGCCTACAGAACCTGTAGTACCTAAGTTACCACCAAACTTGGTAAATGCATGACGAACGTCTGAAGCGGTACGATTGTGGTTATCAGTCATGCACTCAACCATAACTGCAACGCCACCAACACCGTAGCCTTCATAAGTGATGTTCTCTAAATCTGCACCATCACCGCCACCAACACCACGCTCAACAGCGCGCTTGATAGTATCGCGAGTCATGTTCTGAGCTAAAGCAGCAACAACTGCTGAACGCAGACGTGGGTTGCTTGACTCATCACCGCCACCCATACGAGCAGCTGTTGTAATTTCACGAATTAATTTGGTAAAAACCTTACCACGTTTTGCGTCCTGGGCTGCTTTACGGAAACGGATATTAGCCCATTTTGAATGACCTGACATTTTTATCTCCTAAATGAACGCACTGCGTTATTTTTCAAAATCTGTTACAGAAATTGCAAGATCTCTTAAAGCATCTTCACTTGCAACATTAGGTGCATCTGTCATTAGACATGCAGCAGCTGTTGTCTTAGGGAACGCAATAACATCACGGATGTTATCAGTACCAGTTAACAGCATGGTTACACGGTCTAGACCGAATGCAAGACCAGCATGTGGAGGAGCACCGAATGATAGAGCATCCAGTAAGAAACCAAACTTCTCACGGGCCTCTTCTTTAGAAATGCCTAAAACAGTAAATACTGCATTCTGCATGTTCTCATCATAAATACGTACAGAACCGCCACCTGACTCATAACCGTTGATTACAAGATCATAAGCATCAGCGTAAACTGACATAGGATCAGAGATTAACTGCTCAGGAGTTACATCCTTTGGTGCTGTAAATGGGTGGTGCATTGCTGTAAGACCTGCTTCCTCTGTCATTTCAAACATTGGGAAGTCGACAACCCATAGAGCTTTATAGCCATCAGCTACTAAGTTCATATCACGGGCTGCCTTAATACGCAGTGAACCGATTGCAGTTGCGGTCTTTACTCTCTTACCACAGCAGATGAAGACGATATCACCAGACTTTGCTTCAGACAGTTTTACTAAATCTAAAAGTTCCTGCTCTGATACGTGCTTGCCAATTGAAGACTTAAGACCTTCAGCACCTGCATTTAGATCATTTACTTTGATATAGATTAGACCAGATGCGCCTAGCTTCTTAACATAGTCTGTATACTCATCAATCTTCTTACGAGTTAAAGCAGCACCGCCTGGAAGAGCAAAAGCAATGACTCTGCTGTCTTTGTCATTAGCAGGTTCTGATAAAACCTTAAACTCTGAGTTTACAACAGCATTATCAACAAGTTTTAATTCAAATGGAATTCTTAAATCAGGCTTGTCTGAACCGAATCTGTCCATTGCCTCTTCCCATTTCATAACAGGAAGTTTGCCTAAATCGACGTTCTTAATGCTCTTGAACAGTTCACGCATCATTTCTTCCATGATGTCACGAACGTCCTGAGAGGTCATAAATGAAGTCTCAACATCGATCTGAGTAAATTCTGGCTGTCTGTCAGCTCTTAAATCCTCATCACGGAAGCACTTTACGATCTGATAGTAACGATCGTAACCTGCAATCATTAACAGCTGTTTGAACAACTGTGGTGACTGAGGCAAAGCGTAGAACTTACCATGATGAATACGAGATGGAACCAAGTAATCACGAGCACCTTCAGGGGTAGCTTTAGTTAACATTGGGGTTTCGATATCTAAGAAACCATTCTCATCTAAGAAATGTCTTACAAAGTGAGTGATCTTTGCTCTGGTTACAAGTTTTTCAACCATCTCTGGGCGACGTAAATCAAGATATCTGTATCTTAAACGCAGCTCTTCTGAGTTATCCTGATTGAAATCTAATGGTAGCACACCAGCTTTGTTGAAGATCTTTAGCTCTGTTGCATAAACTTCAATTTCACCTGTAGCCATCTTCTTGTTGATCTGGTCATCAGGACGGGCTTTTACAGTGCCCTTTACACAGATGCAGAACTCATTTCTTAAAGTAGATGCTAGAGAATGAACAGACTCATTATCAGGCTCAAAAACAACTTGAACGATACCAGTTCTATCTCTTAAATCGATAAAAATCAGACCACCAAGATCACGTCTGCGGTTAACCCAACCGCATAAAGTAACCTCGCTGTCTTTATTGGTTAAATTTACATTACCACAGTAAATTGAACGCATTGACATAAAAAAGCCTCTTTTATTTAGGGCATCAATAGCTTTCTGTGTAAAATCCCTATGATGAAAATTCATGAGTATTTTCATCATATTTATTGCACACAAAATCTTTTCCCTTTCAGAAGAAAGGAAAATCAACATTGATTACTTGTCTTAAAAATGCGTACATTATATGAAATTTGCTATTTGTAGGCAATATAAAAACACTTATGCAAGACTGTAAGTGCCGTCTGGCAATGGCTTTATATGATTACCAATTCTTTTTTATGCACCATAATGATCTACAGAATTAGAAACTCTACTCTAAAGCCTCTCTTTATTGAATAAAGACTACGGCCACAAAATGGGGCCGATCGTTATCACAAAAATTGTTAGTTAATCATATACTGTAGTTATCCTGTAACGTTAAGCTACAAGTTTATATTAACTAGTTTGGCTTCAATTGAACCGAAAAAATTATGTGATGTTGCTCGGTTCGATTTGCTTGCCGTAAAATTTCATTGAGGTGTTAAATTTTTTCCAAGCTTAAGAATAAATAAGTTCAACAAAGTTAAATTTAAGAGCAATATTAGAAAATCCTGCCTTTTAGAGTAAATATCCCCTTTTTTATCTACAAAGTTAATGCTCTTTTTTATACAATATCTATTAGGAGGAGTTACTATGTTCCAAGCTTTAAAAAAATCAGTTCGATCCTTAGCAATATGTTCTTTAGCTATCGTAAGCTCACTGTCATCTGCTTATGCTGATGAGGCAAACACCAATGCTCAAGGAAAAACTTTAAATGTAGGTTGCGAAGGTGCTTTCGCTCCTTTTACCTATATTGATGATCAAGGTAATATCACAGGCTTTGATATCGATTTAATCAAGGCTATTGGTAAAGATCTTGGATATAACGTAAAAATCAATGTAATGCCTTTTGATGGTTTAATTCCTTCATTGATGACAGGCAACATTGATCTCATCATCTCAGGTTTCACCATTTCTGAAGAAAGAGCAAAAAAGGTAGACTTTTCAGATCCATACTACTTATGCGGTATGAGCTATGTCATTGAAAAGAAGAATGCTCAAAAATATGATACCTATGAGAAGTTAGACGGTCACCCAATCTGCACTCAGTTAGCAGCAACCGGTACTAACTTCACCCAGAAATTTCTTCAAAAGTCTAAAGATAAAATCTTTAATACTCCTCCTGAGACCTATATTGAGTTAGGTAACGGCAGTTGCCTTGCTGCAATTCATGACAAGCCTGTAAATGACTTTTTCTTAACTAAAGATAACTCTGGTAAATTTACCTCAATCGAAATTAAGAAACATATCGATAAAGAGTATTACGGTATTGCTGTACAAAAAGGTAATAAAGAACTTCTAAATCAAATTAACAAAGGATTAAAAGAAGTTGAAGAAAATGGTGTGTTTGAAAAGATCAGTATGGACTGGTTTGGAAACAATATTTTAGATTCACTAAAAGAATCAGAATAAACTAAAAATTGATAAACACATTGTTAAAAAGCGAACTTAAAACGAGTTCGCTTTTTTGTTTCTAAAGTCTCTACTAAAAGTAATCAGCTAAAGATCTGAAGGAATTGAGAACCACTTTTTACTGATTTCATCAATTTCTCTAGTGCTCATTAAGTAATCAAGACCTTTATTGATTTTATTTAATAACTCTGCTTTATTATCACCTACAGCGATCTTGTAGGTAACTTCACCAGTAAAAGGGATATCTTTAACAGTAAGTTTTCTCAAACGATGTTTACTAATGTAGTAATACATACTAGATTTACTGTCTATGAATGTTGCACACTGCTCCTTGTAAAGACCTGAAAAAGCATCCTCGGAACTGGCAAAAATCATAATTACAGAGTTTTTGTATTTAGAGCGTAAATACTTTAAAACATCAGGCTTATCTGTGACACAAAACTTAACACCTGACATTGAAGATATATCTTTATACTTAGAAGCGAGATTATCTTTAACAGCAAAAACTAAGTTATTTTTAAAATAAGGTACAGTAAAATTTGAATTTAGTTGATTCTCTTTTAAATTAGAATCAAATGGAGCTACTACAGCATCAACAGTGCCACGGCGTAAAGAGTCCTGAAGAACATAGAAAGGAATCATTCTAAACTCAACGTTAACATCTAATGCATTAGCAACAGCTCGCATTAAGTCTACACCAAAGCCTTTTAGATCGCCAATATCGCTTATCATTGAAAACGGTGCACTATAACCATCTACTCCAACATAGATCGTTGTATGGTCACGATTAACATAGTTAAAGACACCAAAAGCTAAAATGACGAAAGCTACGATAATAGATACAAAGTTTAAAAATCTAATCAAGATCAGCTCCTATCACAATTTATGCTTAGTATACGCTAAGAACTAGATCTAAATATCTAACGAACAGACAATATTTGAAAAAAGTTATGAGATTTAGAAGATAAAATTCAGTTGATTAAATTGTATGATACAAAAACGAAAAAACCCGAATACATGTTCGGGTCTTTAAAGATAAGTGGCGGAACGGACGGGGATCGA
>ULNJ01019936.1_pt1 | contig 12916 bp, 9 predicted proteins | sample 1951891 | NCBI WGS metagenome assembly ULNJ01 (sample SAMEA4835574, study PRJEB28245) | human gut metagenome | biome: gut microbiome; material: fecal sample | place: Denmark | collected 2008 | reverse complement strand
CGGCCATTATTGCGTATGTAACGGTGCCAGTTGCTGCCATTTTTGCGGCTAAGGCGATAGTAAGCCTAACAGTGGGCGACTTTAAACAGGCGATAATCTGGCTTGGCGTTGAGGCGGGTCTGCACATTTTAAGGCAGATGATTTGGAGCGTTAACTATAAGGGGCAGGGGCAGCTTTTTGCTGATAACTATCGCAAGGTTCAAAACAAGATATTTGACAAGGTGACCGACGCCACTACGGATAGTCTTCGCGGCGTGGGGCGTGAAAAGATTTTAAACGGCGTTAACAGTGACGCGGACGCGCTTGCCTCGTTTACAGACACGATTGCAACGCAACTATCAAAGGCCGTGCAATTGGGCATTACGTTTGTTATCATTTTAACCTATAACGTTTGGGTTGCGCTTTTGCTTTTGGTTTTAGGCGTTGCGGATTATTTTATATTGGGGTATCTAAACAAGCGCTATGGCAAAGAACACAAGCGTTTTCAAGAATCAAAAGACAGTTTGTATGAAAATATGAACGACGTGTACACCAGCCATAGTTTAATTAGTGAACTTGAAGCGAAAGATATTTATAAACAGCAATACAACGCGCGGGTTGAAAACACAATTTCGGCATATAAAAAGCGCCTAGATGTGTCTGACCTACGGGATAACTGGAACTTTGCGTTCTATCGCACAGTCATCTTTTTTATCACGTGTTTTCTTATCTGGCTTTTGACGGGGCAAACCATTTCGCTTGAAACCTATTTGGTTGTGACGCCGTATCTTCTTACGTGTACTGAGCTTATCGTTAACCTAATTAATATCGGGCTTGAAGTTGAAAAGGTGGACGTTTCAACCAAGCGTATTGACGCCATTCTTTCAATGAGCACGGAGGACCTTGCGGCGTTTGGCAAAATCCGCGATTACAGCGATTCACAAGACCTTAGCGTTGTTAACGTGTCTTATAAGTGTGACAATAAATCATCGCCGTATTTTGGCGAAATTCGTGACGCTGACCTTAGTTTTAAATACAACGAATTTAATTTAGTTAAAGGCGCAAAACGGTCAGGTAAGCGCTTACTGTTTTTCTTGTTAACCAAAAAGATTAAGCCTCAAAGTGGCGTGATTTTGATTGATGGGGTTGACATTTTTGCGTATAACAAAAAGTCATTTAGAAAACAGATGTATTACCTTACAAGCAAGCCACAATTTTTAAACACAAGCATTAAAACCAACCTTGAACTGATGAGTAAAAACAAGTCAAAAATAACGAAAATGCTTAAAAAGGTGGGACTGTTTGACAAGATTCAATCGCTTTCACGTGGGATTGACACCAATGTTTACGAGGCGGGGTTTGATGAATTTGAAATGTATCTGCTAAACATTGTGCGTGCGTTTTTGGTTGAAAGTTCGTGCGTTGCTATCTATGAATATCCAAATACGCTTGACGAGAATGAAAAGCGTCGGCTTTATGAGCTTTTTGAAAGTTACAGCGGGAAAAAGACGATAATTATGTTTACTGCTAAGCACGATTTTGATAAACTGTCAAAGATGACATATATTATTGACAGGGGTCAAATTAGCTGGAGGGTTTAATAAAATAAAAATTAAAAATAAAAAGGAGGTTATTATGGGAAAGAATGTAAAGGGGGCAAGAGTTTTAAGTATTTTTGAGCTTATAGTTGGGGTTGCTTGTATTATAGTTGGCGGATATTTTCTTATTACAATGATAAGCGCTGCGAGTGGAACGGGGAGTGCAAGTGATGCGCTTGGTTATACGCTTGGGTTGCTTTTGTTTATTTATTTTGGAATTCCAACACTGATTATTGGTGCGGCTATGATAACATCAGCTGTTTTATTACTGGTTGAAACAAAACGCGGAAAATATCTTAAAATGAGGCCGTATTTTATAACTTACACAGTGTTATATTTTGTGTTTGCAGCGGCGGCTAGCGTGATGGCGATTTTAGCAAAAGAGACGGCGACAACATTGCTTTGGGCGTGGATTGCGTTTATCTTTATTTTGTTTGCTGTTTTAAAGCTTAAACACGCAATTGCGATTAAAAAACTTCGCGAAAGTGAAAAATGTGCAAACGAACAAGCGGCTGAAATTTATGCCGAACCCGATGCTGCGTCTAAAAGCGAAAAATAATAAAAACAATTAGACAGCGTTTGCTGGAATGTGTATTGGACGCTTATGATTTGGCTATTACTAAGAAAGTAAGTGGAGGTGCGCAAGTCGTTTTTGTTAGGGCTAAAAATACGCACAATTAAGAGAAAAAGGCTTGATTTAAAAAATCAAGAGTGGTATAATACGAAAAATTTTCTCTAAAAGGATGAAATCGATGAATATTCACGGACAAAAATTATTTGACTTTTTAAAAGACAGGGGTTTGTTGTATCAGTCAACAAATATGGACGCTGTTAAAGAAATGCTTAATAGTGACAAGCCTTGCACCTTTTATCTTGGCATTGACCCAACGGCCGATGCGTTACATATTGGGCACCTTTGCTCGCTTAGAACGTTTAAATACCTTCAAGACGCGGGGCACCACGGAATTTTGATTGTTGGCGGGGCAACGGCGCATATTGGCGACCCAACTGGCAGGCGCGATATTCGTGCAATTTTAACTAGTGAGCAGATTGATAAAAACATCGCGCAGGTTGTAAGGCTTGCTAAAAAGTTTATCAAGACGGACGGAGAAAACTCGGCCATCATTTTAAACAATAATGACTGGATGAAGGGGTATGACTATATCTCGTTTATGCGTGACGTTGGCATTCATTTCAACGTTAACGTTATGCTTTCAACCGACGCGTGCAAGTCAAGGCTGGCATCAGGCGGGCTTACCTTTTTAGAGATGGGGTATGGTCTTATTCAGGCTCACGATTTTGAGCATCTGCATAAAGAGTATGGCTGCAATTTGCAGATTGGCGGGTCTGACCAATGGGCAAATATGGTGTCAGGCTGTGACCTTATCCGCAAAAAGTATAACGAGGTTGTTGAAACGCTTACAACGCCACTTTTGCTTAACAGTAAAGGCGAAAAGATGGGCAAAACAACGGGCGGCGCGCTTTGGGTAAGTGAAGATAAGGTGGGCGCTTATGACTTTTATCAATACTTTATCAACACTGCTGACGAGGATGTTGAAAAGCTTTTGAAATGGTTTAGTGATTATGATAACGCAACGATTGCCAAGATTATGCAGGGCGACATTCGCGAGGCCAAAAAACTTATGGCATACGAGGTAACTAAACTTATTCACGGCGAAGAGAACGCTAAAATGGCGCAAAAAACGGCCGAAGAAGTGTTTGGTGGCGGCCTATCAAGCGTGGCTATGCCAACGGTTAAACTGGATAAAAAAGACAAAATCAATGTTTGTGATATGTTGGTTTTGGCAAAAATCGTTGCAAGCAAGGGCGAGGCAAGGCGTCTTATTGAGCAAAACGGCCTGTCTCTTGGCGACGAAAAGGTAACGGACTTTAACAAAGAAATCGAAGGACACGGTGAAATCGTTGTGCATAAAGGCAAAAAGGTGCACGTTAAGGTTGTTTTTGAATAAAAAATAAAAAGCAGGCAATGTTTTTAGAAAAATTGTGAAAATTTGTTTAAAAATATTTGCCTTTTTTTTATGATTAGTATAAAATACAAATAATGAAACTTATCAAAGGAGCAAAAAATGAAAATTTCAGACATCAGAGTTCGTATCGTTAAGAACGAAACAAGCAAAATCAAAGCAAGCGTATCTTTAACAATTGATGACGCCATCATCGTGCATGACATCAAGGTTATTGAAGGCAGAGAAGCGGGCACGTACTTTATCGCAATGCCAAGCCGCAAAACTAACGAAGAGGGCGAAGCAAAATATAAAGACACTGTTCATCCTGCTAACACTGAAACTCGCGAAATGCTTAGCGAGCTGATTTTAAAGGCTTTCAACGAAGCTGTTAAAAATCAGGCTGAATAGTCAAAATAATAAGACTTTTTAGGCGATAAATTCTTGCCCGCAAGGGGTTAGGTTTTTATCGCTTTTTTTGTTGCCTTTTTAAAATAAAAACGCCCCGCCTGATGTAAAACGAGGGCGAACGACGCGAAAAACGCAATAAACGCAAACAAATACGAAGTGAAGGTGCGTCGCAAAAAACGAACTAAATAAGGGGGCAGTTAATCTTCAAGACCAATAAGGTAATCGGCCGAAACGCCAAAATATTCGGCAACAAGTTTCAGGCTAAAAACAGATGGAATGATGGTTGCGTTCTCCCACCTAATAATCGTTGAGTCACTCACGCCCAGAATTTTGCCAAGTTTGGCGGCGGACAAACCCTTTGCGAGCCTTAGTTCTTTAAGCCTTTCTCCAAAAATTTTCATACATATATTTTAGCATATTAATAAGAAAAGTCAAGCCAAAAACGTGGCGCGAAAGTCGTGCATAAAATGCAGTATGGAACTTAGCGGTAAAAACATTCATATTGTTGGCATTTGTGGGGTAAGTTTAAGTGCGCTGGCGGTTTTGTTAAGCTGCGAGGGGGCACGGGTGACGGGCTCTGACCTTGATGAAACGGAGGCGGCGCGTTTGCGGACGCTTGGGATAACGGTGTTTGTTGGGCATAGAAAAGAAAACATTTTATCTGATGCTGACATGGTTGTTTTTTCAAGCGCAATTGGTGACGACAACCCCGAGTTAATTGAGGCAAAGCGGCGGGGGCTTGTGCTGTTGTCACGCGCGGAGCTTCTAAGCGAAATATCAAAAAAGTATGGGTGCGTTATCGCGGTGGCGGGAAGTCACGGAAAGACAACAACAACGGCGATGATAGCGTCTATGCTTATTGACGCGGGGCTTAACCCAACCGTGCATGTTGGCGGGTGGTTCTCAAAAATCGGCGGGAACGTGCGTGTGGGCAGCAAGGCATATTTTGTTACCGAGGCATGTGAGTATAAAAATAATTTTTTGAAACTGTGCCCAGATATGGCCGTTATTTTAAACGTGCAAGCTGATCATCTTGACTTTTTTAAAACGTTTGCGGGCGTGGTTAAAGGTTTTTTTAGTTTTGCGCAAAAAATTAAGCACGACGGCGCGCTTATATATAACGCCGACGACCCAAATATTAATTTCCCCGAGGGTGTCAACGCGGTGGGGTTTTCGGTTGAAAACGGTGGCGACATCAATGCTGCCAACATAAAAATGCAGAGAAACGGCACCTATTCGTTTGACTGTATTTTTGACGGCTCAACGCTGGGGCGGGTGCACCTTTCGGTTTGTGGGGAACATAATATCAAAAACGCGCTGGCTACCATACTTGTTGGATTACACCTTGGCATAGATTTTAAAACCATTGCTAAAAGTGTTGGCGCGTTCTGTGGCGTTGATAGACGGTTTCAATTTTTGGGCACCATAAATGGGGCGGCGGTGTATAGCGATTATGCGCACCACCCAACCGAAATTAAGGCCAGCATAAAAACTGCAAAATCGTTTACTGCCGGCAAGATTTTGGCCGTTTTTCAGCCACATACGTACACAAGGACGGCTGCATTTTTTGACGATTTTATATCAAGCGTGGCGGATGCGGACGAGCGGGCGTTTTATTCGATTTTTCCTGCAAGAGAAAGACCTATGTCAGGCATAACACATACCGCGCTTGCCCAAAAAAGTTGCAAATTAGGCCTAAATGCGCGCGCAATTGACGATAAAAACGCACTTTTTAAACTTATTGCAGAATTTGCGGCACCAAATAATACAATTTTGCTTTTAGGGGCTGGAAATATGCAAAACCTATGCAAAGACCTTAAATTTGATGAAAAATATCATAAGTAAGGCGCATAAATGAAAAAAAAGTTGACGTGAAGTAAGTTTTGTTATACACTTTAATAGCAAGAGGCATAAATGAGAAAAAATATTAGAGATGAGAGAATGATTAAACATATAGTAAGTTTTATCGAACAAGAAGCGGATGCACAATTGTTTTTAGAAGATGAGGAACAAAAGTGTATTGTTGTTCGCGGGTATTTAAGACTTATAAAGCTTAAAAAGGTTAATGAGATTGAGGCTGAAATTATATCAAGTTTTCCTGAAATTGCAGCCATGTTTGAGGGGCGCGACTTGAAAAAATGTATTCTTACAAACATTTCTGATTTTGAAATGCTTATGGATGATAAACTTATTTCTAAACGCGTTAAAGAAATTGCTATTATTAAAAAATATCAGGTGGCGGTTAAAGAGTATGCCATGTCATTAAAGCATATTGAAGCGACAAAAGAAATGGATATATTAAATCAAATTTTTTAGAGTATAAAAATTTTTCACATGCCTAAACTAACAAAAAGGAGGGTTAGGCAGGTGTTTTTTTTGATGGTTCCGCCTATGGTTGACGTGGTTGATGTTATGCAATCTCAGTCAGTAGACACGTATGTGTTTTGTGCGCCCGAGACGATGTAGAGAATTGTTGTGCGCAAATTGCTAAAAAGGCTTGACAAACGATGGTAATTGTTTTAAAATATCTAAGAATTTAATTGGGAGGGGTTAAAATGAAAGAGAATATTCATCCAGACTACCATAAAGTTACCATCAAATGTGCCTGTGGCAATGAATTTGTATGTGGCTCAACCAAAAAAGGCGACGAAATTAAAGTTGATATTTGTTCAAAATGTCACCCTTTCTTTACGGGCGCTCAAAAAATTGTTGACGCCGGCGGTAGGGTTGAAAAGTTTAATAAACGCTATAACAATAAATAGCTATTTTTATGCAAACATTAAATTTTGTTTGCATTTTTTTCGTGTATTAGTTTTGCACGAATTTTTTTTAATAATAAAGGTTGGCGATTATGACGATAAAACAACTGACTGACAAGGTTAAGGCTGTGCTTAATAACGCGGGGATAACTGACGCAAGCGAAGGCGAATTTTTGGTGGCGGTGGCGCTTGGCGTAAAACGCAACGCAACTAAGTTAAATACGCCCGTAACTGACGCAGAGAGGCGCAAGGCACTAAGGTGGGCAAATAAACGAGCAACGGGGACGCCTCTTACCATCATCAGTCACAGCGCGAACTTTTATGGCCGAGATTATTTTGTTAACACAAGCGTTCTGTCTCCGCGTCCTGAGACCGAAGAACTTGTGGAGTTGGTTGCAAAAAATGTAAACAAAAACGCGCGGGTTTTGGATTTGTGTACGGGTAGCGGGGCAATTGCCATTACGCTTGAACTTGAATTTGGGTTTAAGAATGTGGTGGCAAGTGACATCTCTGCGCGCGCCCTTATGGTTGCTAAAAAGAACCGCTGTGCGTTGGGCGCGCATGTTAGATTTGTGCAGTCTGACCTGTTTGAGAATTTAAGCGGACGGTTTGATTGCATTGTTAGTAACCCGCCGTATATAAGTGAAGCCGAATACAATTTACTTGAAAGCGAGGTTAAAAATTTTGAGCCCAAAATAGCACTTGTTGCTGATGATGACGGCTTGGCGGTGTATAAGAAAATTGCAGCGCGCGCGGGCGAATACTTGGCGTCAAACGGGCAGTTGTTTTTAGAAATTGGCGAAACTCAGGTGGAGGCCATAACTGAAATTTTAAGGCCGCATTTTAAGGATTTGGAGGTTAAATGTGACCTTGAAGGCAAGCCGCGAATGATTAAAGCCACCAAAATAAATTAAGGAGCAATTTATGATTGAAAAACTGAAACAGATTAAAGAGAAGTTTATTGAACTTACCGCAAAAATCAGCGACCCTGACGTTATTGCGGATATGCCAACGTGGCAAAAACTTGTTAAAGAGCATGCTGAACTTGCGCCAATCGTTGAAAAGTATGACGAATACGCTAAGTGTGAAAAGGATATGAACGAGGCACTTGAACTTCAACAAATTGAAAGCGACGCGGAGATGCTAAGCCTGCTTGAAGAAGAGTGGCAGTCTAACAAAAAAAGGCTCGGGGAGATTGAGAACGAACTTAAAATCTTGCTTTTGCCAAAAGATGAGAATGATGACAAAAACGTTATCATTGAAATTCGTGCAGGCGCGGGCGGCGATGAAGCGGGGCTTTTTGCGGCCGAACTTAAAAGGATGTATGGCCTTTTTGCGGACAAACATCGCTTTTCAATTGAAGAGCTTGACGGGAACTATACCGAGGCTGGTGGCGTTAAAGAAGTTTCGTTTATGGTAAAAGGAAAGGGTGCGTTCGCGAAATTTAAGTTTGAAAGCGGCGTGCACAGGGTACAGCGTGTGCCTGAAACTGAAAGTCAGGGGCGCGTGCACACCTCAACGGCCACGGTGGCGGTGTTGCCTGAAAACCCAGACGTAAACATAGAACTTAATGAAAAAGACCTTGAAATCGTGACCTATCGAAGCGGCGGCGCGGGCGGACAGCACGTCAATAAAACTGAAAGTGCAATCCGCATAACTCACAAGCCAACGGGCATTATCGTTGCGTGCCAAGACGAGCGAAGCCAAGGCAAAAACAAAGAAAAGGCCTTAAATTGGCTTAAATCTAAACTTTATGATTATTATCAGGGGCAGGCCGACCGAGAGTACGCCGAAAAGCGCAAACTGCAAGTCGGCAGCGGTGACAGAAGCGAGAAAATCAGGACGTATAACTTCCCTCAAAACCGCGTGACTGACCACCGAATCAACCTCACCCTTTATAACCTTGAAAACTTTATGAATGGCGACATTGACGAAATGGTTGAGGCGTTGCAGGTGGCGGAGCAGCAGGCCAGATTAGCAACGCTGGAATAAAAACCGCAATATTTGGCGACTATGTCGCAAACTGCAAAGCCCGAATTGGACGCGAGTACAATGAGTACACTTATCCAATATCGGGCATTTTGTTTGCACCATATTCATCCAAATCTTGCGGTTTTTACATGTATCCTATGTAAAAATTTATAATATCAGTTTTAGCGACTAAATGCAGAAAAGACAACGTCACTGGGCATTAAACTTGGAGCGAGCGGACGCGAGCCTCGCCAAAGAATTTAGAATAAATTCTGCGGGCGAAGAGGAACAACCGAACGCCAGTAAAGCGAGCACTTGCGATAGCAACGTCGAGCGTTAGGTAAGTTCGAGTTGTGACGACGAGGCTAGCTACCGCCTAGATGACAACGCCTTTTCTTTTTTATTCATCACAAATTCGCGGTTTTCATGCGTGACTAAGGTAGAAAGTTGTTGTATAGGTTATCGTTGCCACGTTGGCATTGCCTCCTCGCAATGACAATTAGTAGATTGATTTTAATCTCAGCCGATTGCGATGAGTTAAAATTGTTTTTTATTATGCTTGTAAAGGTGGCGGGTTTTGGGTATAATTAGGGTATGAAAAATGGATTGATTGGGACAAGTACGCCAGACGACAAGTGGCGCAAACGCAAAACAGAGTTTGAAAACCGCAAGGACTTTGCGGTCTTTTCGCGTGGCAACAAAACGGATGTAAGAGACACAACGGACGCTTTAAATGAAGACAGTGTGGTGGATGCGAACATAAGCAAAACGGGTGGCGGTTATGCTGGTGACGTGGGGCTTGACAAAGACAACGAAAGGGAAAATGGCGGGCAAGGCGAAAAATTAAACGACTTACGAGATGAAAAAAGTGAGGATGTTGACCATTTTGTGCGCAGTGAAAATATAAAAGCGCTTAGAGACAAAGTAAAAAGTTTACCACTTTCATCGGGCGTTTATCTTATGAAAAACGCGCAGGGCGAGATTATCTATGTAGGCAAGGCCAAGCGCCTTAGAAATCGCGTTAAAAGTTATTTTGACAACTCGCCAAAAAACCTTAAAACGCAGATTATGGCCAGCTCGGTTTTTGATTTTGACTATATCTTGACCGACAGCGAACTTGACGCGTTTAACCTTGAAAACACGCTTATCAAAAGGCATATGCCCAAATATAACATATTGCTTAAAGATGACAAGTCATTTCCGTACATCTATATCAATCGCGACGAGAAATTTCCGCGCGTTCAGGTGGTAAGACGTCCAAAATCAAGCAAGGGTTTGTTTGGGCCCTTTGTTACAGGTATGAACATAAGCGAGATTGTTGCGTGTATCAAGTCGGCCTTTCGCGTAAGGTGGTGCAATACCGATTTTTCGCGCACTAGCCTTAAACGGCCTTGCGTTCATGGCGAGACGGGCAATTGCGTTGCGCCCTGCGTTGGGCGAGTAAGCGAAGAGGAATACAACCATATTATTGACGAGGTTGAAGACTTTTTAAATGGCAAAACTGCCACTATCAAGCGCCTTTTGAAAGAGAAAATGGCCAAACTTGCTGACGAGATGAAGTTTGAGCAGGCCATTGAAATAAAAACGCAACTGGCCACGATAGACAAGCTTGACGCGCAGATAATTACCGACCTTATCGGCACGAAATCGGTTGACGTGTTTGGTTTTTCAAGCCTTGATGAAATGAGTGCGTTTAACGTTATGATGATACGAAATGGCAAAAATGTTGGGCAAGTCAACTTTCCAAGTACGCTTGCGTTTGACACCGAGGCGGGGGCGCTAAGTTCGTTTATCTGCAACTATTACCTAACCCAAAATGTGGTGCCAAAAGAGGTGGTTTGCATTCAACTTGACGTTGACACGGCGACACTTGTTAAAGCTTTTCTTGATGAAAAGTTTAACACGAATATCAAGGTCACCATACCCGAGCGCGGGGTTAAGGTGCAACTTTGTCAAAACGCGATTAGAAATGCTACCGAATACGCAACCAACTCGCAAGACCGCATAATTCGCCATGAAAAATTGACGCAAGAAAGCCAGCAAGAATTGTGTCGTATCCTTGGCGTTAAAAGCGTTTATCGAATTGAGGGTTTTGATATTTCAAACATCAGCGGTACCAACAATGTGTCTAGTATGGTCGTGTTTGAAAACGGCGAGAGCGCGAAAAAAGAATACCGCCGCTTTAAAATTCGCGGGGTGGAAGGGCCAAACGACTTTGCGTGTATGGCCGAAACGCTTACAAGGCGCCTAACCAGCCTTAAAAATGGCGACAAAAACCTCAGCCGTCGCCCCGATTTGATACTTATCGACGGCGGTCTTGGCCAGTTGCACGCGGCCAAAAAGATGATGAACGAAATCGGGTTTGATATTCCTATGGTCAGCCTGGCTAAGCGCGACGAAGAAATTTATACCACCGAGTCAAGCACGCCAATCTGCCTCCCAAAAGACAATCCGGGGCTTCGCCTTTTGATAAGAGTGCGTGACGAGTCGCACCGATTTGCGGTCACTTTTCACCGTCTTGTTAGAAGCAAGGGCTATAAAAGCGTCCTTGAAAGCCTTGACGGAGTGGGCAAAACGCGCCTTAATCTTATATATAAGCATTTTAAATCTATGGACGCGATTATGGCCGCAACGCCTGACGACTTCGCGCGACTTGACGGCATCGGCGACCGCCTTGCCCTAAGCATCTATAACCAACTTCATTCTTAAAGTTTAAAGTTGAAAGTTTAAAGTTGAAATGATGATGCCATTGCGAGCGAAGCGTGGCAATCTCAGCTGCTTTATAATATTCTCGTTTTTTCTGCGGACTTATTAACCCCTCCGTCTCACTACGCTCTACGCTACGTTCGACCAGCCCTCCCCCTAAAGGGGGCGGAGTTGGTAAGAGTAGGGGGAGGGTGCCTCTAACTAGGGGATTGCCACGTCGGCAATGCCTCCTCGCAATGACATTCGCGTATTCGCAATGGCAAGGTTGCGGCGACGAGGTGGTAAACAAATATTTGTGCAAATTTGTTGTGTAAAAAGTTTGACAAATATTGTCGAATAAGATAAGATATCATTGTATCTTTTCCTAAAGGAGAAAGCAATGAAAAAAGGGAATGTTAAAATTTTCATAGGTAAAGTTAAATAATGTTTCTTTGGCGCCGAAATTAAGGTGCTTTTTTTATGCTTTTTTAGGCCAAATTAGTTGGCGTGTTTATTAAAAGGTGTTTTTGAACACATACTAAAAGCGGTGCGATAATAATTAGATTTTGGGCTAAATTGTTTGACAGGTTTTTTGAAGAAAGGTATAATTAATTTGATATGAAAAGTGGGAAGGGTTGTGCAGTAAAGGCGATTGGGTTTGTTTTGGCTTTTATTTTAAGCCTTTCTTTGTTTGCGGTTGGCGGCGCGAAGATGGCGGCGGCCGACCTGTCAACGGTGTATGTTAAAAACGGGGCGCAGTCAAGCGAGTTGACGTCGGGCGCAGATTCGTCGGTGGCGACCAATGGCGCGTTTACCGTTAAATTTTATGGGTCGTGGACGGCGCAGACGGGCGTGACGTATGTTTTATCGCTTGAAAACGCAAGTGGGACGGGCGTCAACTTCCCGAAAGAAACATATTTTGACTTAATAGATTTCGGCACGGGCGGCGCGGGCAAATCTAAGATTTATAGATACAGCAACGCAAGCGCAGAAAACCATATTGACGTGGCCGATTTTACGTATGGCGGCGAGATTTTTTCGGCGGGATATACGGCGGGGCAGACGGCGAATGAGGCATTGCAATTTTCAATCTCTTTGCCAAGTTCAAGCACGCTTACGGCGGGGTCGTACAAAATTAAACTGACGCGCAAGGTTAATGGCGCAAGTTCGGCGGTTTGGAGCAAGGCGCTTACTTTTTCAGCAGTAAGTACGCAATTTACGGTGTCGGCGGCGGCGCAAAACAGCAAACTTTATACCCAAACGAACGAAATTATCAGCGTTAATATCAAGCCAAACGGCGCGCTTGACACAAGCCTAAGCCAAAAGGGGCGCGGGGTGCGGGTGTCTTTCGTTGGCGCGACGGGCATTCCGCAAGACGCCAAGGTTGAGCTTTTTAGCGGTACGACTGCAAGCGCCGAAACCAAGATTGGCGACGATTGGGACAAAACCAAGCGTTTCGCGTTTGATACCACGGCCGAAAGCAACATTTGCCTGAGCCTTAATATACCGTATAACGTTATCGCCGATGGCAAATATAGCCTGAAAATCG
>ULNJ01016820.1_pt1 | contig 12959 bp, 7 predicted proteins | sample 1951891 | NCBI WGS metagenome assembly ULNJ01 (sample SAMEA4835574, study PRJEB28245) | human gut metagenome | biome: gut microbiome; material: fecal sample | place: Denmark | collected 2008 | reverse complement strand
GGTGTACGAGCCGCAGCAATTATCGTATCTATGGGTTCTACCGGAGAGCAAACAATAAGGAAGAAAATATCCGTTTTCTCCGTGACGAATATGAAACCGACGCCATCGGCTTGATTGTCAACGGTCAGAGATGTGCCGTTTCGTGGGATGAAAATGGTGTGACCTTCGCTACGGGGGAGAGCGTTGCAAGCGCATGGAGAAAATCTACTCTGTCATGGTCGGAAATAGATGACCGCATCCGTCAACTGATTGAACTCGGTCAGTATATTTCAAAGGATGAAGTGTCAAGCGCGGTTGCTGTTTATGATAAGTCGGTGGCGGAGAAAGTGACGAATGTCTACCGGGATTTTCTGAGTGGCGCAGAGTTCCCGGAAAACCCTCCCCAAAATGACTATCAGAAACAGGTCATTTTCTTCTTTGCGACGCTGCACGAGCCGGGGAAAGCCGAGCCGTTTATTCCCGTCTTTGAGAAAGCGGTGGATGCACTGACGGGGGAAGCCCGCAGACGCGAGGGTTACACGCCGCAGTTCGTGAAAATGCTTGTCAGCAGCTATCGCCGTGATCCGGTGGAATACCCGCAGGAGGAATATGTTCTCCCGCCTGAACACTACCTGTCGCAGGATCAGATAGACAATCATCTGATCCGTTCCGGCAACCATGTTTCGGAGGGGAAATTCCGTATCTATTCATTCTTCCTGCGAAACAAGAACAAGCAGGAAAGAGCAAAGTTTCTTTCGGATGAATACGGTATCGGCGGTTCTTATGGCGGCAGACAGGACGAGAGCCATGATAGCAAAGGATTGGCTCTTGCAGGCGGTTTGGACAAGAACGGAGTCAGAAATGTGCTTTTGAGTTGGGCGCAGGTGGCAAACCGTATAGACGAACTGATCCGAAGTGACAGATACCTGACGGCAAAAGAAGCCGAACATCTTGACGCTTATGAAAAAGAGCAGATAGCAAGACGGATCGTAAACTTTTATTGCGGGAAATCCGCTGAAGCGCCGCGTCCGTTTGAGAAAAAAGACGGGGACTATTTCGGAAGCGATGCCGAAAAAGAGGTGTACCAACAGCTTGGCGATGCCGAGCGCGTCAATGAGATCATCGGAATGATGCAGACGGTGTTTGATTCCGAAATGCCGGGCAGCTACACTTACGATCACGACAGAGAAAGCCTTGCCGATGTCAGACGGTTTGCCGAGGGCAAATATAACCTTTTTCCGGGCAGTAAGTACCGTAAGAAAGAACAGGTTACAGAAGCCCCTCGCGTCATTCAGCCGATAGAAACCGGGCAGGAAGAAAGACCTTCCGACATTGACTTTACGCAGTACGGTCTGAACCTGAAGCTCGGCGATTGGCTGCACATCGGTCAGAATGAAGTGCAGTTATCCTCTGCAACCGCAGACGGCGTTGAACTGTACGACGGGACGTTGTTCCCGATGGAAATGACGCTTGCGGTATTTGTCCGGCGTATCAAAGAGAATCCGCTGAATGAGGCGTTTTTACTCAAAGAGAGCGAGGAGGTTGTCAATGAGCCGATGCCCGCACCGGTTGCACCGAACGAACCGGAACAAGCGGACAAACACGAAATTGCGGCTTATTCATTGGGAGACTTTTACGAGTTTTTCGATGATGACGCAAAGAGAACCGCAGAAATCTGTGACCTGACAATGACCACCCGCGCGATGGCAGACGGCACAAGACACCCGATGTGCGGTGTTCCGAAATACACCATAGACCGCTATGAGCAAAAGCTGAAAGAAGCCGGATATACCGTTGTGCTCAGAGATTTCAAGGAGTTCAATGCCGATAGGCAGGCAACTCCGGAGTCTGACAAGAATATTCCGACCGAGGAGCATATCTTCCTTGATTCGACAAGAGAAGAGCTTTATTGGATTTATTACAATCCCGATTCGGATGCGGGCGGGCAGCTTGTAACGAACACGCTCTCTTTCTCCGTATTCAGAGAAGCCTATGAGGACTTTGTAAGCAACGGCGGAGATTTCACGGACAAAGTGCAGAGAGACGCTTTCATCGACAGTATCAGTGAAATGGCGGATTGCGAGCTTGCGGATGCGAGAACACCGTTCTTTGCGGAAGCAATGGCAACCTTCGATACGGAGCCGGACTATACGGGCTTTACGGCGGAGAACCTTTCCGAGATCAACCGGGAGATTGAGGGCTACATGGTAGACATGGAAGTCGAGAGAGCAGGTGATGCCTATGAAGCGGAGTATGGAGCTGACGGATACAGGATGTTTCCGGGCAATGCACCGGAAGCGGACAGCGAAGAAACGGCAATGCCTACCTTGCAGGAGGAAAAGCCGAAGCCGAAAAAGGCAATTACGACATTTCACCCGGAAATCCCGCTTGATGAAAAGCACGACTTCCGTATTACGGACAACGATCTCGGCGTGGGCGGCGCGAAAGAGAAATACCGCCGCAACATTGCCGCCATCCGTCTTTTGCATACGCTGGAGGATGAAAACCGCATTGCGACCCCGGAAGAACAGCAGATCCTTTCGGAGTACACCGGTTGGGGTGGGCTTCCGGATGCCTTTGATGAAAATAAAGATAGCTGGGCGCAGGAATACCGGGAGCTTTCCGAGCTTCTAACCCCTGCCGAGTATGCCGCCGCCAGAGAATCCACTCTGACGGCTTTTTACACGCCGCCCGTCGTCATCAAGGCGATCTACAAAGCACTTGAAAACATGGGCTTTGCCCGCGGCAACATTCTGGAGCCGTCCTGCGGCGTCGGAAACTTTATGGGACTTGTGCCGGAGAGCATGAGCGAATCACGCTTTTACGGTGTGGAGCTTGACAGCATCTCCGGTCGTATCGCGCAGCAGTTGTATCAGAAACAGAATATCTCGGTCACGGGATTTGAAAACACCGCATACCCTGACAGTTTCTTTGATGTCGCAATCGGCAATGTCCCGTTCGGACAGTTCAAGGTGCAGGATAAGCGGTATGATCGGAACAACTTCCTCATTCACGATTATTTTTTCGCCAAAGCGCTTGACCAGGTGCGTCCCGGAGGTATCATTGCCTTTATTACAAGCAAAGGAACATTGGATAAGCAGAACCCGTCCGTCAGACGGTATATCGCCGCCCGCGCGGACTTTCTCGGAGCAATCCGCCTGCCGGATACGACCTTTAAGGCGTCGGCGGGAACGGAAGCAGTCGCGGATATTATATTTTTGCAGAAGCGCGACCGCATGGTAGAGTGCGATCCCGATTGGTGTCACCTCGGAAAAGACGAAAACGGCATCGAGATGAACCAATACTTTGTCGGGCATCCGGATATGGTACTCGGCAGTATGGTAACGGAATCGGGTCCTTTCGGCCCGCAGACCACCTGCAAGCCGTTTGCGGATATGGAGCTTTCGGAACTGCTGTCGGAAGCGGTCAGCAACATCCGCGCCGAAGTATCCGAGGTCGAGCAGGACGAACTGACAGGAGAAGAATCGGACGGTATTCTTCCGGCAGACCCGTCTGTGCGCAACTTCTCGTATGCGCTTGTAGACGGTAAGGTGTACTACCGTGAGAACAGCATTATGAAGCCGGTGGAAACCTCTATGACCGGGGAGAACCGTATCAAAGGCATGATTGCAATCCGGGACACGGTGAGAGAACTCATTGATGCTCAGCTTGAAAATTATCCGGACGACGCGGTACACGCTCTGCAACAGAAGCTGAATGAGCAGTACGACCGTTTTACCGCCAAGTACGGACTTTTGGGCAGCCGCGGTAATGCGTCCGTGTTCGATGAAGATAACGCCTACTTCCTCTTATGTTCGCTTGAAAAGCTGGACGAGGAGGGTAATCTGAAAGAAAAGGCGGATATTTTCACGAAGCGAACCATCAACCCGTGCCTGACAGTTGACCGTGTGGATACGGCAAGCGAGGCGCTGGCGGTTTCGCTCGGGGAACACGCCTTTGTGGATATGGACTATATGAGCGAACTGACAGGAAAAAGCGAAGCAGAAATTCTTGCCGATCTCAGAGGCGTAATTTTTCTCAATCCGCTTTACGGGTTCGGAAACGACAAGCAACCCAAATACTTGCCGGCAGATGAGTATCTTTCCGGCAATGTCCGCGAAAAATTGGCAACGGCAAGGCAAAGTGCGGAACAGCGCCCGGATGATTACGCCGTTAATGTGGAAGCGCTGGAAAGAGTACAGCCGAAAGATCTGACAGCTTCGGAAATCGGAGTCAGACTCGGTTCCACATGGATTCCGCCGGAAGATATACAGGCATTCGTTTTTGAGCTGCTTGAAATCCCGTACTACTATAAATACCGTATGCAGGTGAAGTTTGAACCGATTACGGGGCAGTGGCGGATCACGGATAAGTCTTACGGAAAAGGAAATGTAAAAGCGACCAGTGTATACGGCACTTCCAGAGTGAATGCGTACAACATTATCGAGGATTCCCTCAATCTCAAGGATGTGCGCGTCTTTGACTATATTGAGGATGAAAACGGTAATAAAAAAGCGGTGCTGAACAAGAAGGAAACCACGATTGCGCAGGGCAAGCAGGAAGAGATCCGCCGTAAATTTGAGGAATGGATATGGAAAGACCCCAATCGGCGTGAAAGGCTTTGCAAGCTCTATAACGAGAAGTTCAACAGCATACGCCCCCGTGAGTTCAGCGGCAAACACATTCGCTTCTATGGGATGTCCCCTGAAATAAAGCTCCGTGACCATCAGGCAGATGCAGTTGCCCGTATTCTTTATGGCGGAAACACGCTCCTTGCTCATGTGGTAGGCGCAGGGAAGACCTTTACGATGGTAGCCGCAGCGCAGGAGAGCAAGCGGTTGGGACTTTGCAATAAATCCATGTTCGTTGTCCCCAATCACCTGATCAATCAGTGGGCAAGTGAATATCTGCAACTATATCCGTCTGCCAATATTCTTGTCGCTACCAAGAAAGATTTTGAAACCAAGAACCGCAAAAAATTCTGCGCAAGAATTGCAACAGGAGATTATGACGCCATCATTATCGGTCACTCACAATTTGAGAAGATACCCATGTCGTCAGAGCGTCAGGCAATGATGCTGCAAAACGAAATTGACGAGCTGATGGACAGTATCTCGGAACTCAAGGAAAGTCGCGGGGAGCGCTTTACCATCAAGCAGCTTGAGAAAACCAAGAAGCAGTTACAGTTGAAATTGGACAAGCTCAATGACCGCAGCCGCAAAGATGATGTCGTGACCTTTGAACAGCTCGGCGTTGACCGGCTTTTTGTGGATGAGGCACACTTTTACAAAAACCTCGCCGCATACACAAAAATGCGGAATGTGGCAGGTATCTCGCAGACCGAAGCGCAGAAGTCCTCCGACCTTTATATGAAGTGCCGGTATCTCGATGAGATCACGGGCGGAAAGGGCGTAACCTTTGCAACGGGAACACCGATCAGCAATACGATGGTGGAGCTTTATACCATGCAGAAGTATCTGCAATATGACGCGCTGAAAGAAAAGGGATTGACCAATTTTGACGCATGGGCTTCGACCTTCGGAGAAACGGTGACAGCGATTGAGCTTGACCCTACCGGAACCGGCTACCGAGCCAAAACCCGCTTTGCAAAGTTTTTCAATATTCCCGAACTCATGGCGATGTTCAAGGAGGTTGCCGATGTACAAACGGCGGATATGCTGAATCTCCCCGTTCCGATGGCAAATTTTCATATTGAGAAAGAGCCGTCCAGCGAGATTCAGAAAGAGATGGTGCAGTCCTTTGCGGACAGAGCAGCAAAAGTTCATTCGCACATGGTATCGTCGGATGAGGACAATATGCTTTTGATAACGAACGATGGGCGAAAAGCCGCGTTGGATCAGAGGCTGCTGAATCCCGACCTGCCGGACTTTGAAGAAAGCAAGGTCAACCACTGCGTGCGCAATGTCGTGGATATCTGGAGGCGAACGGCGGAGCAGAAATCCGCACAACTTGTATTCTGCGACCTTTCCACGCCGCATCATGACGGTAAGTTCAATGTGTACGATGACATCAGGAAAAAACTCATAGAGGAGGGGATACCCGAATCCGAGATTGCCTTTATCCATGATGCAGATACCGATGCAAAGAAAAAAGACCTGTTCTCCAAGGTACGAAGCGGACAGGTCAGAATATTGATGGGTTCTACTTTCAAAATGGGAGCCGGCACGAATGTGCAGGAGCGTCTGATCGCGCTTCACGATCTGGATGTACCGTGGCGACCGAGCGATTTGGAACAGCGGCTTGGTCGAATCGTCCGTCAGGGCAACAGCAATCCGGAAGTGGAGATATACCGCTATGTCACGGAGGGAACCTTTGACGCATATATGTATCAGCTTTTGGAAAGTAAGCAGAAATTTATCAGCCAGATCATGACTTCAAAGTCTCCCGTGCGCTGTGCCGAAGATGTAGACGATACGGCACTGTCTTATGCGGAGATCAAAACCCTTGCAAGCGGAAATCCGAAGATTATGGAGAAGATGCAGCTTGACGCGGATGTCGCAAAACTGAAACTGCAAAAGTCTGCCCACCTGTCTGAGAGGTATATGCTGGAGGATCAGCTATTCAAGAATTTTCCGAAAGAAGTTTCCGAAGAGGAAGAACGCATTGCGGGATATGGCGCGGATATTGAAATCGCCAAGGAAAACACGCATAAGGATGACAAGGGCTTTTCCCCCATGATCGTGCAAGGCAAAGAAATCACGGTCAAAGCCGAAGCGGGCAAGGCAATTCTTGCATTTTGCAAGAAGATGACCAATCCCGATCTCCGACCGCTTGGGGAATACAGAGGTTTCAAGACCGAAATCGGGTTCGATATATTCGGTCGGGAGTTTTTCATGATGCTCCGAGGAAAATTGGGGCATCGTGTCACACTCGGACAGGACGCTAACGGTATTATTACCCGTTTGGATAATGCAATCGACTCATTTTTTACAAAGCAGTGCCACTGTAAGGAGCGGCTTGCGGAGCTGAAACAGCAGATTGAAAATGCCAAGCGGGAAGTGGCAACGCCGTTTCCGCGTGAGGAAGAACTCACGGAAAAGCTGAAACGCCTTGACGAACTCAATGCAGAACTCAACATGGACAAGCCGGAAAACGAATTGGTTGACGGTGAAAGGGACGGCGATGAAACCGCTTCCGAACCGAAAGATAATCGTCAGGGAAACGACCGACAGGAAAGGGAACAGGACGACGACAGAGAGGAGGAATGCCGATGAAATGTGTTGATGCTGTCGCACGGTGATTCGCTCTGCTACGGAATCAATCTTTGAGTTTGACTGGAAAAAGTGTTATATTTCATAAATTAGAATTAGCCGGCATATTCGGAGTATCAGATTGTTATCATGACGGATGTGGACATTACGGTATGGTGTTTGAAAGTATGGTAAATAAGAAAATATACTGAAAAAAGCCTGTTTCGCGAATTACTATAATAAACATAGCCACCTGATAGCAAAAACAGGTGGCTATTGTTATCAGACAAATCTTGGGATTTCCCGTTTTTTGCATGGCACCTTGGAAACAAAGCTGGACTGTTCCGTTCCTATGAAATGAATCTTTCGATTAGGTGGACCATGGCGGGGAATAATGATGGTGTATTTGCGACGGGTTTCATTTGTATGGGGAAAGGCATTTTGCTCTTTTTTTGAAAATGTTTTTTGGAAAAATTGGGGACAGATTTTCAAAAATGACAAACATAAAAAAGAAGTTTAGGCAAAATAAAAAAGACAGCTTTTTCAGTTTGTCTGTAAAAAAACAAGTTCGAAATAAATTTAAAAAAATCAACAAAACCTATTGCATTTTAGATGGATTTATGTTATAATTGCCTTGCGGGTAGCTGTATATGCAATCTGACTCTTTATAATTGGAGGTGGCGTCATGGTTCTTTTTAACGACAAGTTGTCCAACTTTATGCGAAATCATATTTTGTACCGCTCCCAGTTACGAGGAGGACAAAATAGATGTCTTAGGAAATGCGCATGGGTTGGATAATGCAAATGACCAACTTGTGCGCGTTTCTTTATTGCAAAAATACTAATATGGAGGATTGATTATGAAAGGCATAAGAAGACTATTTGTGTATTTACTTATTTCAGCTTTGTTATTAACAGGAACATTTAATGTTGCTTCTTTTGCTGTAGAATCGAAAGAAGATTTGACAAGCACGGTGACATTGAAAGATGTTATAGCAGGGCTCGCGGACCCTTCTCAAATAAATAATTTTGAAGCACAAGCATCGACAGTAAACACAATACTCCCGGATGGGACATATTATTTAAATGGACGATATAGTGGAGATTACCTTAAACATAATTCTACTTCCCCTGCTGCTGAGTCTGGAACTTTTTCCACATTGGGCTCGACAATAAAGTGGAAGATAACCAATGTAAATGGTAGCTATACAATACAACCAATAAACGATTTGACAAAATATCTTGCGGTACCCTCCAACACTACAGCCAGCACTACTGTTCAATATGTAACTGTGAGCGGAACATCAATTCCAACGGAATGTTTGTGGGATATATCCGTTGCGACTGGTGGCGGCTGTTTGGTTAAAAATGTCTATAACTCGAGATATTTGTACTCGTATGGCTCAACTGTACACGCTACCGATTCGCTGGGGTCATCTGGTTCTTCTGTATATTCCACTCGCGTGTGGAGAATGCCTGAAATTAATTACATTAGCGGTAGAGAGCTTGATGAAAATGCAGATTTTTCTACATTGATGCTAACTGTTGGAAATACTGGTTATCCATCAATAACATTGTCGCCAACAAATGCTGTTTGGGCGTCGTATAGCGATTTTACTTATTCACGCCAAGGCACATCTCATGTAACCGTTTCCAACGGGATTTTTACCGCCAATTCGGTAGGTGTGACGACCGTTATTGCTACTCATAAAGTGACGAATTTAAAGTTTGTTTTTGCAGTAATTGTGGGAGATCAACCTGCATTCACAATGCGAAATTTCATAGATCAAGGTTATCGTGTACGCTTCGGTGGATATTCTAATATTTACACATATAACTCTGTAGTTAGTGCGAAATTTGAACAATTTTTTGGACTGAGTTGCGGTTGCCAGTATGTTTTACACACTTCGTCTGCCGATAATTGTAAAATAGCACAATTTGGTTCCGTCGCAAGTGCTAATTTGGTTGCGAGTTGCCCCCATTCCTCGTCACATCTGACATCAACGGCTATGCGCGATGTGATGGGCAATGGAACAAATGTGGTATCAAGAATTTTATGGACTGGACACATTATGACTGGCAATCCTGCTTCAAACTCATCATCGAGTAGATATTCTGTCATTGTAACACCGAAGCATACTACTACGGGAAGCACATACACAAACAAAAGCGATGCAGCGGTAAGAAAGGAAAGTATATTTACATTGATGCATGAGCTTTCTCATCAGCTTGGCGCGCCCGATCATTACTGTTATGGTATTCCTGGTGGCTCAACGGTTTGTTCAAATACCAGTTGCGACATTTGCTATATGGGTAGAGAGACAACGAGATCTTGTATGATGACTTATCGTTATGACATAGAAGCAACAGATGAAGATGTTTTGTATTGTTCTTCGTGCCTTCAAACAATTGCAACCCACTTGACAGATCATCATCAATAAATGGAGGTGTGTATCATGAAAAATAAATTATTTATTATAATCCTACTTTGTATTCTGTTATGCTGCGCAGGTTGCTCTGCAGATCATCCAAACGGAGATATGTCCGATTTACACGTTGATGGAATGCTGAATGATGATCAAGCACCAATGTCTGGCTCGCAAACGGATGGTGAACACCATGATGTTCCGGAAGTCTTGAGCTTCGCTTCGTTTGATCAGATAGCCGAATTAAACAGCATTGCAACTCAAGATGAAGAAACAGTGTCTGAATATCTTGACCAAAAAGGATTTTCCATGAATGGTTTGTCAACAAAAAGCGATGTGGTTGAATTGTTTGAACGAATCGGCAATTTAAACATGTTGTATTTAAATCGTTCGTCCGGGTATGAATTGGTTAACATTTCATATTATGTCACATATGATTATATCATGTCTACGTATAAGAGCGGTGATGACATTGTTAGATTCATATGCTATGTTGGCTCTGGGGATGAACTGACTTCTTCTAATATTGGCAACATTGAAAGTGACTTGGTGGGTACGTTCAGTATTGGTGCGACGTCAGTCGGGTTGTACAACGTTGTGGAAACAAATAGCCCTTATGCTGTTTCTGGCAGAGTTGAGACAACAAATTCACGAATAACCATTCTTTTGTCTGAAAATGATGGAGCCAAGATTGGGTCGATAGGCACAAATGTAGTTATGTCAAAGCTGATGGATTTAATTACTGACTGATTTCATCAATGACCAAAGAAAACAGCTAAAGGCGGTTAGGCACTCCTATACTTAACCGCCCTATCTGCCACAAAGCAAAGCAGATTTGTCGACGGGCGTAGCCCGTTCACTATGGTAACTGACAAGTGTTGTCTGTTTCGCCATATCAAATTACTGCTTGGTGTGAGGCGGGGCGGTTGATAAAACAATTCTGGTTTATTTAACTGAATAATTTATGGCACAGCCACTTAATTTTCCGAGCGAAATTAAGTGGCTTTTTCTATTTCACAAAGGAGAGAACATGAACAACACAAAAAAGAAATACGATGTCCGTATCAGCGTATTGGAATACGGATACTACGAGGTGGAAGCCAGATCGAAAGAAGAAGCGGAAGCCAAGGCGGAAGAAAAAATCGCGGAAGGGAATGTCTGTTGGGGAGATTTTGAAATCACAGATTCCACAGCAGAAGAAGTACGAAAAGAGAAAGTGAGGGATGTCGGTGACAGATAATGAAGAAGCCTTGAACCGAAAACTTTACGAAAAAGTCTCGGCGGAAATGGAAGCGTATGAGAACGAACTGCTTGCCATGCCACCCGAAGAAATTCTGGAACACGCATACGCCTATGCAACGAAACAGGACATTGTTCTGGCACTTGAGGAGTACGATCTGAGCGGAAAACAGGCACAGGCGTTGCTCCGATGCGATAACGCGTTGGGAGCCATTTTTGACCGTTGGGAGCATACAGAGATGGCGTATATGGATACGATCCGTGACATGATTTCCTGTACGGCAAATGAAAAGCTTCGGGCTGCTTTCAAAGAAAAACTGAGACAGGGCGGGAGATAAGATGCCGCGTTATGTAACCCCCGATGTGGTGGAACAGGCACGCAAGGTCGATCTTCTTTCCTACCTTCAGGCGACATCTCCCGGTGAACTTGTCCGCTGCGGTGCGGAGGAATACTGCACAAGGGAGCATGACAGTCTCAAAATTTCACACGGCAAATGGTATTGGTGGAGCCGTGGGATCGGCGGCGCGTCGGCGCTGGATTATCTCGTAAAAGGACTTGGTATGGACTTTGTTTCGGCTGTGCAAGCCGTTATGAATCAAGCGCCAGCCGTCCGAATAACGCCTCAGTCGAAGCATGAGAAGCCCACACAGCCGGCTCTCCCGCGATACACCTTTGACTGTAAAACCGTAAAGGTTTACTTACAGGAAAGAGGCATTGACGGGGAGATCATAGACAACTTCATAGAGCAAAAGCAGATAGCCGAATCGGTGAAAACCGGAGCGGCTCTTTTCTTTGGAAAGGACAAAAACGGAAATGTGCGCCAATGCTCGGAACGCGCAACAGACGGAACGCCAAACAAGAAGGACACTTACGGAAGTGACCGGAGCTATTGTTTCTTTTCCGAAGCACAGGCACCGTGTACCTCTGTTAGTGTGTTTGAAAGTGCCATTGACCTGATGTCTTTTGCAACGATTATGAAGCGCCGGGGATTGGACTTTCGGCGCTTTCATATGCTCTCACTTTCTGGTGTGTACCTGCCCGGAAAGAACGAAAAAGACTTCCGGATTCCCGCCTCGCTGGAGCGATTTCTGCGTGAGTATCCCGACACGAAAGCCATCTATCTTCACCTTGACAGTGATTACGCCGGCAGACGAGGTGCAGCCGGTTTTATTGCGGTTCTTGGAGACAGATATGATGTCAGATACCTTCCGCCGAAGTACGGAAAGGACTACAACGATTACCTGATGCACCTCATCCATCTTGAAAATCTGAAAACCGAAAGGACACAAAAGAATGAATTACGAAAAGAAAAGACCGAACCGCGATGAGCGTATGAAGCGGAAGTTTTTCAGAAATCTTTACCGCCTGTGCGCCAAGACCTGCTACTTTGACAAGGACAAAAGTCATGTGCAGTCGGTGGTGGACAGCATGGCGGCGAATAAGAAGTTCAACCCGATCCTGTGCTGGAAGTACACGCCCCTCTCCGCCTGTGAGGTCGTGATGGAGGAAGCGGACTACGGTATCCGTCACAACAGCCTGTTCCCGTGCGCCGGTAAGCTGATCGCCGAGAGAACCAACGACGCTACGGAAAACTTCGGCTTCGTTTACGACAGAAACGAGCTGTGGCTGCTCAGGAATATGACCTTTGCCGTTACAAGAAGTATCACTTACGGGAACTGCGAGGGAGAGCGTATGACCTATCGCTACTTTATCGGGAACGACTTGGATTGCTTCCGAAAGTATTGCGAGGCGGACGACATTCTTGCCCGTGTGCGTGAGCTGATACGCGAGAATGAAAGTCAGTTTGAGGTGTGAGCATGAAGAAAAACTATAAGGTGCGCATCACCGAAACGCTTGTGATGACCGTGGATGTGGAAGCCCATTCCCGTGATGAAGCGGAACAGATTGCGTCGGACAATTGGCATAATTCCGACTATATTCTTGACGCAGATAACTTTGTCGGAGTCGAGTTTGAAGCGACCGAGGAAGAACCGGTCAGGAAGAAAAATCACCGAGAGGAACGCTGAAAGGAGGAACGGGGCGGCGAGGGGTACAGGAGCGTCGCTAAGTCTTAGCAAGCACTGAATTATGGTGCTCACCCGA
>ULNJ01005736.1_pt1 | contig 12963 bp, 10 predicted proteins | sample 1951891 | NCBI WGS metagenome assembly ULNJ01 (sample SAMEA4835574, study PRJEB28245) | human gut metagenome | biome: gut microbiome; material: fecal sample | place: Denmark | collected 2008 | reverse complement strand
CCCCCTGTCAAGCCGATCAAGTTTGGCCGTGGTTTGTTTCACGTCGCAAAACTCGCTGTGAAAACACGTCATCTCGCTGGCGCCAATTTCGGTCAGTTTTTGGGCAACAAGGCCAAGTTTGTCGCCTTTGGCAAGCGCCTGATAAACGCGCAAAAACGTGTGCGCCTCGGTGTTGTTTTGGGTTGCGCTGTCAATGCGAAGTGTGGCGTCTTTTTTGCCAATTTTTAAAACAGACGCAACATAGTCAACCCCGTCGCCATTAAACAGGCAAAGTTTCTCCGCTTCACGCGTCCTTAAAACTAAAAACGCGTGACGAAATTCGTCGCCATCTAAAATAATTTCGCTTCCTAAATTCAACAACCCGTCATAAAAAAATCTGTTAAGTTTCATTCGCCTCACACCCCTCGTCGCTTGGTAATTTTATAAGCTAAGTATACATAATCGGGCGGTCAAACGCAACTTTTTTACCTTAGTTATCGGGTTTATATTGCAAAATTAGCGCGCGCGTGTTACAATACTTAAAAGAGGAAAATTTTATGTTTTTAGAGCATTTAAAAAACAAGGTAGACGCTTTAACAAGCCAAGAAAAGGTCAAAAAATTGCCAGTTTTGTGTGAGCGTAAACTTTTTGCCATAACTAAATTGCGTGACGGCCGCTGGGCAATCTGCGTTGCTAACCGCTATCTTAAAAATGAAGAAATTTTGGATTTTGCGGATATGGTCAACGCCGCCGGAAATGGCAAGGTTTTTAAATCGGTTGCCGAATATGGCGAAACAACGGGCTCGTTTTATCCCCTTATTTTTGACGACGAAACAGGCACAACTAAGTCTGGTATCGGCCATGTGATTATATCGCCTGAATATTCGCGCTACGTCAGCCCAAAAGACCTTAAAATTGCCTATACCAAACTTCTTAAAAGCGAGTTTGGCCTCGCGTTCGACGTTTTTGTTAAATTAAGGCGCGCTGAGTTCCAAAAGTTCGCCGTTGAAAGTTTTGACGATTTTGAGGGCACTGATATTAAGTCAAGTATCGCCGAGCAAGTTAAGTTTTATAAGTCCGAGTTTGACAGTCTCTACCCCGCCTCAATCGCCGACTTTAACAAAACATTTTCAATTGCCGAAGAAAAAGAAAGCGAATAATGCGGCTGTCATTGCGAGGAACGCAGCGACGTGGCAATCTTTTTCTTAAAGTTTAAACTTTAATTTTTATCCATATTTCAACTTTAAACTTTCAACTTTCAACTTTAATTTTTATCTATATTTCAACTTTCAACTTTCAACTTTCAACTTTAAACTTTAAACTTTAAACTTTAAAAAAGCACTCGTTATGAGTGCTTTTTTGTGTGTTTTAAATTTTATCTTGAAATTGTTTGCGCTTTGGATAAGCGTTTTTGCTTATCGACTCATCAAGTTTTTTAACCAGCTCTTTTTGAGACGCGTCAAGGCTTTTTGGCATTTCAACCAAAATTTTAGCGTAAAGGTCGCCGAAGCTGTTGCGGTTTAAAACCTTACAGCCTTTGCCTTTTAACATAATCGTTGTCCCGTTTTGACAAAGTTCTGGCACGCTAATGGTAAGCCTTTCGTTAATGCCCGCAATTTCCGTCTTCGTTCCAAGCAGACTATCGGTAAAGCTGATAGGCACGTCTATATATACATCGGCGCCCTCGCGCTTTAAAAGTTTGTGCGGTGTCACCGAAATAACAACGTGCATATCGCCCGCTATCCCGCCGTTTTTTCCGCCCTCGCCTTGCCCGCGCAGGGTCAAAACTTGGCCGTTGTCCACGCCGCCCGGAACATTAATATCAATACTGCGATTTTTTCTTACGCTCCCCGCGCCGCCGCACGTTGCGCACTTGGTTATAATTTTGCGCCCCGTTCCGCGACAATCTGGGCAGGTGTTTTCAGTCACCATCTGGCCAAACATTGTGTTTTGCGTGGTTTGAACAACGCCCGACCCGCCGCACCTAGCACACGTTTGAAAGTCGCCATTTTTAGCGCCCGTGCCGTTACAGTCTGTGCACATTTCATTACGCGTTACGTTGATAGTTTTTTTACAGCCAAACGCCGCCTCAACAAACGACAGCGTCATTTTAACTTGAATATCTGCGCCTTGGGTTGGGCCATTCCTTCGCCTGCCGCCGCCACCAAAAGCGCCGCCAAAGCCGCCAAAAATATTACTGAAAATATCGCCAAAGCCGCCAAAATCACTAGCGTTAAAGCCACCCGCGCCGCCACCAAACTGAGGGCCAGTTGCGCTGCCGTACGTGTCATAATTTTGACGCTTTTGCTTATCGCCAAGCACTTCGTAGGCCTCGTTGACCTCTTTTAGTTTCTCGGCCGCCGAAGGGTCACCCTGATTAAGGTCAGGGTGATACTTTTTCGCCATTTGTCGGTATGCCTTTTTAATTTCGTCGTCAGAGGCGTCCTTTTTAACGCCCAAAACGTCATAATAATTCTTGTCCATATAATCCTATCTATTTCGTTGTGTAGTCGCCAAAATTATTTGGGTCAGTGCCGCCGTTAGCGCCATTTGCCCCGTCGGCGCCGTTCGCGCCATTTGCGCCTGCGTTAGGATTAGCCTGCGCATAAAGTTTTGTAAAGATTTCGTTTGAAACCTTGGTTAAGTTTTCAAGCGCCTCTTTAAGTTTAGCAGCATCATCGCTGTTTTTATAAACCTCTTTCGCGCTTTCCATCTCGGCGTTAAGTTTAGCCTTGTCTTCTTCGCTAATCTTATCCCCGCTCTCGCGAAGCACTTTCTCAATGCCCGCAATCATCTGGTCAAGCGAGTTTTTCGCATCAACAACTTCTTTGCGTTTTTTGTCTTCTTCGGCATATTTTTCAGCCTCTTTAACGGCCTTGTCTATCTCGTCGTCACTAAGGTTTGATGACGCGGTAATCGTTATGTCTTGCATCTTGCCCGTGCCAAGGTCTTTGGCGCTTACGTGCACAATACCGTTAGCATCAATATCAAAAGTAACTTCGATTTGAGGCACGCCACGAGGTGCTGGTGGGATACCAGTAAGCTCAAATCTGCCAATCGTTTTGTTATAGCAAGCAAGTTCACGCTCACCCTGCAAAACGTGAATGTCTACACCCGGTTGGTTATCAGCCGCGGTAGAGAACACTTGGCTCTTTTTGGTTGGGATAGTCGTGTTACGCTCAATAAGTTTTGTAAACACACCGCCCATCGTTTCAATACCTAATGACAATGGCGTTACGTCCAAAAGCAAAACGTCTTTAACTTCGCCCGCCAAAACGCCGCCTTGAATAGCCGCGCCGATAGCAACGCATTCGTCTGGGTTAATGCCCTTGAATGGGTCTTTGCCCAAAAACTTTTTAACCTCTTCAACTACCATAGGAACACGCGTTGAACCACCAACCATGATGATTTTTGCGATATCATCTTTGGTTAATTTTGCGTCCGCAAGCGCCTTTTTGGTAAGAGTGATGGTTTGCTCAACAAGGTCAGCAATCATACCCTCAAACTTAGCGCGCGTAAGCTCAACTTCAAGGTGTTTTGGCCCTGTTGCATCCGCCGTGATAAATGGAAGGCTAACAGTAGTTTTTGTTACGCCTGAAAGTTCAATCTTGGCCTTTTCACTTGCCTCTTTAATTCGCTGCATAGCAACCTTATCGCCTGAAAGGTCAATGCCCTCTTGCTTTTTAAATTCGTCAAGCAAGTATGCGCCAATTCGGTTATCAAAGTCGTCGCCGCCCAAACGGTTGTTGCCCGCCGTTGCCAAAACTTGGAACACGCCGTCTGCGATATCCAAAACTGAAATATCAAACGTACCGCCACCAAGGTCATAAACCAAGATTTTTTGGCCGTCAGCGTCTTGAACCTTATCTAGGCCGTAAGCAAGCGCAGCCGCCGTAGGCTCGTTAATAATTCTTAAAACGTCAAGCCCAGCGATTTTGCCCGCATCTTTGGTTGCTTGTCTTTGCGCGTCTGTAAAGTAAGCAGGAACGGTGATTACCGCCTTTTCAACTTTTTCGCCAAGATATGCTTCGGCGTCGGTTTTAAGTTTGGTTAAAATCATTGCTGAAATTTCTTGTGGCGTATAGGTTTTGCCACCTGCGGTTACCTTTTTGTCTGACCCCATATCGCGTTTGATTGACGAAATGGTGTTAGCCGCATTCGCGATGGCTTGGTGCTTTGCAACCTGCCCCACAAGCCTTTCGCCGTCTTTTGAAAAGCCAACAACTGACGGAGTTGTCCTTGCGCCTTCGGCATTAGCAATAACGGTTGGCTCGCCGCCTTCCATAACTGCAACGCAAGAGTTTGTTGTTCCTAAGTCAATACCAATAATTTTTGACATAATATTAATCTCCTTTTTATTTATATAAATGCTTGTTTGTAAGCAAATGAACCCTTATTCAAAAATCTCAACAACGGCTGGGCGAATCACCTTACCGCTTGATTTAAGCGCATAGCCCGTTTTAAACACGCGACTTACGCGGTCAGCGTTTGCCTTGTCTGGCGCCTTGGTTTTGGCGATACACTCGCACGTTTTTGGGTCAAACACCTCGCCAAGTACTTTAATTTCAGTTACGCCAAGGTCACTTACGCACTCTTTAAGCCTGTTATAAATCATAACAAACCCCTTGGCAACGCTTGGGTCAATAGCCGCGCTAAGTGCTTGGTCAAAATTGTCAAGAACTGGCAAAATTTTAAGCGCCGCGTCAGTGTTGGCCTTTTCTTTAAGTTCAGCTTCGGCATTCGCGTTGCGCGCCTTAAAACGCTCTAAGTCTGCCCTGAAAGACCGCGCGATGTGCTCGTTTTCGTCGGCACGCTTTTTTTCAACTTGAAGTTCTTTGTCCGCCTTGATAAGCGCATCTTCAAGCTGCCTAAATGCCTTTTCATACATCGCAAACGCCTCTTCTTGCGTCTTAGGATGTACCTCACCGCAATCGCATTCGTGGTCGTGGCAATCGCAGTCGTCGTGGCAATCACATTCGTGGTCGTGGCAGTCACAATCGTCGCCGCAATCGCACTTTTCTTCTACCTCACAGCCACAATCTTTGTGCGCGTGGTTGTGATGATGGTGGTGATGCTTTTTCTTATCTTCTGGGCAAGTGCAATTAGGCGAGCAGCGATTTTCTTCGGTGCAGTTGCAATCGTCGCCGCAAGTGCACTCGTCATTACAGTTACAATTCTTTTCCATATTTATCTCCTTTTTTAATCTTTGTCGGGCGATTCAAGACGCCTTGTTATCTCGCTTGAAATGCCTTTTAAGATTGATATAACATTTTTATAGTCCATTCGCGCTGGCCCCATAACACCCGCACGCCCGACTGTTTTTCCGCCTACTTTATAACTTGCGGTTACAATGGCGCAGTTTTTGATTGGGCTTTTATCGTCGTCACCAATCTCAACCTTGATTTCAACGCTACCCTCGTCATCGTTTAGAATAGGCACAAGTTTTTCGGGGTCATCAAACACTCCAAACGCGCTTTTAATGTTTTCAACGCGGCTAAATTCAGGAAAGTTAAATAACTTATCTTTGCCCTCAATGGCGATAGGCTCTTGACTTTTTTCTTGACGCGCAATCATCGCAACCATAAGTTCAAACATAAACTTATACTTTTCAAACTCTTGCGTTATATAAAAGTCGCTGCGCTCAATCTGCCTAAGCGTTTTGCCCTTAAATATCTGGGTCAACATCTTAGATGCGTTTTTGTCATCGCCCGCGTCAAGACTAAGTTCAAGCACGTCGTGGATAACGCCGCGGTCAGTGATTATCGCGCCAACCACGTGCCTGTCATCAATGCGTTGAAGTTTAACCTCATCAATCTTTGCAAAATCATAAAGCCCGATGTACATTATCGACGTATAATTGGTGGCCTCGCTTATCGCGCGCGCCGTTTGTTTAAGCATACCCGAAATATTGTCAAGCTTGGCGTCAAAACTGCCAATCAACTCGGCCGTTTCATCACTGCTAATGGTAGGCAAAATCTCATCGATATAAAGTTTAAGCCCCTCCATCGTAGGCAGCCTGCCCGCCGACGTGTGCGGCTGATACAACAAGCCCATTTCTTCAAGAGTGGCAAGCTCGTTTCGAATAGTCGCCGAACTTAACTCGGTTAAATATTCTTTTTGAAGCTGCCCCGAACTGACCGGCTCGGCCGTCGCAACGTTTTCATCAATAACCGCTGAAAGAATTTTCTTTTTTCTTTCACTTAAATTCATTCCGCCACCCCCTTAAAGTATATTTTACGCAAGTTTGCAATTTTTATTCACGATTGCTAGCACTCTTGCCTCTTGATTGCTAACACGCATATTTTAGCACCATAAAAAAAGGTTGTCAACGATTTGTGACAACTTTTTAAAAATTTTTTTAATTTCTTTTTAATTTGTTTTTGATAGACAAAAAGCGTGAAATTTTACGCCAGCTCTTCGATGATTTTGTTTAAAACAAGAAAGCCTTTGTCGGTCGCGCGGACGTGGTTGGTTTTGGTGTCAAGCGTGATAAACCCGCCGCGAATAAGGCGCGCAAGTGGCTCTTTTCGGGTTGCAAGAAAATTCTCGCCAAACTCGGTTTTAAAGGCTTCGGTGTCAAGCCCCTCGGTGCGACGAAGGGATAGCATAACCCACTCTTCTTTGGCCTCTTGCGGGCTTAGCGTGTGGCTGTTTTCGATTGGATAAAGCCCCTTGCTTTCAAGGCACGAAATGTAAAATGGCAGGTTGTCAGTATTGTTCCACCGCTGCCCCTGCAAAAACGAGTGCGCGGACAAACCAAGCCCAAGATAGTTTTGCCTCTTCCAATAAACTTGGTTGTGGCGGCTTTTAAAACTTGGTTTAGCAAAGTTTGATACCTCGTAACGCTCAAACCCCGCGGCGGCCAACTTTTTGGCGCATAAATTGTATTGCCTTATAACCTCGTCTTCGTCTGGCAAGGCGGTAAGTTTGCTGTTTACGGCCTTAAAAAGCGGCGTGCCCTCTTCAACGCTAAGCATATATGTAGACACATGGTTAACGCCAAGTTTTGTCACAAGGTCAACCGAGCGCGCAACATCATCTTGCGTTTCTTTGGGGTAGCCCAAAATTATATCGGCGCTGATGTTGCCAACGCCCGCCCTTTTAAGCATTGTCACCGCGCGGGTAAAGTCCTCTACCGTGTGCGTGCGCCCCATCTCTTTTAAAACGGCTTTCGACACGCATTGAAGGCCAACGCTAAACCGATTTACGCCCGCAAACTGATACTCTTTAATCTTGTCTTTATCTATGCTGTTGGGGTTAATTTCTATCGTGATTTCGGCGTTGTTTCTAACAACAAAATTCCTATATACCGCAGCCATTATCGCCTTAATGCACCCAAGTGGCAACGAAGACGGTGTCCCGCCCCCGATATAAACCGTTGAAATTTCATACGATCCGCTTAACTCTTTGCCTCTAAGACCAATCTCTTTTTTAAGCGCTTCAATATATCGCAGTTTAACATCGTCGCCCAACACAAAACTTGAAAAACTGCAATAGTTGCACTTGCTTGCGCAAAACGGAATGTGAATATACAAACTTAATCCTTTTCTCATGTGGATCGCCCTCTTTATACTTCAAGTGTACCACGCCCCACCTCACTTGTCAAGATTCCCCGCCGCCGTCGCCGCGTTTCCGCCGTCGTTGCGAGAAAGCCGTGAACTACCTGTCATTGCGAACGTAGTGTGGCAATCCCATTGTTAGAGGAATAGTCCAGCATTACCAGCGTAAGCCATCGCCCCCTTGGGGGAGGATGGTCGCAGGGAGCGCAGAGCGACACCAGACAGAGGGGGTATAAAATCAACTTTAAAAGCGGACTTAGACCCCCTCCGCTTTACCACGCTTAACGCTTTAAAGCAACCCTCCCCCTAAAGGGGGCGGAGTTGGGAAGTATATATATCAATTCGTCAGTCGATTTTTAAAATCGACAAAAACGCCTCGCTTGGGAGTTCGACAGAGCCAAGCATACGCATTTTCTTTTTGCCCTCTTTTTGCTTTTCAAGCAGTTTGCGCTTACGTGAAATGTCGCCGCCATAACACTTGGCGATAACGTCTTTTCTTAGCGCCTTTACCGTTTCGCGCGCGATGACCTTGTTGCCTATGCTGGCCTGAATTGGTATTTCAAACAACTGCCTAGGCACAACCTCTTTTAACTTTTCTGTTATCCCGCGGCCGCGCTCGTAGGCCTTGGTTCGGTGCACTAAGATTGACAACGCGTCGCACACCTCGCCGTTAAGCAAGATGTCAAGCTTAACCATATCGCTTTCACGAAAGCCCGCCATCTCATAGTCAAAACTGGCGTACCCGTGCGTGCGCGATTTAAGCTTGTCAAAAAAATCATAAACAATCTCGCCAAGCGGCAGGATATACGTCATCTTAACGCGGTTGGCTTCAAGGTATTGCATATCAATAAACTCGCCACGCTTGTTAGTAGCCAAGTCCATAATCGCGCCAACAAACTCAGGCGGCGTAAACACGTGCGCGCGAATAATCGGCTCTTCTATTTTTTCAATCTCTTGCACGGCGGGCATATTGCACGGGTTAGACACCGTTAAAACCTGCCCGTTCGTTTTGGTTATTTGATAGCTTACGCTTGGCGCCGTTGTGATGATATCAAGGCCAAACTCGCGCTCTAACCTTTCGGTTATAACCTCCATATGCAAAAGCCCCAAAAAGCCGCAGCGAAACCCGTAGCCCAGCGCCGTGCTGGTTTCAGGGCTAAATTCAAGCGACGCATCACTTAATTTAAGTTTGCAAAGCGCGTCTTTTAAAAGGTTGTATTTCGCGCCGTCAATCGGAAATATGCCCGAAAACACCACTGGCATAACCTGCCTGTACCCCGCAAGCGCCTTAGTGTTTTTGCCAAGTTCGGCGATAGTGTCACCAACGCGGATGTCTGAAACCGTTTTGATGCTTGCAGAGATATACCCAACCTCGCCCGCGTGCAAAATGTCTTTCTCGGTCGCTTTTGGCGTAAAGATACCAACCTCAACTACCTCAAACTCTTTGCCAGTTTGAAGCATCTTTATTTTCGTGCCAGCCTTAACCTCGCCCTGCATAATTCGCACCAAGCACACCGCGCCCTTATAGTTATCATAGAAACTATCAAAAATAAGGGCTTGAAGGTCGGCCGTGTTATCCCCTTTTGGGGCGGGCACACGTTCGATAACCTGCTCGATTACCTGCGTGATGTTGATGCCCTCTTTGGCGCTTACAAGCGGTGCGTCTGAGCAGTCAATACCAATAACGTCTTTAACCTCTTTTTTAACCTCGTTTGGACGGGCGCTTGGCAAGTCAATTTTGTTAATAACGGGCACGATTTCAAGGTCGTTTTCAAGCGCAAGATAAACGTTTGCTATCGTTTGCGCCTCAACGCCTTGGCTGGCGTCAACAACAAGAATCGCCCCCTCACATGCCGCAAGCGAACGGCTTACCTCATATGTAAAGTCAACGTGGCCGGGCGTGTCAATAAGATTTAAGGTGTAATTTTTGCCTTTATAGGTATAATTCATAGTAACGGGCGCAAGTTTGATAGTTATGCCCTTTTCGCGCTCTAAGTCCATACTGTCTAAAAGTTGGTCTTTTTTGTCACGCTCTGAAATAAGGCCGGTCGTTTCCATAATGCGGTCAGCAAGCGTGCTTTTACCGTGGTCAATATGGGCAATTATTGAAAAATTGCGAATATGTGAAAGGTCTTTGTTTGCCATAATCTTCTCCATTAAATTAAAATTATTTTAGCGTATTGCCCCCAAAAATGCAAGTAATTGACCTGATTTTGTAATTATCACGCGAAAAAAAGCATAAAAAGTAAAAAAAAGCAAGAAATGTGTCAAAAATACTAGAAAAATTTTTAAAAGTATTGTAGAATATTAGAAAGCCAAACAATTTTTGGTTCTTTTGGAGACCTTATGAATATTTTTGAAACTTGGATAGCAACTAAACCCATCGCTCATCGCGGGCTTCACAGTGACACTGTTCCTGAACTCAGCCTTCTTTCTTTTGAAAAAGCGATTGAAAATAATTATGCCATTGAACTTGACGTGCGTGCGCTGGCAGACGGCACCGTTGTGGTTTTCCATGACGACACGCTTGGCCGTATGACGGGGCGTGACGGATATCTGTCTAATTTAAAGTATGACGATATTCGTGACATCAAACTTCTTAAAACCAGCGAGCGTATCCCCACTCTTAAACAAACGCTTGATTTTGTTGCGGGGCGCACTCCCCTTTTGATTGAAATCAAAAATATGGGCAAGGTTGGCGACATTGAAAAAGAAGTTTTTAAACTTTTAAGTTCGTATAAGGGCGAAGTGGCCGTTCAAAGCTTTAACCCCGCTACCCTTGAATGGTTTAAAAACAATGCGCCACACATCAAACGTGGCCAAGTTGCAAGCTTTATGAAAAACACAAACCTTGGGCTTGTTAAGCGTATGATGCTTAAACGTATGGCATATAACAAAAAAATAAGCGAGCCTAACTTTATCGCCTACCACAGTGAAGACCTGCCTAACCGCTTTGTTAAGAAATTTAAAAACTTGCCTTTGCTTGCGTGGTGCGTACGAACCGATAAAGAATATAACCGCGTTAAAAAGTATGCAGACAACGTGATTTTTGAAAACATCACGCCTATCGTTTAGATAAAGTTGAAAGTTTAAATTTGGTTAAAAAAAGTACTCTTGTTGTGAGAGTACTTTTTATATTTAATTTCTTTCGTCATTTTTGTCAATGCCAACGGAGCGATTAGGCAGGCCGCGCTTATGCTCTCGCTGATACTTGCGCTCTGCCTCGCGGTATTCAGTTGAACTGAAAATATCGGCATTTTGACGCTGGGCAACGTGTTTGGCTTGAAGCGACCACTTGCGCATACGAACATTGTCATAAAGGATAAATGCGATAAACATAACTGCGATGTTGATGCACCCAAGGTTAAAGTGTGAAACAAACCCCATCGCAACCCAAAGCGCTATGGTTGCTATCATCGCAATAAGCCTAACAACAAAGTATTCTATGCATCGTTTAAGCATCATATAAAGGCTTGCACAAAGCATAACGGCCGCAAGCGTATCAAAAATAGCAAACGTTTTGTTGCCCTTGATACGCACCAAAAAGAAGGTTCCTACCGCCCCAAAAACACAAACTATGATAAGCGCCCAAATTTGATACGGTTTAAGTTTGTTATGCTCTTCTACTATTGTTGTGTTGCTTTGCGGTGCAACTAGATTAAATAAATTAACAAATAGATAAAAGGCCGAAACCAAAAATGCCTGTGCGTAAAGGCCGTTAATAATGCCAAAATATAGATACGCGGCCGACCACGCCAGCGCCATAATAAAATCAAGAATCTTATTAACGTTATTAAAATATAAACTTAATAGGCCGATGCCCAGCATCGCAAGTGAAAGCCATCCGTCAACCTTAAACAATATCGTCGCCACACCCACCGACATAAAGATAACAAACATCATTATTTCTGTTTTAAACGAGCGCGATTCAGTTAGGCTTTTCTTTTTCTTAACTTTTTCCATCATTTCCCCTTTTTATCCGATTTGACTTAATACTTTTTCCGTTTTTCGATACAATTTTAACCGTTTTTATTTTAGTTGTTTTTGAATTATCCGTCTTTACTGAAATCTTTTTTTAAGTTGTTTTACAAGCGTTTTGCCATATTTATGGCCATATTCAATAGACTTTTCCATAGTTTTAAGGCTTAAAGCGTCAACGCCAATTTGGTGCATATCAACAACAAGGTCAGCCGTGTTTATCTCTGCCCTGCCCGCGCGATACTCCATAATATAGTTAATGCGCGTCATAATCTTTGCGTAGTTATTAAGCTCTTCTTTTTGTATCGGCTGAGTGGAACCAACGCAGTCAATCGCAACAACGTATTCGGCGCCAAACTCGCGCGCTAGGTTAACCGGGCATCTGCAAATTGGGCCGCCGTCAATAAAGTATCCGCCCTCGTATTCAAGCGGCATAAAAACGCCGGGGATTGAAAAACTTGCGCGCATAGCAGTAACAAGACTACCCTTAGTGAAGTTTACGGTTTGAGCACTAAGCAAGTCCGTCCCCGTGCAGCCAAACTTAATCTTGGTGTCTTCAATATTTTCACACGCGCCAAACAGGCTAAGCGCCTTGCTTATCTGTTTAACCGCACGATTTCCCCTAACAAAGCCGCCCTTACCAAGCCCAAAGTCAACGATTTGCAAAAATTTAAGTTTGCGAGAAAAGTTTTGCATTTGCTCTACCTTAGCGCCAGCGCTGTAAAGCCCGCCGATGATGGCGCCAATCGAACTGCCTGTTATACAATAAAGGGGTATGCCCGCCTTTTCAAGCTCATCAAGTATGCCAAAATACGCAAAGCCAAAGCCGCCACCCGACCCAAGCGCTAACCCAATTTTAGGATACTTTTGCATTTAAACCCCCAAAAACTCATAAATTTTATTGTGAACTATATTTATAATAGCGTAATTACAAAAAAAAGTCCACAAAAACGCGGCGTTAAAGAAAAATTGTTGCCCGCTGTTTTGTCAATCTTAGTTTTTGCAATGATTTTGTGTTTAATAACCAACTCGCAAAGATTTTTTGAAAGCACCAAACGCGGCTTTATGCTGTTTGCGAACTCGGTTTTTCCAGGGCTTTTTCCGTTTTTGGTTTTAACCAAGATTTTAACTGACCTAGGCTGCGTAACTAAAATAGCAAACAATCTTAATCCCCTAACAAGGCGAGTTTTTGGCGTATCGGGCGAGGCTGGGTATATCTTTTTGATGAGCGCGCTTTGCGGCTACCCTTGCGGCGCCAAACTTACGGCCGACCTAATTAAATCGGGCACGATAGTAAAAAAAGAAACCACTCGCATCCTAAGCTTTTGCGCGGTCAGCGGCCCTATTTTTACTATCGGTACTGTGGGCGGCGCAATGTTTGGATCAGTTAAAATTGGCGTATTCCTGTTTGGGTGTCACATCGTTTCAGCCTTAATTTGCGGCCTAC
>ULNJ01010803.1_pt1 | contig 13207 bp, 8 predicted proteins | sample 1951891 | NCBI WGS metagenome assembly ULNJ01 (sample SAMEA4835574, study PRJEB28245) | human gut metagenome | biome: gut microbiome; material: fecal sample | place: Denmark | collected 2008 | reverse complement strand
CTTTTTCCCTGCCACAACGTTACCCGCTTTGTCGGTAAAGTTTTCTCCTGCCTTGTATTTGAACCAGCCGGTCATTCGGGAGGGGCGTTTGGTGAAAGGAAATCCCATGTGGGTGGCTTGCAAAGGAGCCAGTACAGCATTCTGGGTGTCAAAGGAACCGATAAATAAGTTGCCGGCGGCGATGGGCATCCCCAGCGGTTTTCCAAAACTGCCGGTGCTGCGTGTCGTGAGCTTTACGCATTTTCCGGAATAGCCTGCGGGTGACTGTACGGTGGGGTATTGCGTTTCGTTCAAGGCCATACCGCTCAGGTCGTATCCGGGATTCCCGCTTGCCCATTGCATGATGCCCGATGCGTTTGTCAGATAAAAGACATTGTAGGGCGTGATGGTTTTCAGTTCCTCGAAAGAGTAACTTGTGGGTAGGGCCAGTTTGTTTATCCGTATAAGGTATTCAGTCTGTGTGTTTCCGTCTTCGGAGGTTACCACAAAATGTCTGGAAGTGTGCTGGCTGAAATCATACAAAGGAGGCCGGTCGTTTGTTTCTGTTTCCTCTGCCTGTATAGAGGCGCCTTCAGGAAGGGAGAAAACCAGTTCTTGTTGGGAAATGTCGGTTCCGTCCAACACATAGACTTCCACCTCTTTCCTTAAATGGTCGATGGTGGCAGACTGAATCTGTGCTCCGGTGCAGCCGTCTATGGCTGCTTCTACATTAAGTGCTTCGTCCTGAATGCAGGAACTGAAGAATAAGCTTAACAAGCATCCGGATAAAATGTACTTAGAATTCATTTGGTTAATAGTTTTTAGTTTAGTATTGCATTTGCAAAGGTATAAATATTTTCATAGGATGTTTCAGTGGGGGGTCTGTGAGATTTTAAAAATAGACCATTTGATTGCCTTATAAGATGGGTTTTTATACTAATTATCAGATAAAAGGGATGATTATTTCTAATGTATTATTAAAAATCAGCCAAAAATAAAAAAAAAAGACCTTGTGAGGGTTTGGGAATTGGTGTTACTTTGCACACTGAAAAAGAAAAATTTTATTATCAGATGAAAATGAAAAACTATTTGAAGGTGTTTTTCTCATTGGCGCTACTTTTCTCTTTAGGAAGTTGCAGCAGTGAGAAAGAACAAGAGAGTGTTTCGGGACAAGGCAGCATTATGGTTGATTTGTCAACTAGCCTGTCTTATAAGAGCCGTTCGATAGACGAAAGTGCTTATCAGAACGTTCAGAATTATAAGGTGTCTCTGTATAAAGGTGACGAAGCTGTTTATACGGATAAACTTTATGGGGAACTGGATGTGGAACAGAAGGTAGACTTTGGTGTACCTTACACATTGACAGCTTACTATGGAGAAGATGTTGCTGCGGGTTATGACAAACTTTATGTGAAGGGAAGTGAGACTTTTACGGTTTCTCAGGGAGATAGAAAGACCGTATCTATCACTTGCAAACCTGCCAATGCAAAGATGAAGCTTGTTTACAAAGGAAATGATGACAGCGATAAGTTTGAAGATTATTTTAAAGACTGTGCTGTTTCTATCAAAACCGACTACATGACCGATGCATGGACGATGAACAAATCAAATGAAGGTCAGGAACTTTATCTGAAGACTGGAGACGAAGGAGTGAAAGCTACTTTGTCTTTTGCTTTGACTGATAAAAATGGTTCTCCTGTAACAGTGAATGGATTTGAAAGCAGCAAAGAAATCGACTTGAAGCCGTGTTATTCTTATACATTGACTATCAAACCGACTCAAACGGAAATTGCCGGAGGTAAGTTTGGTCTGACGGTAACGGTAGATGACGGTGTAACAGAAGAAGATGTGACAGTGGAAATCCCTGGCGAATATATTCCAACTTCAAAATAAAAGACGAAAATATGAAAAGATATAAAGGTTTAATTTGGCTTTTAGGCCTTATGATAGGATTTTCATCTTGTGAGATGCGCGATGAAATCTTAGGAAAGAATGAATTAGGCGAGAACGCTGGTACACTGGAACTTAATTTGACTTCAGTATACAACGGAGTAGAAATGAGTCGTGCCGGCGAGGTAGTAGATAATGGTACTACTACGGGTAATTTCAATGAGGAAGATATCAATGTAGACGGTTATACACTGGTCGTTACGAATACAGATACGCAGGAAGAAGTGGCAAAAGGTCTTGTCAGTGAATTGAAAAATGCAGATGGCAAGGTGTTGATTCCATTGAATGAAGGCAACTACTCTGTAAAAGCTTATAATTATGACGGTGCAAACGTGAGCGTTTCAGAACGTCCATATTTTAAAGGTGAACAGACTTTTTCTGTAAAGAAAGGTATTTCTACCAATGTAGGACTGAACTGCAAATTGTCTTGCATTGAAATGGAACTGGGCGTGACTGCTTCTTTCTTGGAGTCTTTCAACGATGACTATTCAATCACTGTAGACAATGGAGATAATGCCAATCAGGTTTTCAATAAAGATAACCTTGGCAAGAAATATTATTTCAAAACTCCAGGAGAGAAAAACAGTTTGAATGTGTCAGTAAAAGCTACTTCTACGGAAGGTAATTTTGTTGAGCTGGTGGCTACTGTACAGAAACCGGCTGATGCAGAAGGTGGTATTGCCAACTTGGCAGATGGAGATTCTTTTGTAATCAATCTGACTGACGAAGGTTCTACTGATTCTTATCTTTCTATTGGCTTGACTGTAGACTTGACATTTACAGAAGTTGGAGAAACAATTGAAATTCCGGTAGAAAATATCACTTACGACGGACCGAGTGTACCGGGTGGTGAAACTGATCCGGAACCGGAGGCTGCTATTACTTTTGAAGGATTGCCTGCTAAGTATACTTGTACAGCTGGTGATTCTGAAATTGAAGGTTTGCAAGATGTACATATCTCAGCTACAAGAGGAATTAAAAATTTGAATGTAACGATTTCCGGAGAAATTGCGGGGCTTTTAGGAATGGTTCAATTGCCTGAAACTTTTGATATCTGTAATATGGATGAAGATGTTAAAGAAAAGGTTATTGGTTTACAACTTGTAACAGATGATGAGTATAACCAATTGCACGCAGGTACTTGTACTGATTTTACTTTTAAATTAGGCTCACTGCTGGTTTTAATTCCACAAGTTGTTCAATCAGGAGACAGTGTATTTAACTTGTCTGTCTCAGATGGAGTAGATACAAAAAGCGGAGATATTACGGTTACAGTAAATCCAAAGGAGGAATAAACTTATGAAACTAACAAATATAGTATTAGGAATGTTTCTGGGTGCAGGAGTTTTAGCTTCCTGCCAGTCGGAAATAGAGGAAGCCAAAGGTTATGGTTATCTCCAGTTGTCTTCTGTCGATGTCAATAAAACTGTAACTTCTCGTGCAGACGTTACAAGTTCAGAAGCAATTGCTGTAGATGTGTTGGATGAATCAGAAGCGGTGGTAAAACATGCGGATGATTGGAAAGATTTAAATGATGTGTTATTGCCGGTTGCCACATATACCATCAAGGCTTATTCTGCAGATAAAGATAAAGAGGCACAGGGATTTGAGGCGCTTCCTTATTATGAGGGACAGACTGAAGTGGCAATTGAAGCTAATAAAGCAAAAGCGGTAGAGGTGACTTGTAAACTGGCTCAGTCTATGGTGTCTATCAACTGTTCTGAGAGTTTTAAAAATACCTTTAGTGATTATGCTTGCTCAATTGAGGGGGCAGATGCGTTGAGCATTTCTTTTGCTAAGGATGAGACCCGTGCAGCATACGTGAAATCAGGTCAGGCCTTGACGTTGAAGGTGGATTTTGGTAATGGAAAGGTCTTCTCTCAACAAATTACAGAAAATGCAGAAGCCGCTTATTATTATAAGGTGAATTTGGATATTACGGAAGGTAATGCAACCTTTGATATTACGGTAGACCAGACGATTCATCAGTATGAAGTGGTTGTAAAGGTGCCGACAAAGCAGGAATCTACTGATTTGAAGACAGAAGATATCAAGAACGACGTATCTAAGGTTTGGGGACAGTTTGCTTATCTGTCAGGAACTTGCTCTTTGCAGGATGCCGCTTCACCAGTACAGTTTGCTTACAAAAAGAAATCTGAGTCTGAGTGGAAAACCGTAGAAGCTACTAAGGGAGAAGGCAATGCATATTCAGCTAAGGTATTTCCGTTGGATTTCAATACAGAATATGAATATTATATCTTGTGTGGAGATAAAATAGGTGAAACTTGTGGATTTACAACAGAAGCCTTTGAAGAAATTCCGAACTTGAATTTTGATACGTGGACTCAAAATGGAAAGAATTGGTATCCGAATGCAGTGGCCAATAATTATGATGATCCGGAAGCTTATTGGGCAACAGGGAATGAAGGTGTGACTATGGGAGGTAATTCGAACAGTATAGGTGTTGAGGATTCACATTCTGGATTGGCTGCTCAATTACAGACAGTACAAGTTCGAGTTTTGATTGTAAATGTAAAAGCTGCAGGAAATATTTTTATTGGAAAATATAAGACAAATGCTATGAATCCTGCCTCAAGTGTAACATTTGGTAGACCTTATTCTGGAGCTCGTCCTACGAAATTATCAGGATATTTTAAATATCAACCAGGCGCTGAGATGTCTTCAGGAAGTGTTCCTGCTGAGAAATTGGAAAAGGATGAGTGTGATATATATATTCAGTTATGGTCGGGAGATGATATAATTGGTGAGGGACATTATATTACTAACGAAACAGTTTCTGAATATACTCATTTTGAAATTCCGATAGAGTATACAATTACAGATAAACGTCCAGATAAAATTACTATTGTAGCAACTTCTAGTCGTTATGGTGGATACTTTAGTGGAATGAATGTAATTGGACAGTTAGCTGTCGGCAGTACCCTTTGGGTAGATGATTTTGAATTGTCATACTATTAATATTTTACATGAAGAAATATTTAATTCTATTACTAACCTTTTTGTGCGTGGCTTCTGTCCACGCACGAAAAGGTTATGATCGTAATATAAAACCCTCTTTGTTTGTGCCGAAAGGTTCATGGATGGGAGGTGTTACGTTTTCTTATACAGAGTTGACAGGAGATAATTATAAGTTCCTGATATTGGATGATATCAATGGTGAAGGATATACGTTTAAGGTGAGTCCTTATGCCGGATATTTTTTCAAGGATAACATGGCGGCTGGTATTCGCTTAAATTATAACCGTACGTATGCAGATATTGGGAACATCAACTTAGACTTAGGTGATGACTTGACATTTGATGTCAGTGATTATAAATACCTGGAGCATGAATATACTGCTTCCGGTTTTTTGCGTACTTATATGGGACTGGGAAACAGTAAGGTTTTCGGTTTCTTTAATGAATTGCGTCTGACATACGGATATGGACAAGGAAAGACTTTGTCTGGTTCTGACCAGAAAGCTACGGGTACTTATCAGACCTCTCATCGTCTGCAGATAGGTGCAGCTCCTGGATTGACAGCGTTTGTAACAAACAACATGGCTGTGGAAGTTTCCATCAATGTGGTCGGGTTGGATTTCAAATGGGTAGAACAGACCACCAATCAGGTAGAACATGGGTCATACCGACAGAGTTCTGCAGATTTTAAGATTAATATATTCTCAATTAACATCGGTATTTGTACATATTTTTAAATAGACAGATTATGCTTATAAAAGCTTTGAAATATAGCTTAGTATCACTCTTGTTACTGAACATGTCTTCATGTATAGAAAATGACATTCCTTATCCTTATATTGAGGGAGTGATTCAAGAAATTCAGGTGGAAGGAATGCAGGGGGAAGCCGTGTTCAATAATCAGGCTCGTACTATTGAACTTACTATAGGTGAGGATGCTTTTATAGATAGTTTGCCAATTACAAAATTGGTGGCTAATACGGAAGCTTTAATTTATCCGGATTCAACCGCATGTATCAAGTATTCGGGTTTTCCTGAGTTTAGTTTTTCTTCATTGAGTGAACTGCCTGCCAATGCCAATACAGCTATTGACTTTACAGAACCTGTGAACTTCTTGTTGAAGACTTATCAGGATTATTGGTGGAAAATTACGGTGAAACAGGAAATTGAACGTACTATCGAAGTGGAAAATCAATCGGGTACGGCGCCTTCTTTGGATTTATATAATCACATTGCCATTATTTATGTGACGGAAGATGCAGATTACAAGAATATCAAAATTAAGACCTTGAATCTGGAAGGTTCTAAGACTGTGCTGGTTCCGTCTGCAGAAACAGTGACGGATTTTACTCGACCACGGGTGTTCAAGGCATATCGTAATGGTAGGTATATATGTGATTGGACCGTTGATGTGCAGAAATCCTCAGTAGCAGCTTCTGTGGAAAAGGTAAATGCATGGGCTACGAAGGCTTATGTGAGTGGAAGTTTTCGGGCAGGAAGTAAGTTGTCATTGGAATATCGTGTGAAAGGTGCGGATACATGGACCACAGTGGACGAATCTGCTATTACTGAGACTGGAACCACATCCTATTCTGCAGAGTTGAAGGGTTTGACTTCGGATACAGACTATGAAGTTCGTGCACTGGCTGCTGGGACAGAAGGTGAAGCATATTCGTTTCAGACGGAAACAATTGTGACTCTTCCTAATATGAATTTTGATACATGGACTCAGAGTGGAAAGACATGGTATCCGAATCCGGTAGCCAATAATTATGATGACCCACAAGCTTATTGGGCGACAGGAAACGAAGGTGTGACTATTTATAAAGACCCGAGCACCGTGCCCGTTACAGGAAGTGATGCATATAAAGGAAAAGCTGCAAAGATGTATACCTATGGAGATATATTATTGGTGGGGGCAGCAGCTGGAAACCTATTTATTGGAACCTATAAGACGAATATAGGAAAGCCTGTTTCGAGTCCGTCGTTTGGCCGCTCTTATTCGGGAGCTCGTCCCACTAAATTAAGTGGGTATTATAAATATAAATCAATGCCTATTACATATAATGGTACTGTTCCCGGCAATCTGAAAACTGACCAATGTCATATTTATTTAAGATTATGGGATTCAGCCGATCGAGAGATTGCTTATGGTGAATTTGTGAGTTCCGAAACTGTTACCGAATATACAAAATTTGAGTTTGATATTAAGTATAGTGATACAGAATCGAAACCTGCCAAAATTGCGATTGTAGCTACTTCCAGTAAATATGGAGGAGATTTTGATGCAGATGGCAAGAAGGTTATTGGTCAGGTAGGTGATGGAAGTACTTTGTGGGTAGATGAATTTGAATTAAGTTATGATTAAATTGATAAATAAAAAGATGAGATACATCAGCAGCTTGTGCTTATTGGTATGTTGTATATGGTTGAGTGGATGTCAGGCTGATGAGAATTTGCGTTCCGCGAATGAAACAGGATTATTAATTACATTGACTGACGAGTCGGACCATGCTCATGCGCGTACGATACCATCTGCATTGGAAAAGCCTGTAGCAGATATGTTCCACTTGCGTGTGGCGTATTCTGGAACAGACAATGTGGCTTATGATGACAAATGTACAGAGTCTATTTTGCTGAAGGAAGGTACGTATGATTTGACGGCTACTTATGGAGAGAATCCGGTGATAGCTTTGGATGCTCCTTATTATATCGGGAAACTGGAGAGTCAGGAAGTTGTGACGGGACAGATGACTTCTGCCAATATTTCATGTACGGTAGGGAATGCATTGCTTTCAGTAATTTATAACGAGAGTGCTTTGAAAAAAGTATATGATACTTATTTCGTAACTGTATCAGTCGGTCAGGAGTCTGTAAATTTAGATGCAACTTCTGGGAAAAGTGCCTATTTTCAGGCCGGGTCTTCTGTAAGTTTGGTGTTTCATGGACAGTTGGCTGGAACGGGACAAGAAGTGTCTTATGACATTCCGGCGCAAGAAAAATTTGCCAATATTCCTGCCAGAACACATGTGAAGGTTACCCTTGGTGTGGATGAATCTTCGGTGTCATCAGGAGTGGGTATTTCGGTGGAAAAATTGGAAACAGAAACGGTCTCCGTAGTAGAAACTTTGCCCTCTGAATTTATGCCGAAGCCCAAGTTGGAAGCTGAAGGTTTTGTGAATAATGAGCTTTCATTTGCAGAAACAGAGAAAAAAACAGCGGTTATTCGTTTGAAGCTGGCTTCTCCTTTGCAGGACTTGAAGTTGAAATTCCATTCGACGGACGAGAAATTTGCAGGACTGGAGGCAGAGAAAGAGTATGTGTTGTCGAATGCGGAAGATAAGGCTGCGATAGAAACTGCATTGGGTATTGTATTGCCGGATATTGGAACTACAGAAGGAAGTCTTGACTTTACATCTTTGATTCCTCAGCTAATGACAGACAATGGTAATACGGTCTCTTCGACGATTGAAGTCGATGTGGAAGCGAATAATCGTTGGGCCAGTGAAGATGAGACTGTAAATCGAGTGTATACATTGAAATGTAATAAGCCGGAATTTGATGTCGTTGTCAATCCTGATAATTTTTGGTGTAAAGAGTTTTCTATTGATGGTTGTAATATAAAAACAGGAGATGCTGAAACGATTTCCCAGAAACTTCAGTATCAGTATCGTCAAAAGGGAAGCGATGAATGGCTGAATTGTGGCCAGTTGGTTCAATTGGGAAATTATCCAACTAATAAGCAGTTTGAAGTGAGAGCTGTTTATCGTGAAGGTATTGTTACTGATCCTGTAGATGTAGAATTAGAAACGCCGCAACAATTACCTAATTCTGGAATGGAGGAATGGCATACTATTAAAGGAGAAACATTTAGAGTATCAGATAGTTGGTTCCAAAAGAAGACCTATTATAAATTTTATCCTAGTGCAGAAAGAGAGAGTGATGTTTGGTGGGATACGAATAATATGCGTTCTCAGGATGGAAATATTATTCTAGGTATGGGACATCCGGTATGTTTTGCTCCATGTGTAAGTTATTCTGAGGATATTAAGCATGGAGGGAGTCGTTCTGCCTTAATTTATACTTCAGGACATGGTGGAGGATATGCTTCTACAGGAGAGATGCTTTATGTAAAAGGAGCTTTTGCTGGGAGTCTCTTTATTGGAAAATATTCATGGGATAATGGTAAGGAGAATTTTGTAAATGGACATACCTTTTCATCTCGTCCCACTTCATTAAAGTTTTGGTATAAATATGTACCTAAAAATCAAGATGCTTTTAAGGTCTGTATTGAATTGAAACATCAAGATGAAGTAATTGCTACAGGAACTTTTATTCCTTCGGTTATTTCTTCTGAAACAGGGTGGCAAGAAGCTACAGTGAATGTGGTTTATGTAGATCATCCTAAAATAGCTACATCAGTTTGTGTGCAATTTTGGTCTACTAGTAAAACATCATTTAGTAATAGTGATTTTGATCAAAATAAGTCCATTTCATTTCCTATAATGGGTGATTGGAATGTTCATATTGGTAGTATGTTTTATGTTGATGATATCTCTTTGATTTACGACAAATAAGGAAGAATGATGAGAAAGAAAATGCTATATATTTTATCCGGAATCCTCTTGTTGGCAGGTTGTCGGCAGGAGAATCTGACTGTTCCTTCTAGAGAAGGATACTTGTCGGTAGGGAATATTGAATTGCAGGCGCAGACTATCGCTGAGATTGCATCTCGTGCAGTAGACGCAACTTTACTTGTGGAATTGTGGAAAGGAGGAGTAAAGGTACGTGAACTCTCGCCCGATGAAATGCAGAATAAGATTGAGTTGGATGCAGCTGATGATTATACGTTGAAAGTGTATAGTTCAAATTATGGTGAAGAGACGGGCTGGGGAAATGCAGACAAGGGAGAACCGGTCTATTATAAGGAAGTGCCTTTTGAAGTGAAGGAGGGAGAAACTACTTCCTTGAAAGTACAGGTTCCTATGATTGATTTTGCAGTTTGTCTGGATTTGTCGAATGTAACAGGTGAGTGGCTGAGTGAGTATAACTTTACGGTGACCTCTGGTGGAAGATCTGTATCACTGAAGGATGGGGAAACAGTTTATTTTCCGTATGCTGAGGGAGTATTTTTCACTTATCAGTTGGATGTAACGAATACAGATTCGGAATCCAATACGCAATCAGGCAGTTGGGGAAACAAGGATAGTCAGACGGTGAATATAAATACATTGTATACGATATCTTATAATTGGTCCACTCGGTCATTGGTAGTAAATTAAAAATTGACCGAGACGTTGTTTTAAAGATCTCCTTATTCTTCTGAAGGGAATAGGGAGATTTTTTTATCAGGTTTAAGACAAGAATCTATAGAAATAAAAACGGGTGAAACTTGAATTTCTTCAAACTTCACCCGAATTGTTATGCGGTAAGAATAAATATTATACAATACCTTGAGCCATCATGGCATTGGCTACTTTCATGAATCCGGCTACGTTGGCACCTTTTACATAGTTGATATAACCGTCGGATTCCGTACCGTATTTCACGCATGCTTCATGGATATTCTTCATGATGCTCTTCAGCTTTTCGTCTACTTCTTCCTGAGTCCAGCTTAATTTGATGGAGTTCTGAGTCATTTCCAGACCGGATACAGATACACCACCTGCATTGGCTGCTTTACCCGGAGCGTAAAGAATTTTAGCTTCCTGGAATACGCGGATGGCTTCTGGAGTAGAAGGCATGTTGGCTCCTTCGGATACAGCAAACACTCCGTTGGCAATCAAGGCTTTCGCATCGTCACCGTTAATTTCATTCTGAGTAGCAGAAGGAAGGGCGATGTCGGCTTTTTCATTCCAAGGACGAGCACCTGCTACGTACTTGCAGCCGTATTTTTCTGCATATTCACGGATACGTCCGCGGTAGAGGTTCTTCAGTTCCATGATGTAGTCCAGTTTCTCACGGTCGATGCCGTCCGGGTCGTAGATGTAACCGTCAGAATCAGACATGGTGACAACTTTGGCTCCCAACTGAATCAGTTTTTCTACGGTGTACTGTGCTACGTTACCAGAACCAGACACCAGACAGGTCTTACCCTTGATGTCGATGTTACGTGTCTTCAGCATTTCAAGCAGGAAGTAGATGTTACCATAACCGGTAGCTTCAGGACGGATGAGTGAACCACCGAATTCACGGCCTTTACCCGTCAGTACGCCGCTGAACTCGCGGGTCAGTTTCTTGTACATGCCGAACATATAGCCAACTTCGCGACCGCCTACACCGATATCACCGGCAGGAACGTCAGTTTCAGGGCCGATGTGACGCCACAATTCCAGCATGAAAGCCTGGCAGAAACGCATTACTTCAGCATTGGACTTACCACGCGGAGAGAAATCGGAACCACCTTTACCACCACCCATCGGAAGGGTAGTCAGTGAGTTCTTGAAGGTCTGTTCGAAAGCCAGGAACTTCAGGATTCCCAGGTTTACGGAACTATGGAAACGGATACCACCTTTGTACGGGCCAATGGCGTTGTTGTGTTGTACGCGGTAACCCATGTTGGTACGGATGTTGCCCTTGTCGTCCATCCAAGTGACACGGAACTGATATACACGGTCAGGAATACAAAGACGTTCAATCAAATTGACTTTATCGAATTCAGGATGCTTGTTGTATTCCTCTTCGATGGTTCCTAACACTTCTTCTACTGCCTGATGATACTCAGGTTCATTGGGGAATCTTCTTTTCAGATCTTCCAGAACTTTCGCTGCATTCATAATTTAAAAGATTATCTGTCTTATTTATTGGTTTGATTAATTTGCTTAATCGTTTTATTTGTTGTTTGATGTGCCAAAAATATAGATAAAATTTCTTTCATGCAACAATAAATCAAGAAAAGTGAGTAAGAGGTGTCAAAAATATCTGTTTAGTAACTTATTTGTGTTTATTTGTTTCTGTTTTTAAGTGACTTGATGACGGGGATAAATACCAAGGCTCCCGAAATCAGTATCATGACAATGAGTGGTCCGTCTATTTTGGGGGTGGAAGTGAGGACCAGAAAGCACAGGGCAGCCCAGCAGAGGGTCAGGACGACGCATTGGGTGTGGTTAAGCGGTTTTCTCATAGTTGTAAGTTGGGAAAAAAGGATACACGGAGGAACAGGCGGGCAAGGGGAACATGTCAGGTTTTCTTGCGTCTGTACCTCCGTGTGGGTTTAATGAATTATGAAACGCTTATTGCGCTTTTTTCTTTTTGTCGACAATGGCATCGATGCAGGCAATGGCAGTGATGTTGACGATGTCGCGTACAGAGCTTTCGATGTCTGTAAAGTGGATTGGTTTGTTCAACCCCATCTGAATCGGGCCGATGACCTCCGTTTCACTCATGCTTTGGATGAGCTGGTAGGTGGCGTTGGCAGAACTCAGGTTCGGGAATACCAATGTGTTCACTTCTTTGCCTTTCAAGCGGGTGAAAGGATATTTCTCGTCACGGAGTGCATTGTTCAGGGCAAATTTCACTTGCATTTCACCGTCGATAGCCAAGTCGGGGTATTCCTGATGGAGCTGGCTTACGGCTTCGTGTACTTTGGCCGGACTACCTTCAGTGTCGGAACCGAAGTTGGAGTAGGACAGCATGGCCATCACGGGTTCCTGATTAAAGAAACGTACGGCTTTGGACGACAGTTTGGCAATGTCAATCAGGGTGTCGGTGTCCGGGTGACGGTTAATCAGGGTGTCGGCAATGAAATAGGTGCCTTTCTTGGAATTCAGGATGTGCATGGTACCGAAATGCTTGTATCCCGGCTGGATACCGATGACTTCCTTGGCCACCTTGATGGTGTTGGAATACTTGGTGTACAGTCCGGTAACGAAAGCATCTGCTTCACCGGTTTCTACCATCATCATACCGAAGTAGTTACGTTCGAACATTTTATCGTTGGCTTCCTGGAAGTTGGCGCCTTCGCGGGCACGTTTCTCGCAGAGGATGCGGGCGTAACGTTCGCGGCGTTCAGCTTCGCGATCGTGACGCAGATTGACGATTTCAATGCCTTCCAGACTCAGGTCGAGTTCTTTGGCCAGTTTCTCGATACGTTCTTCGTTGCCCAGCAAAATCGGGTGGCAGATGCCTTCAGCCTTGGCTTCCACGGCGGCTTTCAGCATGTTGGGATGGATGCCTTCGGCAAAGACTACGCGTTGCGGATTGTGGCGGGCCGTTTCATACAGTTGGCGGGTCAGTTTGTTCTCTTGTCCCATCAGCTCTTTCAGACGGTTTTTATATTCGTCCCAGTCAGTAATCTGTT
>ULNJ01018702.1_pt1 | contig 13261 bp, 7 predicted proteins | sample 1951891 | NCBI WGS metagenome assembly ULNJ01 (sample SAMEA4835574, study PRJEB28245) | human gut metagenome | biome: gut microbiome; material: fecal sample | place: Denmark | collected 2008 | reverse complement strand
CCGCCAGCGCAGCCTGCTCCGACTCCGGCAGATCGCTCACATCGATACCGTCGGCAAGCGCTCCGGTGTTCGGATCGACCATCACATCCAGCGGGCTCTGCTCGGCCGCATTGTTCAGGATAGCCGCGGCAACCGCCGGATCTTCGGCGGCACCAGCTTTCCGGAGCATCGGATTAGTCCGCGCAAACTCCATCAGTTCCTGCATATCGGATGCCTTTTTACGAACACCCTGGTCATAAGACACCGCGAAGTCGATCAGCTGCCGAGCAGGCTCGAATCCGGCATTCGCCATTTTTACAAGAACGTTTTCGCACACTTGCAGGGCTTCCCGCGGATCGAGCTCTTCAGCCCGAAAATCGGCCGACGCATATTTTGCCATCGCGGCATCCACGTCGCCGTCGTTCATTCCTGCGATCGCTTCCACACGGCCGAGCAGCGCGGACGCGGTTTTAATCACAGAATCGGTGGCGCCGAGCACTTTCTGCGCATCGGTGTCCGCCGGGTCGTAATCTTCAACAACCGCGGCCGCATTCACACCCTGCTGCGCACCGGTATCCGGCGCGGCCTCGGCGGCATTGCTGGTATCACCAGGCAGCGATCCGTTCTCGTTTTTGAACGTATTCTTCTGGAGATCAGCAACGACGCCGGACTTCGCAGCGTCGGCGATGTTCACTTTCCGCATCTTGACGCCGTCGGACAGCTCTCCGTCAGCGCTTGCCGCTTTCTGGAGCGCGTGCGCGGTCGCCAGTTTCCGACAAAGCCGCTCACTGAGTTTGACCTGACTTTCCATTTGTCATTTTCCCTTTGTTTGTTCTCAGTCATTATCGACTGTATGCACAGCCGAACATACTGCATTCATGTATGTGCCATCAGATGATTGCCCGAAGCAGTGCCGCGGTCAATGCGTCCGGCGACAAATTGTCGGCCGACGACAGCATATAATTCGCATACTCTTCTGCCAACGCGTCAGAGACACCCTTACACCTTTTCTTACATACAATAATTCTCGGAGATTCCGAATGCAACTCAACCCCACTTAGAAATTGACCGAGAGCTTCATCGATCGCATCCTCCGGAGAGAATCCACCGTCGTTTTTATAATCAATGACCGCTTGAATGATCAGCCCGTTTTTACACGGTTTCGGATCATACGTCTCATCCGAGCATATTACTTCAACATCGTCTCTGCCGAGCAGATCATTGAAAATACCCGGAATGGCTGCCTTGTAGTCATCCATATGAATGAGCGGCTTCGTATCCTCCGGTACAAACACCGTAGCGAATTCTTCCGGCGTCAGCAGAACTCCGTTTTCATTTAATGCGCCGATAAGCTCGTTCTCATCCTGAGCATAGCGCAGAAACTTACATAAAGAATCCGCACTGCTTTTGGCGTTTTTCGTATGAAACATGGAGACCAGACCCGGATCAAGTACGCCGCCCTCGCTCTCTGCAATGATCTTCTTCTCAATCTTGGAAAGCTTTTTCAGCGTATCGAACTTTTTACGCGCCTTAGCCGTTTTCAACATATACGGCACAGAGCCGAGATGCGGTTTCAACGTCTCATCGGTGTACTCAAAGCCAAGGCCGTTGCTCGCAACCTTTCTGATGGAGAATGCGATCTTCTCCGCGGGGTTGCGCACGCGGCTGATGTCGTGGAATACGAGATTATCGCTGATCACATACTGCTGATTACCGTCATCATATATGACGCCGCGCTCATTTTTGTAGTGATCACAATGCCCCGGTTCCGTCGTGGCTTTATGCCCGCAGATCGAACAGTTATGAACGGGCAGTCCTTCCGCGATGTAGCTGTTATCGTCGGCGACTTCAAAGTTAAACACACGTGTGGGAATACACTCCCGTGTTTTTACTTCCGTAACCCGCAGATACGCGAATCCGTCGTGCAGCAGTACAGTCGGCCCGTCCATTTTTTCCCGACTGGTAAAACAGCCTCTGGAGCACTTCGCGCCGTATTCGGCAATAAATGCCGGACAGTCGCTCATGTTCACATGATAAGCTTCAGACGAGAAGCTTTCGAACGACTTCATCCATTTTGCCCTGCCGTGCAGCCCAACGGTAGCCGGGACGCCCAGTGACCACAGGATGCGCTGCGTTCCGAACGACAGCCCCCGGTTTACGCTGACTATGCCGACGCCGCCTTTGGTATGTGCCGCATAACCGTCGGAATCGATGTAACCGGCGACAAACGCCGCCTTTTCCTTTTTGGACCAGTTCAGCACGGCCTGCGGGATGCTTTTTACTTTACGGCCATTCCCGAACAGCTCGAATATTTTATGAGTATACAGTTCGTCGCGCCAGATCATTGTATAAGCGTTGCGACCGCCGTAGTCCTTGTTGATGTCCGGCGTCTTACCGCATACGGCAGTTCCCGCTTCGAGCAATCGATCATAAACGTCGCGATCTTCTTCCCGGCCACTGAGCGTAAACTCTACCCCGGATGCATAGGGAGCGCCTGTTTGTTCATGCCCGTATCCGCTGAAGATTATATTGCCGTTCCCGACATACATGCCGCACATATAGGCAAAGTCGACGCCTACCGTATCCTCGTCGTTCGACTCATCGATCGCTACTTTGATGTAGTCACCGACCTTGACGTTCTCCGCATTAACCCAGGTTGCCGTAAAATCGATTGGTTTACCGCAACGTTTACGGATACCGCGGTCATCCGGCCTATGTCTCGGTTTCACGCCATTTGAAGAGCCGCGACGGCTTTTTATCCGCTCGGCCGGTACGACGTACACCGGATGATTTGGCGTGATTTCCGTCGGCAACGGATAACCGTACACCTTGATCGTCGTCATCTCTTCAGACATACGGGTCATCGTGTTCAATACGGGTTTCCAGTTGCCGTCAACCGTATAAACAACGTCACCGCTTCCGACGTACTCAATCGGCGTCATGCCGGTATCCGTCATAATCAACGTACCTGCCGGCATACAAAAATCGTGACGCGCGTCGGCACCTATGGAAAACCGCAATGGAGTACCGTTCGACAGCTTCTCGATATCGTCTCTCCACGCATCCGTTTTCACACCGATTATCAGCTCGCCGCGCTGCATGTCTTTATTGAATCCGCTGACGACGATATAGCCCTGCGGCTTATATCCGTCGCGACCGGAGCGATGCTCCGTATATACGCCGCCTTCCTTGTCAAAAGTGGAGTGGTATTTTTCAATACCGCCATCCAGCATAATTGCTTTCCTTCCACCCTTTTCAGGATATGGAAAAACCACTTCATATGGATGTCCGTTATAAAAGTCAGCGCGGCTGTTCGGGCCGTACTGCTCACCGGCGGCTACCGATATAAGATGGATATAAGTATGACCGGGCTTGCGCTCAAATGCATCATACATGTCCTCGAACATCGACGCTTCCTTGTGCAGCGTGTTCTTGTCGAATCCCTTCGAAAATGCCGGCAGCAGCACCGATGCCGGAAATGCGGTCGATGCGTCGTATCCTGATATTAATTGTTTTGCAATCATATTATCGTTCTCCGCTGCTGTTACTCTTTCGTGCGTGCGACGGCGCCTTCGACATCAGTCTTATACTGACTTTGCGGGGCCAGCATTTTCGACTGTGCGAGAATCTTATCCGCATCCGCGGCCGACGCAACGCCACCACGACCAAGATAATCGATAACACGGCTTTTAATGAGGGCCGTATTGAGCGCCGGACGAAGCCGTTCGCTCGGAGGAAGCTGCTGGAGCACCTGATTGAACGCATCCACGATCTGATCGTCGCCGAACGACGAAATGTAATCGTCGGTATAGAGTTCATACAGTGCGCGTTTAGTCGAAAGCTCCCGAACCTTGTTCCGCACCGTCGGAGTGAACAGCTTCTCCGCCACTTTATTGTAATCACCGTCGGTAATACCGAAGGCTTCCGGCATACTTTTCATGATCGCGCCGGTGGTAATTACAGATGTCAGTCCGGCTGCCCGCTTGCTCAGTCCGGTAGCGGGGAGAAAATCATTGGACAGGTGCTGGATAATGTCGTCGGAGAAATCCAGCAGTGCTTTTCTCGTGCGGTTAAAGGTATCGCCGGCCTTTTTAGCCATCTTCGCATACTTATACACATTGTCATTCGGGAAGCGCAGCGTTCCGCGCGACTCGATTCGAGACACCGACGCAAGTTTCTGCATCGGACGTTTTTTATTAAACTCATCGATCAGCGAATCACCGAACGATCCCATCACAGACACGATTAGAGACGCCGCCTGTTTCCTCATGCTCATCGGCATAGTGGCAAGTTCCAGCGTCATGCGGTCCATGGCGTTGCTGAACCGCACGCGGGCGCCGTCCAGCTCATTCGCATACTTGTAAATCAGATTCGCGTCACCGCGAAGCTCTTCCGTAAGCTCATACCGCGCTTCCCGCGCCGTCCACGGTTTGTCGACATACCGCACGGCGGTTTCAGCACTGGCGAATTTCTGCAGAGGTATCTCTTCTGCAATATCAGCCGCCATAGGCACTTCATCCGCCCAGAACATCGGCTTCATAGATGCCGACGCAACTTTCGTCATATCTTCCGTATGCTTTTTATTCAGCGCTTTCTCGTACAGCGCCGGCGCATCCAAAATGGCAAAACTATCCCCACGAGTATCATCCGTGGCGGATTCCAGTTTATAGAGCGACTTCTTATGATTGTACGCTTCGCACGCTCTTTTCAGCAGCTCCGGCTGATCTCCCAGATGTTTATACAAAACATCGAACGCCTGCTTGTTCAGCTCTGCCTTATCTTCAATCCCGGCTGTTTTTTCAATGCACTCCAGCAGCGCGTTTTTCGCCAGCTCTGTTTTCTGATCCGTGATCCTTTTCATGCTTCTGCTCCATCCTGTATTAAATTGTCCAATTTAGGCACGTCAATTGTTTCAACGCTGTCGGTATCGGTCGGCCGAAACGTCCCCTCGCCCAGTAACGCATCTTCCGCATATGCCACAGGCTCTTTAATCAGTTTGACGAAATCCAGCAGCAGACTGGATGCCATGCTCGGTTTACTGGTTGCTCTGCGCCGAAACCCGTCGTTTCTGCGATGAGGTGCGCGTTCACTTTCCAGGGTCGTCAGCGCGGTTATCAGCTGCGCCGCACCGGGGCTGTTTTCAATCATCGACGCACCGTTGGATATATAGCTCAACATCGTCGTGCAGTTTCTTATCGACAGCATATGAAACAGGTAATCGAGATCCTCCGGCGCGATCGGATCCGTTGAGAATCCTCTTCTGCGGAGCGCTTCAATTCCACCGGCATGTGCGACGATCTTCCAAATGGCGCCGACCGCCAGCTTGCTTCCGGACGTCGTCATAATCGGCAGAAGCACATACTTCATGGCAAAAACGTCGTTCTCCTGCAGCTTTCTTATATTATAGAACAACTCCTGATACAGCCCGAGGAAAAACTCGTTAAAGCGCTCATCCTGTCCAAACACATCAGTCAGCTCACTGTAATCCAGCGGCTCCGTATATGTATTACCCTGTTCGTCGACCGACTCCCTGGTGCACAGCAGCAGCGCTTCAATCATCTCTTTCGTAGAACCGACGCGCACATCTTCGAATGTATCGAACAATCTGGCATACGACGGCCAGTCCAGAGCATAACGCTCTCCGTCGCTTCCGTACGACTCTCTCTGTTCTATCATCGCACAAAGCTTTCTTACCCACGGATCAGACGACCGCGGGTAATCCGGATGCTTGAATTCATACACGGCCCGATGATATCGACCATACGGGCCGGTGAAACATGTCGGTTCTCTATAATCCATATCAACCAAGCGATGCCGCAAGCGGTCCCTCAATCAGATCGCGAACTTCATCTATGCGTCCCTGCTGCAGGAAGATGATAAGATCACCCAGCTCAGCCACAAGTTTACGGAGCTTGCCCTCCAGTAAATCTACTTTACCGTCACCGTATGCGGCTTCCATCGAATTGCCGGAGCGCGTCAAATACAGCATACGCGCCACGCGGTCCATTGCGGTAAACAAATCCGGTATATACTCCTGGATCAGCCGTACCGTGGAACCGTCGGTCGCAAGCGACTTCAGCACCGACGCATCAACAACATCCTTAATGCCCGTCGCAGCGGCCTCATCCAGCCGTTTACGGTCCTCTTCGGCCATCACCGCATCCATGTCCGCTGTTTCCGTGTCCGTTACATACGGATTCTGTCCAGGATCTTCCATCGCCATCGCGAAGCCGGCGTCGGCCGCCACTTTCAGAAGATACCGCACCTGATGATTATTGTGCGCAGAGGCCTCCTTCACCATCGCTTCCGCGTCGTCCGGAGTAATCGCATAGTCTTTCACAAGACGGAACGCGGCAGCTGTTTTATCCAGCTCCCGCTTTTCATTTCCGTCTGCGTCGGACAAAGCGTACACGCCGTCCGTGTGGAAAATCTTGAGTCCTTTCAGGGTGCCGCGGCGGTTGATGACGTCTTTCGCATCGTCCAGCGTAGCCAGATTCAGCTCGACATTACCGGGAACGGCGCTCGAATCATTATTAAACCACTGATCGAACGGATAGAATTTGGCAGTCTCCGGGACATAGAGCACATTACCGTGAATCCGCAGCTTGGCGCTCGCCGGCATCTTCTGAATTGTAGTGATTTCCTGAGCTACCTGATTACCGACAACGTTGTCCCGGCGTCCGAGTCCTTTGTTGCCCGGGCGCGTCGCTGTAATGCGCAATCCAGTATAAAGGTCGGCCGATCCGGACTGCCACGTACCGCGCCGTAAATCGCCGGACAGTACAAACGTGCCGCCGTCCGTATCGGTGACGATATAGCCGTTCGGCGTGTAGTCAACCATTTCATTGTCTTTCGTCGGTTCCGGCTTAGGCGTATTTTTTATTTTGTCGACGGAGATTCCACCGGGCAGCTCGATATACCCGGGAGGATATGCCTGACCGATGATGTCCCGGCTGCAGACGACGGCCTTGCGGGCCTTGCCGTCATCGACGGGAACGACGACGTTTGCCGCATATGGCTTATCGTTATCGCCGATCCCGGTGATGACATACGCGGTAAGCGTGTTGCCGTCCATCTTCAACAGCTCATACATGCCGGATGTAGACACGGTCTGCCACTCGTTGTTCTGTTTCGCTTTATAAACAAGAGTCGGCGTCAGACCGCGGCTGTCTTTTATGACGGCACCGTCTTTGATGATTTTCTTTTTCTCGGCGTCGCCGAGCTGCTTGGCCTCCGCGGAAGCGGAAGTCAATACTTTTACCGTCCCCTCGGGTTTCTCGGGTTCAGTACCAGGCGGCATCGTCAGTTTTACATTTTCAGTCAGCTTCTCGACGAACTCGTCGATATCATCGTTCGAGTAGTAGCGTGCGAACACATTGGATGTTTCAGGGAAATCGGTCAATGTGTTCAACATCTTCACACCGGCGTCCGCTGCGATCTTGGCCATGGGCGCATTGTAAATACGTCCGGTTAACACTTCCATGAAGGAAGGAACGCCGAACGACAAATCCTTACGCGCCTGTTCAGCGCGTGCTTTGACGGCAAGCATCGTCTCTCCCGCGGCTTTCAGCAGCGCCGGTGTTCCAACACGCTGTTCGTATTTGGAAATCGTATCGTCACTTGCCATTTTCGTGATCATAAGGAACGGCAGATCCAGACGAACCGACCGCGGCGATCCGTTATCCCGGTAGGACCATTCACGCGGTCCCTTGTTCTTTGCAAGCAGATCCGGTTTTTTCGATTTCAAATAGGAGATGAAGTTATCCTGCGCCGGCAGGAACTGATCCATATCCGGAATGTACATAATATCCAGCGGCGCAATCTTTCCGTTCTTATAGTTCGTCGGAATGAAGATACAGGTATCTCCCAGCAACGCGACGAGCACGCCGGTAACAATATTGTTATCCTCGTCGCTTTCCACGAGCTGAAACCCGTGAATATAATCCTTCAATGAGGGCATGCTCTGAATTACCTGGCTGTTTGCCAGTTGCGCCATAGTGTCTTCAATCGCCATGATTCACCTGCTGTATCGTTGATTTTTTTATAATATAACGGTGTTTAATCTGCAAGTCTCAGTTCATTCGTCTTACCGCCAAGCTGATGCGCATTCATCAGGGCTATTCTCGGGTAGTAAGACGTACTGTTCGGATCAGCGTCCGCGCCTCTTTCCACATGCTCAATGAATGAGCGCGTCAGACCCTCCCCGCCTAACGCGGCAAGCCAGTCTTCATCGTCCTCCGCGAATGCACGCGCCGATGACTGATACGGCTTGAATGGCGGCGGGTTCTCGTTGACGAGAATTTTTCTGACATTCGCTTTCTGCAGATTCTGAATGACCGACGGGGTTACACGTGTACCGATCGAATAATGCAGCGTCGGCGTTTCCAGATACTTTCCTTCCGCGTCTGTAATATACTGCTCGCGGGAGTCCTTGCGCGGCTTGTATCTCTTTTCAAGAACGTTGTAGTCGGCAATATCCCCCACGATCCAGCCATCGTATCCGTCCGGATCGGTTATCTGTACACGATTGATAAAACCGCGCGCTAATGCCTCAATGTTTTTACGCTGTGTAGGTGCTCCGGATTCCTGCAGTAAAGTACGAAGGCCGTCGACAAACAGTCTGCGGCCTTCCCCGATGCCCTTTTCCTCTACGATTTCACGCATGTTCGGCATTCCGTCCGTCAGAATGTCTCCGGATTCCACCTCGTCGCCCTTTTTGACAAGCAGTTTCCTATCCGCCGGTACATACAAAGATTCACCGCCGACCGGAAGATACCAGCCACCCTGCGGAGCCTTGAGCGGCTCTCCGACGGTTCCGTCGACGTCCGCGATGACGGCACCGCCTACGAACGTTTCCGGCATATTCATGAACTGATCGACGGCTGCGAGTCCGCGCTTTGCGTTACCGGCGGTCGACGCTTCACCACCACCGTGCTTTGAACCGAGCCCCGCCTGCGCCAGTCGCTGCAGCCAGTCGTTAGCGGCATTCAGTCCGATTTCATCCCCGATATCCGGCAGTTTGTTGTCTTCTTTTATGCCCGCGCACTTCGCGCAGACACCGTCGCCTTCCCCGCAGGTCGTAGCGGATCTGACAGCTACTTTCCCGTTTAAATCACGCAGTATTTCCGGCGTAATCGGAGTGTCTTTTTTATAGACCTTGCCGGATTTACCCCGGGTGTCCGCATATAAGAGCGATCCGACGTTATCCGTATCGTCGGCATTGACCATATATGGACGCGCGTGACCGCAGTCATCCGCCGTCACACGCTGACGACTCACCGGCTGTCTGACCTGCTTTGAAAAATACCCGGCGTCGGCCGTCGCTTTCTGCACGCCGATATACCCCTGACGTCCACCGTGAGACGCCGCTACAAACTGCATCGGAGTCACACCTTCTCCATAACTGCGAAACGTCGGATATGGAATCGGTTTAAAGTTGGAGTCAACACTGAGCAAGTCACCGAATACGAGCTGCCGGAGCTGCTGCGGCTTGCCCTTGATACCGGCGCCGACCATCAATCCGAACGAGTTGTCGGACTGCTTCAGCTCTTCCATCACAGCTTTATCGATCTCCGGAGTAGCCTTCTGCACCTGCTCGATTATCAGTCGGTTTCGCGCAGGTGCGGACAGACCCTTCGTCTGTGCGATCTTCTGCACGGTCGCTTCCAGATCCCGTCGCATTTTCTGCAGTCTCGGAGTAAGCCGCAGGTCTCTGAGATGAACGGACGCGACTCCTCCGTATTCATTCGCCACCTTGTTGCCGAAATTATTCAGCACCTTGATAACCCCGGCATACTCATCCGGGTCCATTTCCTTTGCCATTTTAGTAAAAAGAACTCCTGCGGACTTCTTGTCAAGAGGCCCGTCAAGGAGTTCATAATACTGCGGCGGCAGTATCTTTTGGAGAAAATAACGTCCTGGTGTCATTATACCGTCTCAGTGTCTCTTCTCTATTCTCCGCGCTGTTTTTCTTCCCATTCAGCCCGGGTCATGATGTCGTCCGCCGTTCTGTCGCGATTCCATTGCCGGACAAGGTCGGCGAAATAACCGGCTAACGTAAGTCCTATCGCGGGCAGTCCCGTTCGTAGAACCTTTGCGCCGCCTTTGGCGCCGACGTCATACGCCTCGCCCTTGATACCGCTGTGCGGATTCGGTCCGTGCTCAACCTTTCCCAGCGGATTATGTTTATGGTTCAGCCGGCCCGCGATCTCTTCGCGCAGTTTAAGCCGTATAAGATCATGCTGACTCTGCAGCATGGCGCGCCGCCTCAACCGTTCCTGCAGGTTGTATTTGGCGACGTCGATATTCGCTTTACTGAGGATCGGATCCTGACTGATCTGATTACCGAACTCAACAAGTATACGGTCATTCAGCATATCGTCAAGTTGCGCCTGCCGCATTCTGGAAACAGCTTCCCGTGCAAGCGTAAGCTTCTGAATCTCATCCGGGGTAAGCGGTGTGACATTATTCAGGCTCGGATGAATTTCAACCGGATTGGCAAGCAGGTGCTGCTGGAAGTCGAATTCAGCCTGGAACCGGCTTTGCTTCTCCGCCGCACGGAATGCATTAAGCTGATCCGCAAGATCAGCCGCATGGTTTCCGGCGAGCTCGGCGTCTATCCTGGCATCCTGAACATTTTGCCATTGCAGCGGGTCGCGCTTGTTCGGCGGAGTTTTATAATAGCTCTGCTCCTCTAATTTATACCTCTGCCAATCAGCATCCGCGTCTTGTTGGGCGAGTTTGTAAGCCTGCTCAGTATTGCCTATCTCGCGTCTAAGATCCGCGTAATTCAGATCTATCGGGCTGTCCTGCGTGTTTAACGTATAAACAATTGTACTGGTATCGGCAAGTCGCGCTTTTTCCAAAGCCGCTTCATACGCCGGATCCTTTCTGTACTGATTATACGCGTCGTTGATAAGCTTGGCATCCGCGTTGTTCTGCGCAATAGAGGCCTCCAGATTAGCCACGTCCGCTTCCGCTTTCTGATAGTCGGCGGCACGCGTACGATCCTTTAAAATCGCATCACGCGCAGCTACTCCGGCTTCTTCTGTTTTCAGGTAATCTTCGGCTTTAAGTTGCGCATCCGCATGCACACGCTGTTCCAGATTTATCTGTTCAGCTTCCCTTTCCAGCCGCTGCAGCTCCTGTACACGCTGCGCGTTCGGATTGTTTTGAATCCACTGTTCTGTTTCCAGATCGAGCCTCTTATCCGCGTTCGGATCACCGGCGTTGCGCTCATTGTATATCGCCAGCTGGGTTTGATTATTCTTCGGGTCCTTGTTTTTCCTATGCTGCAGATAAACAGTCGCCAGCCCACCGCCGCCTGCTCCTACCATCGTCCACGGATACCCGACGCTTCCACCGAGCTGACTACTTTCGAACAGCGCTTCCCTTTCGTCGTCGGTAAGCGGGCGCCCCATCTTATCTTCGACTTCCTGGATACGCGTCATTATTTCCGCTTTTCTCTTCTCCTCGGCCTCTTCCGCTCTATCTTTTGATGTAACCGCCGGCTTCTTTTTCGGATTCAGCAGCGACTCAAGGACAAGACCGGAAACACCGCCGGCACCGGCACCGAGCGCATAGGACTGCCAGGAGCGGTTTCCGAGCAGGTGATTGACGAGCGCGCCGGTTCCCATGCCGCCGATGCCGTATACAAGCTGCCGCTGCAGCTTTTTCTTGTCCTCATCGTCTGCCGCGCGCTTTTGCAGCGATAACTGTTTTTGTTCATCACAAAGTGATTTCAAATAATAATCAAGCATATAGTTCCCCTGCTCCTAAAGTACGAATTTACGCAAAAACCGCGCACCATTTACACCAACAACCCGTGGTGTCTCCCACCACGACGCTTCATCCCACTCCTTGCCGAATCGGTCACGCCAGCCCTTGTACTTCTTAAGATTATCCAGAATCGCCTGACGTTCCTCCGGCGGCTTGGCCAACCAGTCTTTTGCCATATCCATCTGACTTTTGCCGCCGCCTCCGGGGGTCTCCCCGCCGTAGAACTTGCCGATTGCCCACTTTTCCACATCACTCAACTCATTCCAGATGCCCATGGCTTCCTTGCCCTGCTTGATGCCGGTACCGTAACGGTTCCATAAATACTGTCCACCGGCTGCAAGACCGGCTCCAAGCAGTCCGCCCGTCAGCCACCCGCCGACGTTGAATCCGCCGCCATCGTCATCATCCTGTTGTTTTTGTGACTGAGGCTGCGGTGCCTGCATATACTGAGGCATCTGCGACATCTGCGGTTTCCCGGCAGATAAAACCCGCTGCGTTCGATACTGATTGCTGTGCGCATTACCTCCCAGTCCGGTGGTAATTGCAAGATGCGTCCACGGAGACGTTGATCCGGGACCGTCGTAGGAGAAAGCGCCGCCGGATACATACGCTCCCCGACGCTGCGCATCAATCGCGTTGGACGGCGCGTCATATTGTGACGCTATTTTCAGTATCAGTGCGTGATTCATATTTTATCGAACGTTTCTGTTTGCCGAATCGAGTCCGACGCCAAGCGCATCCAACAGCGTTTCAATTTCAGCCGCCAGTCTTTCGTTGTTGTCATGATACGCCGATATCTCGCGACGAAGCGCGTTCGTGGAGTCCATCAGCTTTTTCACGACTTTATTCGTATTGTCGGACAGCTTGTTCGCGGCATCGATATCGGCCTGCTGCTCACTCTGAACACGCGCCTGATCTTCCTGCATCCGCATCAGCTGCGCCAGCGTGCCTTGAATCTCCGCCGTGTCGTCGAACATAGGCATTCCGGCGGCTGCCGGATCGACGGGAGCGGCCTGCTGCGTCACCGCAGCCGGATCAGCCGCGGGCGGCATTGCGGCCTGATCGACCGGAGCGCCGCCCAGCATAGACGGATCCATAGGCATGGGCGGCATTCCCCCCTGTGCCATTGCATTTGGATCCATAGGCGCTCCCTGCATCATGGACGGATCCATAGGCATAGGCGCGCCGCCTCCCTGCGGCGGCAGTCCCGGATTCATCATCGCATCAGACTGCTCCTGCATCTGCTGGATCTGCGCCATGTCCTGCCGCTGCTGATTCGGATCAACAGGACCTGCGGCGGCTTCCACGATCATCTGCATGGCCTGATTGGGATCAAGCGGCTGTCCGTCGTTTGTGTAGAACTCATTCGTGAACTTCATAAACACGATGCCGGTGTTCATATCCATCTCTACGCCGTTCGCGGGATCGATCACGACCATACCCGTTTCCGCATCAATCGGAATAGGCTGACCGGTAGACGGGTCGACGGGCCCGGGCACTATTT
>ULNJ01015586.1_pt1 | contig 13277 bp, 7 predicted proteins | sample 1951891 | NCBI WGS metagenome assembly ULNJ01 (sample SAMEA4835574, study PRJEB28245) | human gut metagenome | biome: gut microbiome; material: fecal sample | place: Denmark | collected 2008 | reverse complement strand
GCGGCGGCATGATCCGCGACGTCCTCGCAGGCATCACGCCACCGTCTGCTCTCCGCAGCCCGACGGGCCTGCTCCTTTCCATCGCAACGGCTCTCGCCGTATCGCTTTTCTACGAATTCGTTCCCATTTCCCGGCGCAGCAAGCAGTGGATCGCCATGCTCTACACCGTTTCTGATACGTGCGGCCTCGCTGCCTTCACCGTCACCGGCGCACTCACCAGCCTGTACGCCCATCCGGAGGAACAGTACGTCATGCCCGTCATGCTCGGACTTATCACCGCCATCGGCGGCGGCATTATCCGGGACATGATGGCCCAGCGGGTGCCGCTCGTGCTCCGCACCGACGTATACGCCCTCGCGTCCATCGCGGGCGGCCTCGCGGTCTGCGCCGCCTGGCAGCTTCTCTCCGTGACCGCTGCTTCGTGGATCGGATTTATCCTTGTGCTGCTGCTTCGGGCCGCCGCCATTTTCTTTCACTGGCAGCTCTATCATCCCCATCCGGGATTCCACAAAAAAGTGCGTTTTCCCCGCGATGGCACACCATCATGACAGGAGGTTTTCATTTTGAAGTGTCCTAAACTGCTGCTGACCGCCGCTGTAGCCTGTGCGGTCTCTCTCGCCGGACTGACCGCCTCGGCGAAAACCATTCTTCTCGTTCCCCAGGACGACCGGCCCGTGAGCCTCGCCTACACCGCCGATACGGCGGAAAAGGCAGGCTATACCGTGATCACCCCGCCGGCCTATCTGCTTTCCGGCCGGGACTATCAGGGCTCCCCGGACCGCGTCTGGTACTGGGTGCAGCAGAATATGGACCGCGCCGATGCGGCCGTCCTCTCCACGGATACCCTCATCTACGGAGGACTGGTGGACTCCCGCAAGCACAATGAATCCCTCGAGGTCCTCACGAACCGGGTCGACCGGCTCCGCACGCTCCACCGGACCCATCCGAACGTGCCCATCTACGCCTTTGGCACCATCATGCGCACCCCTTATGCCTCCAGCAGCGGCGTGGAGCCCTACTACTATGCGAACTACGGCACCTCCATTTACCGCATCTCCGGCCTGCAGGACAAAATGAACGCCGGCACTATCACTCCGTCCGAATCAGCGGAGCTCCTGGCGCTGAAGCTCTCCGTTCCCACGGAATACCTTCAGGACTGGTTTGAACGGCGCACGAAAAATACCATCATCAATAAACGCCTTATCGAAGACGTGAAAGACGGCGTATTCACCTACTTCTGCCTCGGCTTCGATGACAGCAGCCGGAATTCCCAGTCCGCCCTCGAAGCGCGCTATCTGAAAGAGGATGCAAAGGGCCTCTCCGAAAAGGTATACGGCTCCTTCCCCGGTGCCGACCAGCTGGCGCTCCTCCTCATCGCCCGCTATCATGTGGACGACAATCATCTCCAGCCCCGCTTCGAAGCGCTGTATCCCCTCGGCCGGGCGGAGGACACCGTCCCCAGCTATGAAAGTCAGGAGATCGGCCGCACCATCGCCCAGCACGTTGCCGCTGTGGGCGGCGTCATGACCACGAAACAGCCCGACATCCTTCTCGCCGTCAATACGCCTCTCGCATCTACAGGAGAATCCGGCCAGTTCAGCAACTTCGGCATGCTCAAGGAAAGCACCACTGAATTCATGGACCGCGTCGCCGCCGCCCATGACCGCGGCATTCCCATTGCGGTTCTCGACGTCTACTTCGCCAACGGCTCGGACAATACCCTCATGAAACTCCTCCGGGAAAAGGACCTTCTCTACTCCGTCGCTTCCTACAACGGCTGGAATACCGCCAGCAATACCATCGGATTCTCCATCGCACAGGCCGTGCTGGCTCCGGAAATGAGCGAACAGGACCACAAAGATATGCTCTCCATCCAGTACCTCGACAACTGGGCCTATCAGGCGAATGTACGGAAAAATCTCTACCGCCTTCAGGAGATCCTCGGCGACAATCCTTCTGCCCCGGCCTCTCCGGAGGTGACCGAGGAAATGGTGGCCGAGCTTCAGGAATTTGCCCGGAAAAATATGGGGCTCGATCCCGCTTCCGTCACTGCTGAATTCCCCTGGGGCCGCCTCTTTGAGATCAATGCAGAGGTTTCTCCTGTACCGAAATATCCGGTGCTCCTCACCCGTGCGGAAAAGCAGCGCATCGCCGCGGAAAAAGCCCGGAAAGAAGCCGAAGAAAAGGCAAAGCTTGCCGCTCAGCAGGGAAAGGCCCCCGGTGCTCCCGCTGCGGCGCAGCAGCCGGCCTCCGGAGACGGACGCTCCGAGATCGTCTGGCAGCCTGCCGGACAGGAATAAAAATTCCATCAGAAAAGCAGGGACGCTTTGCCCCTGCTTTTTTTGTGCCGGAAAAAAGGTATGAAAAAAAGACGCCCCGAGGGACGCCCTTTTCCCGGATTATTCTGCTACAGGATATACGCTTACCTGTCTCTTGTCTCTTCCTACACGTTCGAAAGCCACACGGCCGTCCGTCAGAGCGAAAAGAGTATCATCTTTGCCGATGCCTACATTCGTGCCCGGATGCAGATGCGTGCCTCTCTGGCGAACCAGAATGTTTCCGCACTTTGCAAGCTGACCGTCATGCATTTTCGTGCCCAGACGCTGAGAATGCGAATCACGGCCGTTCTTCGTGCTGGATACGCCCTTCTTATGTGCGAATAACTGGAGATCAAACTGAAGCATGAAATTCACCTCCCGTGCTTTTTGATTAGAATCCTGTCCGGATATTGTTTCTGTACTTCCTCGAGACCGCGGAACATGGAAGCGATCACCGCCTCCGTTCTTGCGTCCTCGTGGCCGCTGATATCCACTGTGAGAAGCCCGCTCTCCGATTCATACGAATCGTCGATGCCCAGTGCGTCCCGCAGTCCCAGCGCCGCCGTCAGCGTGATGGCCGACACAGCTGCGCATACGATATCATAGCCCAGCTCCTCCGTGTCCATCTCTCCGTGTCCGGAGATCCGGTATCCCGTGAAGAGCCCCGCCCGGCTGTACACCGCTTCTGCAGTGATCATCAGCCCTCGATCTTCGTCACTTCCACTTTCGTGAACGGCTGACGATGACCCTGACGGCGGCGGTAGTTGGACTTTGCCTTATACTTGAAAATGCGGATCTTCTTGTCCTTGCCCTGTTCCAGAACCTTTGCGGTTACCTTCGCGCCGGCCACGGTGGGCTGACCGATCTTGCATTCATCTCCTGCGACCAGCAGGACTTCGTCAAACGTCACTTCAGCGCCGACTTCTGCGTCGAGCTTTTCCACGGAAATCTTCTTGCCTTCTTCTACGCAATACTGCTTTCCGCCCGTTTTAATGATAGCGTACATGTGTGCACCTCCCTCTTACTATACTCGCCGATGACAGGCAGCCCTTAGGCATTTTTCAGGCCCGTCCCGTGCGGTTGCGTCACAGCACCCTGTACAATGACTTATGTATTATACCGGCCGCGCCTCCTCCTGTCAAGCCCCTCCGCAGGGCTCCCGCCCTGGTCCGCTGCTCTGACAGCGGGGAAAAAATCTGGTATACTGATGGTAAAGAAATCATTTGCTCATTGGAGGCATACCATGGAAAACTATATCGGCCGTCATCTTCTCATTGACTGCTACCGGTGCCGCGAGGGCGTCATCGACTCCGCGGACCTGCTCATCCCGCTCATCAATTCCGCCGCCCAGAGCCTCGGCGTCGAGCTTTACGATACCTTCTACCACGAGGATGAAAAGGAGATCACCGTTTCCGGCTTCGGCGAAAACTGCCATCTCTGCATCCACACCTATCCCGAGCCGAACTACGCTGCCGTCGACATCTACCTTTTCGACACCGACGTCCAGCCCACGCTGGCTATGCCCATCCTGCGGCAGTACCTCCAGCCGGATAAGATCCGCGCCACCTCCGTGAAGCGCGGCAATATCGATACCGATCTCGACCTCAAGCCGAAGATCCAGTCCAAATCCACGGCCATGCGGAAAATGAAGCGCACCGGCCACCAGCTGAACGCAGCCGGCAAAAAGGTGGTCCACTTCATCCAGAAAAGCCGCGGCGGCAAAGATAAAGAATAAGGCATCGCACGGGCTCCGCCCGTGCTTTTTTATGCCCTTATGACGCACGAAAAAAGACAGGGAAGCTCCCTGTCTTTTTTCTGTTCCCTTACAGCGTCATGCCGCCTGCTAGGAAATGCACTTCCGCCTTCCGTTCCCGGAAGTTCCGATTCCGGTCCCACGGCGCATCACGGAGCAGCGTATTCCACCGCTCGCTGTCAGAGATGTCCGGCATGCCGGACGGCAGATCTTTGACCGTCAATGTCCCAGGTATAACGGTAATATTGTAATTTCCTCCAAAAAGACTCTGCAATCCGGATGTATTTTGTGTATAAAACGAGCCATCATACCAGAATCCAATCGCATCAGTATGTGTATCGACCACACTTTCAATGGAAGAATCTTCAACACCAAAAACAACCTGGAACGAATCGCCATTCACGAAGGAAATTACCGTTCCGATGTAATTCGGGTTACCGCCCACATAGATGCTTTCCGAATCAGCAGTAATCTCCAACTTAGCCTTATTCACATAGGATTTCCCGGCAACTGTGGCTGTAATACTATTGGTTCCACCTTCAGCGACAAACGTATAATTACCCTTCAACGTATCACTCAGTGTAAGGTTAGTACTCCAGGTATATTCACCTACATTGTCCGTTGTTTTTCCGCTTTCCTTGCTTAATGCGCCGTCAGAAATCTGATCTTTATCAAATCCAAGGTTACTGTCGGTTAGTTCCGCTTTCATCGCATCGGTAATAGTGGTGTTTTTCCCTGCCTCTATAGTAAAGCCATAATCCTTATTACCGCCAATAAGGACCCCGTTGCCGTCCGTGCTGGATGTAATAGCTGCACTGCCATATGTGCGGTCCACCCTATTTCCTGTTACCGTAATAACCGCCTTTTTGATACCAACATTACCATTTTCCGTTGTGTAGACGATATCGTAGCCCAGATGATTGGGATTGAAAGTACCGTCTGCCTCTGTACCGGAAGCAGCAATCTGTGAGGAATAGAGCCAATCATCATAGTTTCCTGCATCTTTATGGCCGTTCTGCCCCAGCGGAGGAATTGTTACATCTCCATACATCGCCTTAACGGAATCGATTCCAATAACCTGTTCCTGTCCGTTATAAACCAGATTCGGTTCTTTAACCTCTGCTTTTGTAAGGAATACTTTCAGCAGTGCCATGGAGGAACCGTCATAAATTTTCCAGATGCCATCCGAGCTTTCCTTGCTGAATCCGTTTCCAGTGAGACCAAATCCCGTATAGCTTCCGGAATTCTTTGCTGTATCTGCACTCAGGACAAATCCTTTATCAACGGCTCCGTTTTCACTATTATTGGCTATCAGATTCTCCTGTGTAGTGAAAACAGTAAAAATTTCGCCGGCATTATTTCCAGCAATACCACCAACAGTATCTGTGCCGCCATTAATATCCGATGTGTTGTATGCGTTGGAAACGGTACCGCCGGCTTCATTGGAGCCGACGATGCCGCCTACATAGTTATCCCCGGTGATGCTGCCATACTGAGTAGAGCCATCAGCATTGACACCTGTGATCACGGTGTTGAATACCTGATCGAGTGTACCGGTATTGGAGCCGGCGATGCCGCCTACATTGGTGCTGCCGCCGGCCATGATGGCGCCGGTGTTGTATGCGGCTTTAATGGAACCGGTCTTTATGGTTCCATCATCCATTTGGGTACTGCCGTTAAGGCCTGCCAATCCGCCGATATTTTCACCTGCTGCTGGCTTAAACTCATCCGTATCAATTATGCCGTCCTTATCAGAATCATTCCACGTTCCGACCTGAATGGTGCCATTGTTGTAAATCTGATACTTGTAATAGCCGTCACCAGTATCCCGTCCGCCGGTGATGGTGCCGGTATTTACGCCGATGAGGCCGCCTACGTTCTGTGTCCCAATGACCTGTCCACCGATTTCGTTTTTCAGACTGGAATGAATCACGTTGCCTTTGTTTACACCGAAGATACCGCCGGTGCCGTCCGTACCGTTCTCGTCTTTAGAATCAGAATCAGAACCGGAAACAATCCCCTTATTGGTCATCTCCACATATTCGATATTTCCATTGTTTTCTCCGAAAATGCCGCCTGCGCCGCCGTTATGCGCGATGACGACGCCGGAATTTTCGATGCCGACCATGGAATTTACTTCCCCTTTGATATCCGCATCATTCAATCCGGCAACGCCGCCCACGTGACTATTGCCTTCGACACGACCTTCATTGCTGTTGCCCATTCCCTGAAGCACACCAGCCGCCGTATTCCAACCAACAATCCCGCCGACAAAATCTGCCTTTTCCGCAATAATGGTTGCTTCATTTTTAGCATTTTCTATGATGCCCGTCTTGTTTTTGGTTTCATCTGTTTTATCAACATAACCATTCATACCGGCTACACCGCCGAAATACCGTGGGGCTTCATCTCCCGTTGCATTCGGGTCTTTCACATACAACTTTACGTCGTTGTTTGTATTAGCGATGGTGCCCGTATTGACACCAGCCACGCCGCCGACATACTGCTGCCCCGTGATGGTGCCGCGGTTGATGAGGTTATCGTTGCCTTCGATGACATGTCCATCTTCATCTACAGAAGAAGCGGTAATTTTCCCGGCGTTGGACCCCGCGATGCCGCCGACCCATTTATCGCCGGTGATGGCTGCGGCGCTGTCGTTGACGAGGTTCGTCAGCGTAGAACCTGCGCCGTTTGCGCCGACGAGGCCGCCTACGTAGTTGTTGCCGGTAATTTTACCGTTGTTGCGGCCATTGGTGATGCTGCCTTCGTTGTCGCCCACGAGGCCGCCCACGTGTTCGCTGTCATTCCCGGCGGATTCTCCGGTGACGCTGGAGGCATTCGCCACGTTGGAAACGAGGCTGTCTTCTCCTTCTTTTACAGCGGCATGATTCACGCCGAGGATGCCGCCCACGTTGTTGCGGCCGCTGACAATGCTTTCGTTGTAAGCACTTTCCACAGTGCCGCCCGCCTGATTGATGCCGGCAATGCCGCCTACGTTGTCCGAATACTGCGTTCCTATTGCCGTATTATGGCTCCCAACCTCATAAATCCCGGTAGTGACGCCGAGGCTGTCCACATTGCTCAGGGTACCGGCATTGACACCGGCGATGCCGCCCAGCGCATAGGTACTTTCTGCGCTGGCATTGACTGCGCTGTCGCTGCTGCTGTTGGAAATTACGGCCTTTTCCTCATTGATGCCTGCAATGCCGCCGGCGGTGGACAAAATATTATTGGCCGACGCCTCGTCATCCGCCGCAGTAACCGCATCCGATGCAGAAGCATTATCAATGGTCCCGCCATTGATACCGGCGATGCCGCCGGCCGCGCCGACATTTACATCTTTAATCGTACCAGTCAAGTCAGCCGTATCGCCGGGCATTTTTGTGCTGTTGCTGCTGCCTTGTGCGGTGACCACGTTGCCGAAGGTCGTCACATTGGAAATGGTGCCGTAATTGACGCCTGCCACGGCGCCTGCATTGTCTATACCGTTGAAGGTGCCGGAGTAAACGCGGAGGTCCTCCACCTTACCAACAATAGTATTCTCTCCATTCGTAACTTTACCGATAGTGTCAAAAATGCCGGCATTGTCGCCTGTCACTTTCAGACCGATGATGCGGTAGTCCCGTCCGTCAAAGGTGCCGGTAAAGCCGCTGGTACTGTTAGTTCCGATGGCCACATAGCCCGTCACTGCACTGGCATCGATGTCATTTTTCAGCGCGAAATTATAGCTGAGGATATTGGTTTTGTCTTGCTTATCATCATAGTAAGACTGAATATTTTTCAGCTCTTCTCCGGTGCTGACCCAGATATAGGTATACTCCTGTCCCTTCTGAGTGAAGCCATTAATGTTCAGCCCATTCAGCAGTAAAGACAGCGATGTACCATTGTAATCAAATTTATCCAGATCAAATGTTTCATCAGTTCCCCACATATCAACGGCGATCTTCTGTTTTCCTCCATCCAGTATCATTTTGTTGGACGCAAAATGGGTAAGAAAATTATGCAGATACGCCACTGCCGGCGGAGCACTTTCTTCCTGCGATGCATTATTTGCAGCCTGTACCTGCCCGATATTGGAAATATCCAGCACGGCTTCCGAATCGGCTCCGGCCGTGATGCTCAGACTGCCGCCGATGGACAGGTCGCTGTCCATATAAACATCGCCGGAACCCGACACGGTAAGACTGCCGGCCGTATCGATGAAGCCCTTCTGCTGATGGCCGTAGTACACATTCACATGACCGTCTTCCGATGTATTTTCATCTTTTTCAGCTGTAATGAAAATATCGCCGTTTACTGCGGATGCACCGGTGGTATAGCCGAAACGGTCGCCGATATCCGACATGGCCTCCTCAGGCTTCTTTACATCTCCCGGATCCCAGCTGCCGGCCGCAGCCATACTGCCAATCCCCGGAATAAAGGTCGTGTTTTCATTTTCAGCATTTTTAGCAGAAGTCAGCTGACCATATATGTCGACGCTGCCGCCTTCGATGGAGATATCGCCCGAATTCCCATCAGTAATGGCATTATCAGTACCCGTCCCATTTTTCGTGTTTCCGGTAGCGGTGACATCGCCGTAAATGGTGACATTCCCGTCCGCGGAAATGGACACGGAGGAACCGTAAAGCCGGGATGCACTGCCCAGCGCAACATCGCCGGTAACTTCTGTATTTCCCTCTGAAGTATGGGCATTGATGGCAAGCGCACCGTCGCTGTAGATCATCCCGCCGAAGTAGCCGCTGCCGCCGGTGGCTTTGAAGTTATTCAACGTGAGCCCCGCGCCGTAGACCGCGATGCCTGCGGCATTGTTCGTACCAAGAGCCTGCCAGTCAAATTTCAGCGTATCAGTATTCGCATGAATAATGGTGAGCAGCGGATCATAGGCTGTGCCGTACTGGATGGACGCAATGCCATCCATAGCATTGGTTACACCGGTTTCCCCGCTGAAATATTTTTCCGTATTCGGCAAAAACGCATTCAGGATCGGCGTGGAGCCGTCATAAATACGCCAGTCTCCCGAACCAGTAATCTCTCCACCGGATTGAGAGGTAAATGTAAATCCAGTATAAGACGTTGCATCATCTTTGTCTAAAGAGCCATCAGTGCTATTAAAGGCAATGACTCCGTTAGCATTATTTTGAACAGACGTGGAAAGATCCTTAAACGGTAATCCAGCCGCTGGGCTGATATAGTAGGTATTCTGAAAATCATACAGTTTGCTATTGGCATTTCCAAGAATACTCCCTATAGTCCCATCAGAATACAAATTTCCCGTCGTATAGGCGTTGAAAATTTTAAGTGTTCCTGCCACATTACCATGATAGCCATGAATCGCCCCAACGATACCACCTAAAACAGATCCGCCTGTCGCCCTAATACTTCTTAATGTACCTAGGTTATAGACATTGGTCAGCACTATGTCACCCGGTTGCGATATTGACATCCCCGGCAATCCCGCCGACGTTGCTCGCCTCTGTACCATCATAATTCCATACGGTTATATTTCCCGTATTGAAGGAATTCGTGACGGACCCGGCATTCAGCCATCCGACAATGCCGCCGACTATACTGTAGCCGTTATAGATCGCACCGGTATTGTAGGCCTTTTCCACGGCACCGGACAGGCGGCCCACCACACCGCCTACATGGCGGGCATAATAGTTGAAAGTCTCATCGCCGATCTGTCCTTTGTTATACACATCATACAATACGGCTCTGGCATCGGTTTCTTCTGTCGTATCCCCGACGATGCCGCCCATATTGACAGCAAAATAATTGCCCTGCTTAAAGGAGTCTTGGTTGCGCGTGGTGTTGACCGTCCCCAAGTTGTAGGAACCGGAAACCGCACCGTTGTACATCATACCGACTACGCCGCCTACCCCCATATAGCCCCGGACATCACCTGTACTATAGCTGTCCTTTACCGCTGCCGTTTCATCACCGCTTTTAATTCCTTCTATACTATTTGGGGTATCTCTGTCGATTTTGCCCACGATGCCGCCTGCATTGGCCGCCTGGTTAACCGGCAAAACCGTACTTCCGGTGATGTCCTGCGAATGAACGGTGCCGCGGTTGGAACTGGAGGCAATGTAGACATTGTCGCCGTACATGTAACCGGTGATGCCGCCTATATTGCCGATGATGGACTGTTCACTGCCCTGACTGCCGCCTCGGACATATTCCGTTATAAACCCGTCTTTACGGGTAAGCCCATTTGACGTGGTAGATTCCTTGGTATCATCATTAACAGCACCGGTGGCCAGAATATCGCCGCCATTATTGACGCCGCGGGTAATTGTATATGTAACGTCCGTATTTTCTGTATCCGTACTGCCGAAATAACCGGCGATGCCGCCTACATTGTGCGCACCGCGGACATCATTTTCTGTATTAGTGGCATCGGTAATATTGGTATCTTCCGCGCGCCCCACAATACCGCCCACGTTTCCAGCCGTGTAAAATGTATATCCACCGTTACCCTTTGTATCTGTGCCGCTGCTCACGTCACCGGAATTCTGTACATCGGAAATCTTGCTTCCGCCGGAAGCCGTACCGGCAATGCCGCCTGCATTGGCAATATTGACCGTTTCTTCTTTTATTGAATCTTTACTATTCTGTTTCCACTTTGCGGAATGATACTTATACGTTTCGGTAGTACGTCCCGTGGCGGTCACATTGCCGCTGTTTTCTGCATTCTTCACCGTAGTATTCGTCATGAAGCCGACGATGCCGCCTACGTTATATGCGCCGCTCACGTTCAGACGGTTATAGATGAGATTCGTCCCGTCGCCGAGAGTCGCATCGGATGCAGTTCCCACAAGGCCGCCTACGTTGAAGCCCTTGCCGGTGACGCCGCCCAGATTGTAGCTCGTGCCGGACAGGGTGCCTCCCGTAAGAGAACCGATGAGCCCGCCTGCATTATTTGCAGCATCCTCTGCCGTGCCGGCAACAGTCCCGGTATTGACCAGATTTTTAAAATCAGATTTTCCTGCTGATCCGATGATGCCGCCCACGTCGGAGCTGCCGGTGACGGACGCACTGTTCATGATATTGCTGATCTGCACGCCGTCCTGTACCTGTCCGGCCAAAGCGCCCACATTATTCTGTCCTTTGATGCTGCCGCCTACGAGGGTGACATTCTGAATCACGGCAGTACCTCCAACCACGCCGAAAAGACCGACGTTATTCTCGGTATTTCTGTTGATATTCAGATTGAAAATATTGTAATCCAGCCCGTCGAATTTGCCGGTAAATGATTTTCCTTCCTCGTCACTGCCAATCGAAGCAAAGCCTTCTTTTACATCCGTTGGATTTGTTGTTTCACTTTGATCATTCCAGTCCTGTGTGGCGGTGGCGTCGATGCTGTTCCGGAGCGCATACTGGCCGCTGAGGTTGTCATTGACAGCCTGGAGCTGTTCGATATCCTCCACCCACATATAACCGTTTACAGTTTGTGTGGACGCTGTCGTTTCTCCGTCCTCTAATTTTTTAATTTCTGTTACATTAAACGTTTTAGCAGTCACATTTTTGTAACCATTTCCCGCATCATAGGCATCATAGCCGAGAACGACCTGACCGGCATCGGTGGTACGAACGTGGATACTCCCTGCCTCCATCTTGTCATCGCCGTTTTTCAGCCGTTCTGTATCAATGACGATGCGGCCGCCGTCAAAGGTGACGTTTGCGGCATTGATATTCCCGAGACTCATGAGCGCTGCATCGGTGGTCGTCCCGCCAAGCACAAAATCCTTCCCAGCTGCATTGTCCCGAAAATCAGTAAAATCTTCAGTCCCCATCTTTTTATTGGACACATACAGACTGCCCACGTTGATCTGGGCGGAGCTGCTGATCTCCACACCGGCAGGATTCACGATATAGATATTGCCTTCCTGCGCGTTGATGGCCCCGTAGATCTGAGACATGTTGCCGCTGGCATCGTAATTGAGCGTATTAAAATTTCCGGTCCCGCTGTAATCTTTCCCTTTTTCAAAATTGACGGTGGCATTGGCACCTACGTTAAAGCCTTTGTCCCACTGAATGACTGCGTTCTGCGAATTCTGTACAATCGTAACAGATGAATTATTTTCTGCAGAATGGCCTGGTGTTACAAAGTCTGGCAATGTCACCGAACCAGCGATAACACTTCCTCCCTGAGGCAGCTGGGTATTCGGCACGGCGCCGGAGGCAGCCAGCGCTGCGGGCATGCCGAGCCAGATGGCCGTGCCCGCCAGCAGGCCTGCGAGCACGCGCTTTTTCAATTGGGTTTTATATGTCATGATCGTCCCTCCGTGGATCTCTTACTCTATATCAGAACATCTTGTACACCTGGAACCAGAGCCGGCCATTGTGATCATCCGGCTCCGCCCAGTCGGCCCGGCCGTCGATCTTCCGGGCATAATCGAGCTGGGCGTACCAGTCGTCCCGCATGGCATAGCGGAGCCCCACGCCCCAGCCGTACAGGTGCTCGCCGTAGCCATTGCGGATCTTCGCATAGCCGCCGTCGAGGAATACCGCCGCCTCAAGTCCTTCGATGCCGGTGGCGCGGCGAATCTCAAAGGAACCGAGCCAGCCGGCGTCGCCGTAGCCGTCGCCGTTGCCGTAGGCGCGGACGCCGCTCATGCCGCCCAGAAAGAACTGTTCACTGCCATCGAGGGGCTTGTCGGCCAGCTGCCAGGAGCCGCGGAAGCGGTAGTTCCACGGGCCATCGTACCAGACCTTGAAGAGATCGCCGGTCAGCTTCTGATAGCTCCCGTCGATGTAGGTATTGCCGCCGTCAGTGGACATATCGCCGTACCAGTAGATGAGGTCGTACTGGAGAAATTCATTGGGCGCATACTGGCTGCCGGAAAGGCCCACGTGCCACACGTCGGCCGTTTTTTCATTTTTCCGCTCCGGCAGTACCAGCCCCTTAAAGCGGTAGCGGTTTTCAATGTCCCGGTGATCGTATCCGTAAATAAGGGTGAGCCGGTCGGAGCGGTCCCGGTAGAGCGGGGTCAGGCCGTAAATGCTGAGGCCCTCGGAATCGCCGAGCGTGCTGTAAAAATCATTGGTATTGAGCTCGTATTCGCTCTTGCTGTAGGCCACGCCGAGGCGGGTGCCGTCCCTGCCAACGGGCGCTTCATAGCGGGCGCTCCAGCTGTCCGTATCGTGGCTGGACATTGAGCCGGACAGGCCGATCTTATCGCCCTGATGGCCGGGATTGTCGA
>ULNJ01049335.1_pt1 | contig 13288 bp, 17 predicted proteins | sample 1951891 | NCBI WGS metagenome assembly ULNJ01 (sample SAMEA4835574, study PRJEB28245) | human gut metagenome | biome: gut microbiome; material: fecal sample | place: Denmark | collected 2008 | reverse complement strand
TGGTCTATGTTCCATATCTTTTGCACTTATTCCAGCATCTTCATAAACTTTAAAAACATTATATCCTTTAAATTCACATAAACTAAGTAGTTTTTCTTTTTGTTCTGGTAAACTAAAACCTTCTCGTGCTTGATCTTCAGTACTAACCCTAATGTAAATACCAGCATTTTTTATTTCTTCTTCACACATTTTAATCCTCCTTAACAAAAAAGGGCGAAGCAATATTTAGGTTATAAATACTACTTCACCCAATAGGTTTAATATTTTCTATAACCATTATAACACAGATTTCGTCATTATTTTAGTTTTTTGATGAAATCTTTTAAATCAGATAGTTTAATTTTGGTATTTAAATCTCTGTAGTAAACAAATTCGTGTCCATTGAATAAAAGATATGTCTTATTATTAATAATTGCTCTATGAGGCTCTATATAGCCTATATTGGTGGGTTCTAACTTTAATAAACTACCATTAATGAAAATAGGTTTAGTACTATTTAATTTGCAAGCCCATTCAACTTTACTTTTAAGCTCATGACTTATTTTAATTTCTTGTTTGATTATTTTTATCATAATATCATCAACACCTTTCTTAAACGACAAAAAAATCAATCATTTCTGATTGATTTAATCATTAACATCGCTTTGGTGCGACGATTTTTGCTTCTGGAGCGGTTTAAATACATCTTACGAACTCGCTCTCTTTCTATATATGATTATACATCATTTTTCCTTAAATAACAAATTTTAATAATTAAAATGTCAATTTCTATGATATAATTATATATAGAAGTAAAAGACTAAAGATAATTAGTTTGTTAGGAGGATTGATTATGAAAAAAAGTTTAAAAATTACTTTAATAATTATTGGTGTTTTTGTAGGATTAATAATCTTGGATACAACCCAAGCTATAGTATTTAATAATAGTCCTATTATAAGAATAACAAAAACTTATTCAAACTCTCATAAAAAACATATAGGAGTTTTCGTAGAAACTGATATTTATGACGGTGTAACACAAACAACTCGCTTTAAATGGGAAACTCATACTTTGCCTATAATAGATAATACTGATAACCTAAAAGATACTTATAAGAAAGTAAGTGATTATTTTGGAAGTGAAACTACTGATCATAGTAATTTAGGTTCTTGCTCACTAGATGAAAGTAATAATGTTGTTGTCGTTACTCTCATAGATAATAGTAAAACAAAACAGGAAGAGTTTATAAAAAATGCTAATATAAATCCAAAATATGTCAAATTTGAACAAGGTGGTCCTTATACAACATCAGCGTTTGATTTTTATATAACAAAACCAGAAAGTCACACTGATATTAGATTTAATGATTATTATACTACTAATGATCGTACAATTTATTTGGCAGGAAATATTGGAGAGCTTTATATTAAAGATCAAGATAAAGATATTACTTTGAAAACTTATCTTTCAACTGCATTTCAAACACTTGATGATGGTATAAAACATATTACTGATAAATTAGAGTTAAAAGCCACACTGAAAGATGGAGGAACAAAAATTTACAAATCTAAAAATAAAGATATAACTATGATAGTATGTAATACTACTAAAAATGATAAAAATATATTAATTGGTGATTATTCTATGGAATATACCGAAGGAGATTGTAATAATTAATAAATTATAATTTATCAATGAGACTAGTTTGAAATATAACTAGTCTTTTTACATAAAAGAGCAGTACTTGTGTATTAGTATTGCTCTTTATCTAGGACACTTTGTAGGGTTCTTATTTCGGTAAGTACTTTTTCTAATAGTTCTTCACCATTGTGAATTCTATTCATAATCATAAAATTTCTAGCTCTTACTAAATCATGATTAAGAGCTTTTATTTGTTCTAAAATAGGTTTAATCTCATCTTTATGAATAACATTATCCATATCTTCATTTATAATTTTTCTAATATATGATGATTGAGATAATCCTAATTTTTTAACTTTATTTTTAAATCTAATTTGTTCTTCTTCGTTTATAAATACATTAATTTTTATATTTCTTTTTCTCATTTTTTCATCCTTTCTATAATTTTTAGGGTTTGGGACTTGTCCCATAGGTTAGGCAAATGTTAGGAGTACATTTGCAGTGCTGGCTAAGACAATTTTATTCTATTTGTCCTCACACTTTTTCATTAAATATAAGTTCTTTTAAAACAATTTCTTCTGCAATATTTTTATAATTATTCATCTTTTGTACCCACAATAATTGGTTTTCTTCCTTTAAATTCTCATTTAAATCTTTATCTTTTTCAGCAAGTTCATTTATTAATAATTTTAATTTTTCTTCTGCTTCTTTACCGACTGAAAAAAGAAAAGTATATAGTTTGTCCTCAATAATTAGTCTTTGATATAAAACTTTATTATTCTTTTTTAGATAATCAAGTTTTAATAATCCATATTTGTTAAGATTTTTAATTTCATCCTTTGTAATAATTTTTCTCATTTTTCATCTCTCCGTTTCTTTGCTTTTATTATAGTTATCTATAAAATCTACATTTTTAGTTTTACTATTGTATTTAAAATAGCCAATATCATTATTTGTATCTATAACTTTAATTGTATATCTATCAATTAAATAAATAGCAATAGCATCAGTATTAAAAGTATCTTTTAAGTAGTTTAAAACTTTATATTGTTCTATTGTATTAACCTGATTTTTAATAATATTATTTTTATTTAACAATTTCATAATTGGTAAGTCCATTCTTTAACATACTTCAGTTTTAGGTATTAACATTACTTGGTCTATAATAGTTTCATTACTATACAAAGGGCAATGAATAATACCATCATAATAGAAATGTTCTGATGCTAGTGTAAGTAATATCTTTCTTTCATCATTTGAATATTCATTCTTTTCTAACTTTTGAAGTGATAAAACATAGTAGTTTTTAGAATAATCATTAAGTTCATCAGTAGTTATTAACTCTTGATATTTGATACCAATATTATTGTTCTTTAAAATATCATTTAGATATTCTAAATACTCTTTACAACTTCTAGATATAAATTCATCAGTAAACTTAATATTTTTGATTTCAATGTTGTAGTTTTTATCTCTTGTAATTTCTATTTGTGATACAAGTTTATTTAATATATCTCTTTTTGCTTTACGATTTAAGCTATCCCACATAAAGGAAAAGCCAAGTTTATTAAATAACAAATAATCTTCTTCTTTTTTGTAATCAAGTTTTTTAAGTAGTTCCACTGTATATTCTTTGAAGTCATCATTAGGATCTAGTAATTGCTTTTTCTTATTTAATTTCTCAATTTCTTTTTTGATAACTTCGTTTTTATGGTTGATAGCATCTACATTTAAGTTTGATGATAGGTATAAATCTACTAACTTCTTTTCTTGAATTTTTAGTTTTTCTATTGCTTTATCAATATCACTTATGTCTTTTGATTTAGTTGAGTTTGATACAATTATTTCATTATTCATATCATACATATATCTAGTTAGTTCATTTAAAACTCTTCCTAATTTCTTTTCAATCTTGTCAGAACTATAATGAAGTCCTTTTGCTTTACAATTAACATTTTTGCAAGTTAAATGGTAGTATTCTTTTTTATTTGATGTTCCACTATATTTATAAGAAATAGTAGAAGATAAAATATTACCACATTCAGGGCATTTAATTAAAGAAGTAAATAAATGTATATGTTCTCCGTAATTAGGATGTTTATTTTTCTCTAAATTCTTTCTAGTAATGTTCCAAGTCTTTAAATCAATAATTGGTTCACAGTAATTTTCAACTTTTAGTATATCTTCAGGTTTTCTTTTATATTTGCCATATTCAAATATTCCAATATAAATAGAATTAGTTAGTATTTTATAAACTCTATCAGCTTTCCATTTACCATGACTTAAATAAGCATTATTATTTTTCATAATAGTAGCAATATTTCTTGTTGAATGTCTTTCTTTACATAGTTCAAATATTTCTTTAACAACTTCAGCTTCAATAGGTTCAATTTCTAAATGACCTGTTTCTTTGTTTCTTATATATCCATAAGGTGCTTTACTAGGGTGAATATGTTCCATAGCCATTTCTTCCATAGCTCTTTTTGTTCTTGCTCCAATTTCTTTTCTTTCTCTTTGACCAAACACTAAATTCATTCCATAAATCATTTCACCATTAGCAGTACTTACATCAAATGGTTCAAGTATTAGTTCTAATTTAACATCGTGTTCTTCTAAATAATTAAGTAGCCAAAATCCATCATAATTACTTCTTGTAAGTCTATCTACTTTAATAGCAACTAATTTATCAATCTTCTTTGATTTAATGTCTTTTAATAATCTTTGCATTTCTGGTCTCATTAAATCTTTTCCTGAATGACCGGCATCATTATAAACATCAATGATGTCATAGTTTTTCTTTTCACAGTATTCTTTAATCATTCTAAGTTGTGAATCAATAGAATATCCATTATCTTTTTGGTCGTCAGTTGAAACTCTAACATAAACTCCACATCTCACAAAATCATCTCCTTTCTTTTATATTTGAGAGAAGTTATCCTCTCACTCGTTTGGCACTTTATAAGCAAAAAGTTAAGTGTAAAATTACAATTTCTTCAAAATTTTACATATTTCTTGCAACGTATATTTTTCATTATGTTCTTTTACATAAAATTGTTTATTAGATATTTCATTAACTTTGTACTCATAAATAGTGAGTTTTTTAGGAGATAATATTAAGTATTCAGTAGGTTCGATAAACTTTAAATTTGTGTTTTCAAGAATTTTAACCTTGCCATTTCTCGTTTTAAAGTCATAGCATTTAATAATATCAATAATAGTTGAGTTAGGTTTTAATCTTTCTATTGTTTTAAAATTAAGCATTAAAAAATGTCCTCCTTCCTAGAAAGAGAACATCTATATATGTCTTCCAAGCTAACAGTGAGTTAGATTTTAGACATTAAAAAACTTACAACACCATAATAGGTTCGTAAGTTGTATTCAATTGGAGCAAGTGAGCAGTATTGCTCTATATATAAAATTGTCGGAAAGGGCTTTTTGTATTATTTTGTATTATATGATTTAAATGATAATTTAATTGCTTATTTTGATACTCTTATTGAATTTAAAAGTCATTTTCATTATGAGATTAAGGAATTAAATAGAAAATTTAAAAATAGTAGATCTAATTTTATTTTATTTAATATTGAAAATAAGAAATATAAACTTTACAAGTTTAGTTAAGGAGGGTATTATGAGTTTATCACTTGAAGATATTGAAGATATTAAAAGACAATTTGATAACTTTGAAAGAGTTTTAGGTATTATATGTAATACTGACTATTTTCGTTATTCTTCTCCATATAAAAAGAAGAAGATTAGAAAAAAGAAATCTAAAGTTTATTATAAAAAAAAGAAAAAGAAAAAATAAATTAGAAAATATAGATTAAAATTCTATATTTTTTTTATGCTAAGGTGGAGATAGATTTTTTTTGTGTTACTCTTATTATAGAAAGGAGTAAAGAAATGAAAAATAAAACAAACATACTTCGCGTTTATCATAATAGTTTTACAAATAAACAAACTGGCGAAGTTATTGAATATGCTGGGTTAGATATTTTAGTTCCTGTAAATTCTGATAAAGAAGTTGGTCATAAAGTAGAACATTTAAACTTTAAAGCAAAATATTATCAGAGTTTAGTAGATATCTACTCAAAAGGTCAACCTGTAGAATTAGAGACTGAACTAGTTCAAGTTGATGATAAGGGAACATATAAGAAAAAATTAATTTCAGTCAATGATTTAAAAGTAAATGCTTAACTCGAAAGGGTTTGCAGATAAATGTGTAAAGTGTAGTATTTTCTATCTTGTTTGCGTAATTGGATGTTAATATCATTTACACTACACTTTACATAAAAAATAGATCCGTTAGGGTCAGAAAGGAGATTTGTTTATGGATAACACTACGACTTCGACTTCTGGTTCTGTACTAACCGCAACTCAAAAAAGTGCAATTAGAAATTCACTTACTAGTTTCGGAAATAGTATTCTAGATACCTTTATTGATTTATTACCAGCAATGGCATTAATTGCTGCCGTATTTTTTGTAATCGGTATTATCAGAAGCAAAGTTAACTAATATAGGGCTTTGTCCCTATTTTTTAAAGGAGGAATATATGGAAAATGTTTTAAATTTTATTATTAGTTTATTTTTTACTTATTTATTAATTAATTTATTTCAAATAGTTTTAAAGAAACTTGCGTTATTTATAAAAAAACAAATTATCAAGTATAAAAAGAAAAAGATACTTGGAAAAATTGATGAAGTCGAATTGTTAGATGCCATAAACAATGTTAAATAAATATGTTTGATTTAGTCTATTTACTGATTATGGATTTATTTAATTATTTACCGGCCTTTGTAGTAATAACAATTTGCTTCAATATTATTGGTCAATACATAAGGAGGAGTTAAATGATATATGTACCAGATTTAGAAAATTATAATTGTTTTGTAGTACAAAGTGAGGGAGTGATTAGAGCTTATGAAAATATACCAGAATATAATACTTCTAGTAATTATCGTGATTACTTTATTAATTCAAGTTATATTTACAAAGATGGCACTCAAAATTTTGGTAGTTCATCATACTACGGCTTACCGGTATGCCTTGATAATGCTAAACTTACTAATGCTATCAGTTATCGTCTTGATTTTGATAAAATACTTGTATGTTTTGTTATATTAGTTGGTTTATTTTACTTTATAGTTGCAAAGATGATTAGATCATTATTCTTTGGAGGTAAATATTCATGAAAAAGTTGTTATTAAGTATATTTGCTATTATTTGCACCTTTTTTATTATTCAAAATGTTAATGCAAAATCAAATGTGTATTTTAGTAAGAGTGTATCAACTATTGGTGGTAAGAATTTTGGTAATGCAGATAACTGGGTAGGTTTACCTGCTAGTACTTCTACAGATTATGCTGTTAATTTAACTTTTAGTTTTGATTATTCTTCTGGTTATGAAAATACTATTCCTTATAATGTAGGTGATAAAATTAATGTTTTATTAACTTCTTGCGTTGCTAATGACCATAAATTTACTAATGTTTACCCTTATACTAAAAATTATTTGGGTGTTTCTTATATATCTAATGAATATTGTGGTTTTAATTGGGGTAGTGATAATAATCATGTACAGTACACTTTATTACAATTAAATGTTTCAAATACTTATGATGATGATGTTGAATCTTCTTCTGGTTCTATTCTTATTAAACATTTTGATGTAAAAAATGTAAATTTATCTATTTATAATTCTAATTCTTGGGCTGATGCTGTTTATTTTATTAATGCGGAAGTTCTTGATAATACTGAATATGCTAATTTATTGAATCAATATAAACAATTAGATGCTACAGATAAATCTAATAAGAATTCTGAAGATATTAAGAATACAACTGATGATATTAAAGGATCATTAAATGATGACTCTATAGATACTAGTCAGTCAGATAGTTTCTTTGATGGTTTTAATAATGAAGATAATTTATTAACTAGTGTTGTTCTTTTTCCTATTCAGATTTTAAATAATGTTGATGCAACTTGTACACCTCTTACATTACCTTTTGAAAGTGATAAAATGAAAGCAAATGATTATTCTTTGCCTTGTGGCGATACATTGTTCTGGAATAAACCAAAGGTAGCTGAGTTTAAAAAGTTTTGGAATTTTATTGTTGGTGCACCTATTATTTATGGTTGTTTACTATGGTCATTTAAGACTATTCAAAAGTTAAAAAATCCATTTGACAATGAAGTGGAGATGATAGAATTGTGATCAAGAAAATTATTAATGGTATATTTAAATTAGTCATTAGTTTATGTAATACATTATTAAACCCCATTGATAATGTTATTGGTAAACTTATTCCGGGTTATGATACTGCAACTGAATACTTAACCTCTTTTACGGCTTTTATTAAAAATTTCGAAGTTTGGGTCATTAGTTATCTAGGACTTAGTTCTGTAGTATTAACAACTGTTAAAGCGACTGTTACTTTTGTACTTACTATTACTTTGACAGTACATTCTATTAAACAAGCAATATCTTGGTATAATGCTTTAAAATTATAAGGAGGAAAAAAATATGTATCTAATTATTGGCTTAATTTTATTAATTTTTATAATTATAAAATTTAGACTATTAATCAACTTCAAATCGTTTTTTAAGCGAGGTTTTAGACCCAAACGAGGTAAATGGGGTATCTACTGCTATCACGGCTCACAAGGCAAAGGTAAGACCTTTTCTTTGACTGAATATATTGTTACTCATAAAGATAAATCAATTTATTACTCAAATTACCATCTTAATGGAATTGAATACAACTTTTACACAGGATTTGATGGTTTAATGAGAATAAAAGATGATTTAGACTCTGGTAAGATAATTGTACCTAAAGGCAAGCAATTAGTTATTATATATGATGAAATATTTACAGAACTTATGAAAGGATCCAAATTATCTAAACCTGTATTAGATTTCTTATGTCAAATGAGAAAAAGACATATTATATTCTTAACAACTGCACAATATTGGAGTGAAATACCCATCTCATTTAGAAGATTTTGCAGATATGCAATAAAATGCTCTACAATTCCACTTCTTTTTAATGGTATCTTAATAAAGAAATTTGAGGATGCCGAAAATATGAAATGGGATGAAAGAGAAATGGACTTCGTTGCCCCACTTATTAAGACTCAGATTAGTAAGTATCGACTCGATGTTTCTAAAGCTTATGATACATTCGAACGCGTTACTTCTTCGCCATGTGAAGCGAAGAAGTAATGTGTTCTTCAGCATACCCTAAAACTTCCCTGTTTTACATCTCTGTAAAATTAGTTAGAAATGAAAAAATATATAAAAAAATCCGTTAGGATTTTTAATCGGGGTACTTAACCGCTGTGTATTCGCCTTTTCTTCATTGCTTTTCTCTAAAGGATACACACGAAGTTAAGTAGTTAGGGGTTTTAACCCCTAACACTTCTATGATTTACTTCTCTGTTAAAAAGAAAGGTAGTTTATATGAATAATTTATTTTGTAGACAATCAGTTAAGAATGCAACTTATACTGAGGAAAAATATCATCGTAGAATAGCAGTAGGTCAAAGTGACCTGGTTAATCTATTACTTGATACTAATATCATAATTGCAAGTAACCGAAAAAAGTTCAATGCAAAATTAGTCAAATGTGGAAACTATTACCGGTTTTTCTTTCACGATAATTATTCTGCTTATTCTGATCCTGATTATGAGAAAACATACATCGATGGTAAAAAGGAGATTGATTATGATAGTAGCGAGGAAGATTCAGATAAAACACCGAAGTTAAAAGAAATTTCAAAAAATAATTTATATCGTACTCGTAGTTCTTTGACACAAATTATTAAATCGAATGAAAGTGAATTTAAAACATTCATTACACTTACATTTGACCAGAAAAGAAACACAATTGACATAAATAACATACAAGATTGCAATAAAAAGTTTCATACCTGGATTACTTACATTAAGCAATTATTCCCAGATTTCAAATATGTTGGTGTTCCTGAATTTCAAAAAAGAGGTGCAGTACATTACCACTTACTTACAAATCTTGCTTATGACTCTGATTTGTTTACTAAAGAACGTAAAATATGGTCGCCGAAGAAACAAACATATAAGATTGGTAAAGATGTTAAGGGTTGGTCATATGGCCACAATATGGCTATTAATTTAGATAATTTTAATGTTATTGGTTATCTTACCAAGTATTTACAAAAGGATGTTGATAATCGGTTGTTTGGTCAAAGAAAGTATTTCCACTCTAGAAATTTAAAAAAGCCAGAAACTTATTACCTGGATTTAAATGATATGAGATTTAGAGAGTTCGAAGAATTCTATAAGGCTAGTAATTTAAAGATAGTTTATGATACTTATTATTATCAAGAATATTCAAATAATTTAGTTCATTGTGTTGAATTTTTAGAAGAAACTTGTTAAAATTTAATTGTACAAGGTAGGTGATCATTTGACAAATACTGAAAAATCGTTATAATAATTGCCCAAGAGGTGGTTATATGAGCTTTGAAAAGGCTTATGAGGAATTTAAAATATTTGCTTCAAAACAGCAAAAAAAACAAAGTTTTGATTGTCTCGTATACAATTTTACTGCTAATATCTATTCTTATTTTAAAGATTATTTATTAGAAAATATTAATGTTATTGATATTATTAAATGGCAAGATTACATTATTCAAAAAGATTTTTGCAATAATCATAATAAGAATTTGTTTTCTATGCTAAAGTCATTTTTGCTTTTTTGCTCTAAACATTATGGTTTTGATTATTCAATTTTAGATGATGTTCCTAAATTTAAACTTAAAGTTGAAGAGAAGAAAACTGATTATTATACTTTGAAAGAATTTAAAACATTTATTAAATGTGTAGATAATGTAGTATATAAGCAATTTTTTAATCTAATGTTTTTTGTAGGAACTAGACCTGGCGAGGCTATGGCTTTAAAATTTAGTGATTTGCAAGGTAATTCTATTCGGATTAATAAAACTATCGATGAGCACGGAAAAAGACTTGTAGGTACTCCAAAAACTGTTTCTAGTAATAGAATTGTTTATATTGATAATAAATTAAAAAAAGATTTATTAAATTTGAAAAGATATTATGACAGTATTTATGATTCCGAGGCTTTAGATTATTTTATATTTGGTGGTAAAAAACCACTTTCTCCAACAACGATTAATCGTTACAAATTACAGGCTTGTGAGAAAGCAAATTTAAGATCTATTACTTTACATCAATTTAGACACAGTCACGCAACTTTGCTTTATGGTAAAGGTTTTGATATACATATCATTCAATCTAGGCTAGGACATAGTAAAGCAAGTACTACACTTAATATTTATACTCATTGTAATTTGTATCAAGAAAAAAGAGTACAATGTACTCTTAATCGAATGAGATTTAATTTTTTTGGTTGTCTCGTATACAATTTTTCAAAATTAATCTCTTTATTAAAACATATTTCTATGTTTTAAACTAAATCTGGAGCAAGTGAGCAGAATCGAACTGCCGTCTCAGCCTTGGCAAGGCCGCATACTAACCGCTGTACTACACCTGCGTTATATACTTTTTCTGTTTGACGAATTTATTTTACCATAAAATGTATATTAATTGCAAGGGTAATTGTAAAAAAAAAAAAATACTGATATAATATATGTTGATAAGAAGGGTTTTATGAAAAAGAAAGTAAGTAATAATATGTTTAAAAAAATAAAAAAATCGCTTATTGAATATATAATCTCAAATAGATTATTTATGTCTTATGTGTTAATTTCTGTTATTAGCATGGTTTTAGTGAGAAAAAATACTGTGGGAATTTTTAAAAGCCCATTTCCTTTTTTAACTGATTTGGGCATTATTTTAGTAGTCGGAGCAATTGGTTATTTTATTAAACCACAAAAGCAATATAAATATTTCTTTATTTGGGTATGTATTTTTGCTCTTATAGGTCTAGTTAATTCCATTTATTATGTATTTTATACTTCATTTGCATCATTTGGTGAACTTGCAACTCTTTCCCAAACAGAGACAGTAACAGGCTCAATATGGGAAAAATTTAGATGGAACTATTTAGTGTTTATATTACTTCCTTTATTATTACATTTAATTCATAAAAAATTATCTGATTCTAGTTATTATAATTTTTTAAACTGTGTTGAAAAGGGTAAAAAGATGGCCTTATCAACATTAATCGTGGGAATATTTTGTTTAAGTATTAGTTTTGCTTTTGCAAAGAAAAGTGATTTTTCAAGACTTAATAAACAATGGAATAGACTTTACATAGTTGAAAGATTTGGTGCTATTTTATATCAAGGTAATGATTTAATTCAGACGTTAAGACCTAAAATAAGTAGTTTATTTGGTTATGAAGATGCATTAAGAGCCTTTAATGAATATTTTGCATCTGAAGAAAATCAAAAATATAAAGAAGATAATAAATATACTGGTATTGCAAATGGTTACAATCTAATTTTTGTTCATATGGAATCTATGGAAGATTTTGCAATGAATTTAACATTTAATGGTAAAGAAGTTACACCTAACTTAAATAAGCTAGCAAAAGAGGGAATGTTTTTTTCTAATTTTTATCCTGAAGTATCTACGGGTACATCATCAGATACAGAGTTTACACTTTTATCAAGTTTAATGCCTGCAGCATCAGGAACAGTATTTGTAAGTTATTATGATCGAAACTATAATACAATTGCGAAGATACTTTCAAATAATAATTATTATACATTTAGTATGCATGGTAATTTATCATCCATGTGGAACAGAAATAAAGCGCATCCATCACTTGGATACCAAGGTATGTATTTTGAAGAAAGTTTTCAATATACCCAAGATGATGTTATTAATTTAGGCATAAATGACAAATTATTCTTTAAACAGGCAATCCCAATTATAGAGGGTATTGAAAATGAACATCAAAATTATATGGGTACAATTATAACATTATCAAATCATTCACCATTTATATTCCAAGATAAATATGGAGAGTTTGATTTATCAGATACTTTTGTAAATTCAAATGGCGAAACTGTTACAACAAATTATTTATCTGGTACAGCTGTAGGAAATTATTTAACATCGGTTCATTATGCAGATTCCGCTTTAGGAGATTTTCTAACATATGTTAAAGAGTCATCAGCATTTGATAATACAATATTTGTATTCTATGGTGATCATGATGCTAAACTTACAAGAAAAGAAAAAAATTATCTTTATAATTATAATAAAGAGGATGGTTCAGTTTATGAAGAAGGAAATGAGAATTATACTCAATATGATTCATTTAAACATGAACTTAATAAAAAAACACCTTTAATAATGTGGACAAAAAATAGTAAATTAAAAAATACCTTAAAAGGAGAAGTTAAATACTATATGGGTATGATCGATGTTGCTCCAACAATATTAAATATGCTAGGCTATAAAAATGAATATGCATTGGGACATGATATATTTAATATAAAAAATAATAATGTAGTAGCATTTCCTAATGGTAATTTCTTAAGTAGTGTTATGTATTATAATAATTCAACCGGAGAGTATTATGTAATAAATGATAGTACAGTAATTGATGATAATTATGTTGATAAAACTAAAGAAAGTGTTGAAAAGATGCTTGAAGTATCTAATTCAATAATAGTGTATGACTTATTAAAT
>ULNJ01060798.1_pt1 | contig 13867 bp, 6 predicted proteins | sample 1951891 | NCBI WGS metagenome assembly ULNJ01 (sample SAMEA4835574, study PRJEB28245) | human gut metagenome | biome: gut microbiome; material: fecal sample | place: Denmark | collected 2008 | reverse complement strand
GCTTGTATAAGTCAAGCACCCGCCAAAGAGCCAAATTGTATATGTTTTTCGCGATTCAATCGTTATAAAAACAGATTAAAATAACTTATGATTTTCAAATTTGAAATTAAATAAATAGTAATTATTATCAATTTAATGAATTGTCTCAAGCATGAGTCAGTTTGGGTGTTGATTTTTGTGTTAAAAAATGTTAAAATAGGATAAACCATATTAAATGAGGTAAAAGAGATGACTTTTGCTGAAAAGGTTAAATTTGTTCGAGGAAAATTGCAATTAAGCCAAATAGGTCTTGCTAAAGAATTAAATGTAAGCAATGTTACAATTAACCGTTGGGAGGTTAAATGTGTTCAGCCTTCTTTTTTGGTTGAACAAAAATTTCTATCTTTTTGTGAATAAAAAGGAATAAAGTTTGAGAGATAACATACCAAGTTATTAATCAAAAAAACAAAAGTAAGTAAATTAAAATACAAAGGGAAGATAGAAATGCAGAAAGAACAATTGACAACACAATTGATTGGGGCAATAGTGTTTCATACAGAATTTGGACAAGGCATAATTGTGAAAGCTGAAGCAAAAGACGATAATGTCATTATTGATATACAATTTGCGCAGAATAAAAAATCCTATGCCGCTTTCATTGCTATTGAAAAAGGAGTTGTTTCTTTTGTAGATAATCAGTATTATTTAATTGTAGATAATCTTAAAACAATCTATGATGAAGAAAAGAAACATAAAGAAATAAAATCAGAAGTAAAAATTGGTTCCAAAAACAATGATATTATTCTTTTAACCGAACTGTTGAAGGCTGGAAAATCTATAACTCATAAATTGATTGGACTCTATAATAATGTTGAATTTGAAGCAGATCTTTTTGCGTGTGGCTCAGAGTTATTCTTCAAAAAAATGAATGGCTGCTACTTATCTAACGACGACCTTTACGTTATAATACTTTATTTAAGCTATATAGCGCTTATAGAATACGATGGCGAATTCCATGGAAAAGTTGTGGAGTCTCTTTCCTTACTTGCGAAATGTTCAATTGATAGTAATACAGTAAGGAATACAATCTATGGTGTTATTGAACAATTAAAAGTTAGAGAAAAGGTACAATATTTTAATCCCAGTTCTTACGTGGCTGTACCTATAAGTATAGCGTGTGTGCCACACTATCGCATTGGACAGTTATTTCGAGTAGCTTACGACATTTACAAAAAGAAATTGCTATTCAATGAGGATGTAACCGATCAGCAAATTTCAGAAAAAGTTAGCGAAGCATTAAGCACATTAAAAAGGAGGAATTATATTTCAAAAACCTCGGAAGATGTGATTAAAGGAACGGAATATTTAATGTCTAAATATACTCAATCCTGTATTTGGAGTGGGTACAATTTAGATGCTTTAATTGGAATTATTACATATTCAATTCGTTTGATTATCAATTATCTAACCAAACAAGAAGATGCCTATATCGTTTTAGATTTTTATAAAGAAGGTTTCTCAAAATGGATTGATAATTTTGAAAGTGATGGAGCAGAACGAGAAGCATATTTACTCAATAAATCTTTATCTAGCCCAAGCTTTATAATGGGCTCAGAATATCAGATTTATCTAAAAACTGGCGCATATTGCATGGATGATACATATAATCCACACAACGTTACCATTTATTTATATAATGGGGAAGAGCTTATCCACAAGTATAAGTTAGATGGTGCTAATGATATTGAATATAACAATGAAGCCATTGGTGGGTATAAGATTAATAGCCAAAAGTTTATTTTACCCCCAAATTGCTCACCTATAGACAAATTGAAGTATCAGATATGCTGTGATAATAAAATACTCTATGATTCTCAAGAGAAACTATATAGAGATGCGCTGTTCTTTTGTGCTAATGATGGGGTTGAAGCAAAACCTGGTTCTGATCATATTGGAGATGTTTTAATTGTAGTTTCCAAGACAAAAAATAGCGATACTTATGGTGATAAAATTATTACCATTGCTTCTCGAGAAAATTTTGTAATATCACAAATAATAATTGAAAACGGTGACTCTTATCTAATAGACGGTAATCCTTATGTTTTTCGCAAAATTAAGGAAGTTGAGCATTTTGGTTACAAAGTACCTTGGATAAAGTTTTTATCTATGGAAAAACGGCTCTATCCTATTTTTAAAAACAGCTCTTTTCTTATTACTACTTCCTGTGATAAGGAAGATGTGCAAGTACTCTTAGATGGAAATGTGTTAAATTTCTATAACAGAGATTATCGAATATATAGATATTCGCAAAACAGTGATAGGACATTTGTTTATCTCGTAAAAGTATTTTGTGCTGCATCTGGATATCATCAAATTGAATTCCAAAACTCTGTAACTAATAAGCAAATTGGCAAGAAGAAATTGACTTTTATAGTTGATGAAGATCTACATAAGGAAAATCAAGAATTCACAGTAAACGGACAAACCTTTGAGTTAGTCTCTTCTTTTTTGCATAATCCAGAATCAATTAGTTATCCTTTCGGTGAATCATTAGTAAAAATAGACGCTTATGTTACAAATATTGGTCATGGCGAGTTATATTTACTGCCGTCGGCACCTTGTTATAGTTTAGATGAGAAATCTTGGATGGATCTCTATCAACCCTTATGTTTATATGATATCCCATCTGAACAAAGACATATTCATATATGTGGTCCTGAACGGATGAGCATCTATTATGCAAGCGATAAAGGTAAGAGAAATCATTTGGATTTTGAGCAAGTAACTAACAATACATACAAAATCCCCCTTTCGTTTATTCGCTCAATAGATGATCGAAAGGGAAATATCTGCTTTGAATACGGTAATACTTGTAAGCTCTTGCGAGTTTTTCGTTTACCATTTATAAGAAGTATTAATTGTGTACCATCGAACGATGAAACGTGTTATGAAATTAGCATAGATACTACTGCTAAAACTGGATTGTGGTTGGTCGTGAAGACTTCTGCAAACGAATCTCCACTATTAGAAAAGGAAATCTATTCTAAAGGTGTAATTAAATTGGATAAAAAATTAGTTGCCCCTAATATGCGATATATTTCACTTGAGGTACATACACAAGGAACTTCATTATTTAACAGATATAATCCAACTCCTTTTCATGTATCTCAATATACGATTCCATGTGATATAACGATAAACGATAATACTGTATTTTATTACAATATTGAGAAACGGTTTATCAAAGCTAAAGTTTCTTTTACTGGAGAAACTCAAATCAAAGTTCGTGTTTTCCCAACAGGTATAGACATGCTGTTATTTGAACAAATTGTAAAGAATAATGAAGAGTTTTCGATTAATGTGGACCATGGGCTGTTCTCCTCGTATTGCGTACTTTTTGAGTCTCTTTCGGAAACTTCTAAAAGAATTAATAAACCAAAGCATATTGTAAAAGCAAAGTCCATTTATTTGTTTAAGCCGTTTGACGTTGAGCAGTTTATCATGGAAGATGGAATAGTGAAAAACATGTCAGGAATACAGTTTGTGTTTGGAGATCGATATTTGCTTATTGACAAAATTATCTATGCAGTTGGCGAAATAAAAAACAAAAAAAATTTCCAAGAAAGCTACTTGACACTTTTAAAAATGAGTTTATCACCAGTAGAAGATGGAATATTCGAAGTCTATAAGATTAAAGATTGTAATACTTCAATATCAGAACTAAAGAGGTTCCGTTTTAAGAGCGGTGCAAAACTAGAAAAGATCAAATTAAAAATGAGGGAAGAGCAATGAACGATTTTAATAATCAAATAGAGCAAGCTGATTTTATTAAAAGTAAGTTTTCAACATATTTACGTTCCACTTTTGATATAAGATATCAACCCTATTCTCAACTTTATAACATAAGATTAAGCGAGTTGGAATCGAGACTTTATAAAGGTCCCTATTTGGCTTCCGCTCTTCCATTTGAACAATCTTTGTCTATTAGACAATTAATTGAAAAAGGTATTTTTGAAAAAGATTTTTCTAATATAGGCGAGGTTGATTTAGACCGTCCATGCTATAGTCATCAGATTAAAGCTTTTGAACGTATTAAAGCAGGTAGAAGTATTGTTGTTACAACTGGTACTGGATCGGGTAAGACGGAGTGCTTTATGTATCCTATTATCAATTCCATTTTAGCAGAAATCAACAATGGCAATAATCAGTCAGGTATAAGAGCAATCTTTTTGTTTCCTTTAAACGCACTTGTTTACGACCAGATTGATAGATTGCGTACATATCTGCAGAAATTTTCAAATATAAATTATGGATTTTATACAGGTAAAACACCTGATAATGAAAGAACAAAAGAATATAGAGAACAAAAAACTTATTTAGATTCTCTTCCTGAAAATGAGTTTGTAACAAGAGAGCAGATGAAGGAAAATCCTCCTCACATTTTATTTACCAACTACTCGATGTTAGAATACTTGCTTATTCGTCCATCTGATGAACGTCTCATTTCAAAAGATGCATTAAAGCATTTAAAATTTATTGTAATGGACGAAGCACATACATATAGGGGTGCATTAGGTATAGAACTGTCCCTTTTGCTTCGGCGTTTAACAGGTCTTGCTGATCATAGCCCTCAATTTGTTTTAACGAGTGCAACATTAGGTAGAGGCTATGAAGATATAGGCAAGATAAAAGAGTTTGCTCATACGTTAACTTCAAATGATTATGAGAATGATGATATTGTCTTTGGTATTCGACAGATGAATCCATTCGGCGATAAATATGCCATTGTTCCTGCCGATTATGAGATACTTTTAGAGAACTTGGAAAATGCAGAACAGTTTAAAACCGTTTTTTCTAGATATCGAGAATACGATGAACAATATTCGATATATGCAAACCTATATGCATTGTTGCGTGATGATAAAAATACACAGGAACTGTACTATAAAACTTGTAATGTCGGCGATATAAGAGATATTAAAAAATATCTTTTAGGATTTTCATATTCAAATATTGCAGCCCTTGTTGAATTAATAGCTAAAACAAGATCGAATGATACTGATTATTATTTAAAGTTGTTCGATATCAAGTACCACATGTTTATGAAAGCTCCTGATGGCGCATTTGTTACTATTGGAGCGCAAAAAGATCTATCCTTAATTACAACGAATAGGATTGGAGAGTACAAAGCATTTAAAATCGGTATTTGCCAAAACTGTAAAGTCCCTTATATTATGGGGATAACAGAAAACAATCACCTTTGTATTGATGATGAGATTGATATTGATGAATCTTATGCAGATAAAGCGAAGAGATTGGAATATTACTTAATAGCGGAAACTCTTACATCGGAAGAGATTGCAGATTTAGACAGTAACAAGGCGTTTGAAAAATATTACGTTTGTTCGGTCTGTGGTTATATAAAGAAAGCAATTGCTATACCTATGCCAACTGATTGTGAACATTTTAATGAAAAGAAGGTTGTGTTATATAAGTATGTCGGCAGAGAAGGAAAAGATTTGGATGATGACGATATTGTAACCAACAATATTCATCGTTGTCCTATTTGCGATTATAAATCTAACGGCGGTGGCGTAATCATGGGCTTCCATGTCGGTAAAGACAGAGCTACCGCATTAATTTCACAAATTCTTTACGAGTCAATGAAATATCCAATTGTTAGGGAAAAAGTGTCAGCTTCTTTGTTTGCACCAACGCGTTATGTAGAGAAGAAAGCAAAAAAACAATATCTCGTTTTTTCAGACTCGCGCCAACAGGCTGCATTCTTCTCAAAATTTATTAATGGTAACAACGATAGATTCCTTAAAAAAGCTTTATTGTTAGAGGTTTTAAAGGAAAATGGAAATCAAGCAATGACTTATTTATCTCTTATTGAAAGATTGGAGGAACATTTTAGAAACAAGTTGTATTATACGGAAGAAGATGCTAAAAAACATGCTAAGGCAACCGCTTTGTGGGAACTATTATTAGTTGATGGTCGCAACAGCGGTGAAGGTTTAGGGTTGTACGCATTTAAACTTGACTTAGAACGAGGTGATTTTGCCGATGAGGATACTCTAAACTACGGATTAAAAACTCGGGGATATGATTTAACTGCAAAACAGTTCAAAGACATTATGTCTCAAGTGTTCACCACCTTCCGTATGACACCAGCGATTGATTTTGGGACAATTCCTTTCTGCGATAATATAGAAGAGAGAAAAGAATTATTGGGTTATAGACATCTAACAATGTACATTAAAAAGCAAAAAGCATGTGACGATAAACCTGAAGATTCCACATTTGATCCTGTTAAATCATTCATTCCTGTTCGAGAAACTCTCAAAAATGGTGCGGTAAAGTATATTATGAAAGCCTTAAATTGTTCACTTGAAAAGGCGAAAGAACTTTTATGCTTAATTTTTGACACAGCGGTTCAGCAAGGAATACTCATACAGAATAATGAATCTGAACAATATGATGCATATTTGATTGATGCAAAGAGTTACAAGTTTCATTCGTGTCAAAATCTTACTTTCTATAAATGTAAGAAATGTCATAAAGTCACTTTATACAATGTAAACAATACCTGTGTCGAGGGAGATTGCGATGGAGAGTTAGAATGTTGCGATGTTGAGAAAGATTCACTCTTACAAAATAACTATTATCGCAACGAATATATACATTTTCCTATCGAGACTATTACGTGTAAAGAACATACTGCACAGATTAATTCTACAGCAGCGAAAGATATACAAGAACAGTTTAAAAAAGGTAAAATCAATATCATAAGTTGTTCTACCACCTTTGAGATGGGTATAGATTTGGGCGGTTTAAATACTGTGTTTATGAGAAATGTTCCTCCTCTGCCTTCTAACTACGCACAAAGAGCCGGACGAGCGGGTAGACGTGCCGAAACATCCGCATTCATTTTAACCTTCTGCGGATCGTCTTCTCATGATTATACTTACTTTAATGACCCACCTAAGATGATTAGAGGACTGGTTAGCCCGCCTTATTTTGTTATTGATAACGAGAAAATCATTATGCGTCACATTATGGCAACAGCGTTATCTTGCTATTTTAGAGAACCGGAGTATCAAGAAGACTTTGCGTCGATTTCTCATTTCTTGGACGAAGGTGTTGCTGTTAAGTTGATGGATTATATAAAATCAAAGCCTGTTCGTTTAGGGCAAATAATTGACAATTATGTATTGAGGGATGATGCGCTTCTTTCCGAATACGGTAATTTTAAGTGGATTGATAAATTGCTTGCATCAGAGAGTTCAATCGATAAAATGCGTGAAGGATTAGAAAGCTTAATAAAAATATATAAAGATGCTGAAAAATATGCAAGCGATAATAGAGATTATGTTTTGGCGAGTTCTTATCAGACGGCGTTGCAAAGACTTAATTCTCCTAATTCGTTAATATCTGCTTTTACCGAGTATAATGTTATTCCGGGTTATGGTTTCCCTGTAGATAACGTTGAGCTTCATATATATAACTATGGAAAGCTCGCAATGGACGAAACCTATAATCTTTCACGTAATCTCTCAATCGCAATCTCGGAATACGCTCCTGGTTCGGAGATAATAGTAGACAATAAAAAATATACATCAAGATATTTGATGTTGCCTTACAATGGACATTCATTACCAGTAAAATATTATGTTGAGTGTGAAAAATGTCATACGATTAACACACATATCGATAAACACTATTTCTCTACTGGGTGTAAATGTAAGTATTGTGATGCACAGCTTAACGTGGGCGCTGTGAAAAGCTATGTTACACCTATTTATGGTTTTGTTGCAGACCAGCAGAATAAAAATACGCGTAGAGTTAAGCCCTTTAAGACTTATGCCAGTGATGTTTATTATGTTGGTACAGGGTTGAAGGAAACGGAAAACCATAAAATTATTTCTATCAAAGAACATACAGATGAAGAATTGTTGGTCTTAAACGAAAATAAATTCTTTTATTGCAGAAGTTGTGGATATACAGTATTGGATAAAAAACAACTCGGAGAAACAAAGACTGAAGATTCCACAAAGAAACATCGTCAATATAATGGCAGAAAATGCGAGTGTGGGGCAAACCTTCAACTCATTCATTTAGGATATTCTTATAAAACAGATATCATTCAGGTTAATTTTAATAGAATTGAAGAAATGAAGGATTATGATACCGCATTATCTGTACTATATGCTATTTTAGAGGGCATCAGCATCGCATATAATATTGAGCGAAACGATATTGGTGGCATACTGTATTCAATTAATCCTGCTAAACCTTATTGCCTGATTTTATACGATACAGTATCTGGTGGCGCAGGGCATGTAAAACGTTTAAAGAACGACTCTGAGTTAAAAGAGGTTTTGAGCGTTGCACTCGCAAAAGTATCACAAGATTGCTGTAGCGAGGATGTTTCCTGCTATAATTGTTTACGAACATATAGCAATCAACGTTTGCACAAACATATTAAACGCGGTCTTGCTAAAGCAGCGATCGAAAAAATGATCGAAAAAATGATGGAAGAGAATGAAGAGTTTACTGTTTCCGATCCAGATTTTGATTTTTCGACAAATGATCTACAAGACTTCGTGAAGAATAGCGGTCAAATGGATGATTGTGGAGATTTGGTTGATCGGCTACTTCATGAAATTAATGCTCGACGAGTAGCTATTCCTGATGGTTATGGCTTTCTTGTTACGGGCAATGAATCTAAAAATACTTATAATGTTGACTTTATTTGGGAAAAAGATAAGATTATGTTATTCACGATAGTCAATCAAGATTCTTTTGAATATCTAAGGTCTAATCAAAATGAATATGAGTGTTTCTTGTTAACCGAATCGTTTGACTGTGTCAAATTTGTACAAAAGTTGGAGAATTAATTATATGGCAACTATGATTCCTTCAGATGGCGGAATATTTAATCCTACAAGTGGCGAAGAAAAAATATTTAATGCCTTAAAGCAATTGCCGGAAGACTATTATGTTTTTCATTCTTACCGCGTTGTTGAATTAGTACCTGAAATTGGATTAAACGAAAACGAGATAGATTTCTTTATTTTTAACCCGAATTATGGGTGTCTGTTTTTGGAATGCAAAAATGGAAATGTTGAAAAAAGCGAAAGTGGCTGGCAGTATGTAAAAAATGATAATGGTGTTCGTTCTGTAATACCCATGAAGGATCCGTTCGATCAGGCATTTACAGGCCAACACAATCTATTTAACAAGCTGCGTGAGCGATATCCCGAATATAGGTATTTAATAAATAATTGTAAGTTTATGGTTGCGGTATGGTTTCCTAAACTTACTAAGGCTGAAATTGCTGCTACTGATTATGGTCCTAATGTTGTCAAAGAGATCATTTTATCTAAAGAGGCAGTAATATACCCTCAAGAAACAGTTGCACAAATTCAAGCACTGATGGAAAGAATGAAACGCGTTCATATCGTCTATGAGTACACGGAGAAGATTATTGATGATGCGGCTGGATATGAACATTCCCTTACCCATGAAGACGCAATGAAACTATATTCAAAGGTTTTATGCCCAACATTTAGAGCGGTAATGCATTTGGAAAAAGATTTTGAGCAGACCTATAAGCGACTGATAGAGGAACAATATATTGTGTTAGAATATTTAACGCACCAGCGTACTGCCGCTATTAGCGGCGCTAGCGGAACAGGCAAAACTATGGTCGCATTAGAGCGAGCTAGGAGATTATCAATTAACGGGCAAAAGGTTTTGTTCCTTTGTTACAATCGAAACCTAAAGGACTGGCTTGAATGCGCACATAAGTCCTCGTCAGAATTTAATAATGTTGATTTTTTCACATTAGATGCATTTGCCTGTAAAAAATGTAATGTTTCTTTTGATGAGGTAAATTATTATGATTTAAAAGCAATCCTAGAAGAGGAAATCCTAGCTAATACCTTCGAGTATCCTCATATTATCATTGATGAAGGTCAAGATTTTGGTGCAGAAAGAATAAACGAGACGGAGATTCTTGAATTATTCTGTCAATATGGCGAAGGGCAATTTGACCAAGAAAACACCTCGTTTTTCATCTTCTATGATAAAAATCAATTGGTAAATTCATTAAAAGTTCCTACATACATAACAAATGTGGACTCAAAGATAACCCTTTATCAAAACTGTCGTAATACAAAGAATATAGCAAACGTCGCTTACTCTCTTATTGATACTCAGCCCATTTTGAGTAAAAAGGCATGGAACGGCGAAACTCCCATTATTATTGGTTATCGTGGAGAGGATGAATTTCTTAAGAAGATTGATAATATAATAAATCAATTATCACAAGATAATAATTCTCGTGTTATCATCTCATGTTCAAAATCATTGCAATATTCAGCTATTAATAAAGCGCTCAGAAATTCAAAATATAAAACAGAAGCTGGAATTAAAACAAATGTCTACACGTCGGCAACATTCAAAGGGTTGGAAGCAGATGATGTTATTATTATAGATGCAGCAAAAGAAATATTTGAAGATAATAATTGCTCTTTTTATGTTGCTGCAAGTCGTGCTAGAAAGCGCTTGTATATATTAATGAATTTAGATCAAGTGGATGAATTGGATTTTGCTGGAATTTTAAAAAAATACTGGAATAAAACCGCTCGATCTGATGGGGAAAAGTTAAAACAATTGTCCGCTAGTATGCATTGTTATTGCAAATAAAAATACAAACTTTTTTTAAGCAAATAAATTAAATAATATAATTCGATTTACGTTACTAACGCTCCGCCAAGATGAACCTGAGCTGAACCCGTAAAAAGGTTAAAGTTCGGGTTCATTTTTTTATGCTCAAAATATGGGTTCAAATCACAAGCGAATAGCAAAAGGGATTTGAAACCACGCTGTTATTTTCTATACGATTTACGGTTAAGCGTTGATTTAATGCTTAACTTTTTTATTTGCAGTTAGTTAAATTTCCATATTTTAATTGCCTTTCGTCTGTGGTTTGTATCACTTTGACAGCGAGAATATCAACTTCATCGCGAAAATAAGTACTTAAAAAACGAATATTTAAGTGGTCATTTTTACAAAGTGGTCATTTTTACAGCAACAAAAATTTTTTTTGAAATTTTTTTCTTTTTTTAAAAAAGGTATTGACATCAAACATAATTATGTTATTATATTTAAGGAGGTGCAAGAAGCACTATGTTTTGAAAAGGAGGTGTCCCGTGCGATATGTTCTTTCGTACGATTTGGGTACAAGCAGCATAAAGGCGTCCGTGATTGACAGCGATTTGAATGTGGTTGCGAGTGCCGTTAGAGGCTACGAAACATATGTCGGTGCAAACGGTATTCGAGAGCAACGTCCTGCCGATTGGGAACAATCTATGGTTGAAGCCACAAAAGAGTTAAGGGAGAACTTTCCTAATACGGACGAAATCGAAGCCATAGGTATATCCGGACACAGTCTTGGTGTTGTGGCGGTGGACGGTTACAATCAACTGTTAGTGGACAAAACCCCTATTTGGTCAGATGCAAGAGCCTTACGACAAGCTGACGAGTTTTTTAAAAGTGTCGATTACGAGCAGTGGTACAATGCAACGGGCAACGGCTTTACAAGACAGCTGTATGCGGTTTTTAAGATTATGTGGTACAAGGACAATTTGCCGCAAATCTATGACGCTGCAAGAGTGTTTTTGGGTACCAAGGATTACCTAAATATGCGCCTTACGGGGTGTGTGTGTACCGACTATTCGTATGCTTCCGGTAGTGGTGTGTACAATCTGGCTAAGAAAAGTTACGACAAGCGATACATCGAAAAGGCAAGACTGAAAGCAAGCGATTTTCCTCGGATTGTGCCGTCGGACAGTGTTATAGGAACTTTGACTAGTGAAATGCAAGCAAAACTTGGTTTGACAGCCAAAGTCAAAGTGGTGGCAGGAGGCGTAGACAATGCTTGTATGAGCTTGGGTGCCGCTTGTTTTGAGGATGGCGATGCCTATGTTTCGTTAGGCTCGTCCGCGTGGATAGCCACGGCAAACGCTAAGCCCGTTGTCAGTTTTGACAAAAAGATTTACACATGGGCGCATTGCGTACCCGATATGTATATTCCGTCGTCTGGAATTTTTTCTGCAAGTACTTCGTTGGAATGGGTGTTGAAGAATTTATTTGCCGATTTGGACAACAAAAACAAGTACGATGTATTTAATTCGCTTGCGGAACATTGTGACGTAGGCGCAAACGGAGTGTTTTTTTGTCCTATTTTGTCCGGAGGGTCCGGCGTTGACGTTGCGGCAAATATGAAAGGAGGCTTTGCCAACATCGATTTAGCAACAACGCGAAATCAACTTGCGAGAGCGACGCTTGAGGGCATTGCTTACGAGCTAAGATTGTCTCTTGATGCGTTACAATCTATTGTGACAATAGGAAACGATGTCTTGTTTGTGGGTGGAGGGGCAAATAGCGATATTTGGTGTAGAATATTTGCCGACATTTTTAACAAAAACGTAATAAAAAAAGACAATGTGCGTAGTGCCGCTTCGATAGGCGCAGCGGCGTTGGCAATGGTCGGTGCAGGCATTGCCACAGATTACACCTTGTTGAAACAAAATAACGGCAAGACGCAATGCAACAAGCCGTACAATCAAAACGTGGAACGTTATCAAAAAGGGTTTGACGCTTTTGTGCAGGTATGTCAAGCCTACGCAACTATTTGTAAAAAAACATTCGAGAAGGGAATATGGTAGCAAATTCTTACGATATAGTGTACAGAACACTGAAGAAAAAAATAGCATCGGGAGAATATCCCGAAAAAGCATTGCTTCCTAGCGAACCGCAGTTGTGCAGTATGTTTAGCGTCAGTCGTACAACTGTGCGCAAGGCAGTGGAAATGTTGCAATATGAAGGTTATGTAAAGCCGCAAAGAGGCATTGGCACGGTGGTGCTTCGTTCTCGCGCGGTACAGGACTTAAACAAGCTTACGTCTATGACGGAAACGCTGATGGACAGGGGCTACGAAGTGAGTTTGAAGTCTTGCTTAATCACTGTCGAGAACGCCGACGAAACTGTTGCGAAATATTTGGACATAAAAGTTGGTTCCAAAGTCGCTCACGTTTTTCGTATAATAAAAGCCGACGATACGCCTATAGCGATTATAAATAACTTTATTCCGTACGTGTATGTCAACGGCATAGAAAACTATGCTGACAAATTGGGATCATTGTATAGATTACTCAAAACAGAGTTTTACCTGGACATTGAAATGACGAGAGATCATATCGTCGCAATAAATGCAACTCGTCAACAGGCCTTGGATTTGGAAGTGGAAAAAGGTTTTGCGTTGATAAATGTTTATAGAGTATGCCTTAATCGTGATAAGGCGGTGTCTTTCGATATTGTAAGCGCGCGTAGCGACATGTACGAATACAGGACAAGTTTCTTTAACAAATAACGGAGAAAAAAATGTACGAGAAGATATTGGCTGATACATTGGATAATTACAAAAAAATGCCGATAGTAATTCCCGAAAAGGGTATTTTTGTTGGGTTTGCAAGAGAGTTTTTTTGTGAAAACAACGAGGCCTTTCGCGAGGACAACTACCACTTTCCCATGGGTACGGCATTTTTGAGGTACGGCGTAAAGGGTATAGCCGACAAGGCAAGAAAAAATGCTTGCAAAAATAACGGAGATAAAGCCGAGTTGTTGTTGGGTATAGCCGAGGTTTATGACTGCATAGCGGAATATTTTGGTAAATATGTCACTGTATTGGAAAATTTGATACAGCAAAGCAGTGATTGCGAGCGCGAACGTCTAACTTTTTTGCAAGAAAATATGCGGACATTGTCGTGCGACAAGCCTAAAACGTTTATTCAAGGTCTGCAAATTTACTATTTAATGT
>ULNJ01046420.1_pt1 | contig 13924 bp, 9 predicted proteins | sample 1951891 | NCBI WGS metagenome assembly ULNJ01 (sample SAMEA4835574, study PRJEB28245) | human gut metagenome | biome: gut microbiome; material: fecal sample | place: Denmark | collected 2008 | reverse complement strand
GAGCACACGGATTGGACAAAGACTTCAAAGTAAACATTGAAGTAAACCACGCCACACTGGCCGGCCATACCTTTGAACACGAACTGGCTGTTGCTGTCGACAACGGCATGCTGGGTTCTATCGACGCCAACCGCGGTGACTACCAGAACGGATGGGATACCGACCAGTTCCCTATCGACAATTATGAACTGATTCAGGCCATGATGCAGATTATCCGTGGCGGTGGTCTGGGCAACGGCGGTACCAACTTCGATGCCAAGACACGCCGTAACTCTACCGACCTGGAAGACATCTTCATCGCACACATCGCCGGAATGGATGCCATGGCACGTGCATTGGAAAATGCAGCCCGTCTGCTCGAAGAATCTCCTTACAAGAAAATGTTTGCTGAACGTTACGCTTCATTTGACAGCGGAAAAGGAAAAGACTTTGAAGAAGGCAAGCTGACTCTGGAAGATGTTGTAGCATACGCAAAGACCGCAGGCGAACCGAAACAGACCAGCGGAAAACAAGAATTGTACGAAGCTATTGTAAACATGTATTGCTAATGAGCTAAAAATTTAGCGCTCAACCGGCATGCCCGTCGGTGAAGTTTATCTTCCCCCGACTGGGTATGCCGGTTTTGTTTTCCCTAAAAACTTATTCATTATGAATTACACAGAAAAAGGAAGCAGAGCCTATCTGTTTTCCATCGTACTTGTAGCCGTTCTCGGAGGGCTACTGTTCGGTTATGATACGGCTGTCATTTCTGGAGCAGAAAAAGGCCTCCAGGCTTTCTTCATTGGAGCAGACGATTTCATCTATACCGATACCTGGCACGGAATCACTTCCTCAAGTGCTCTATTGGGCTGTATTCTCGGCAGTGCGCTTTCCGGCTATTTTGCATCCCGTTTTGGAAGAAAGCTGTCTTTGCTGGCTGCGGGAGTGATGTTTTTCCTGTCCGCCTTGGGCTCATACTATCCGGAGTTTCTTATATTTCCCTACGGAGACCCTTCCTACTCTTTGTTGGTAGCATTCAACTTTTATCGTGTAGTTGGAGGAATAGGTGTAGGATTGGCTTCGGCCATCTGCCCGATGTATATTGCCGAAATTGCGCCAAGTAACATCCGAGGAACATTAGTTTCCTGGAACCAGTTTGCCATCATCTTCGGCCAGCTGGTAGTCTATTTCGTCAACTTCCTCATCTTAGGCGACCATCTGAACCCGGTAGTCGAAATCGTAGACGGCGTGAACCGCATCATGAATCCAGAGGCTGCAGCCTGGAGTATTGAAACCGGATGGCGTCTGATGTTCGTCAGTGAAGCCGTACCTGCCGGTTTATTCACTCTTTTGGTATTATTCGTACCCGAGACTCCTCGCTACCTGGCCATGACCGGACGAGATGAAAGAGCCCTGTTCGTACTAAGCCGCATCAACGGACTGACACAAGCCAAAGCGATTCTCAATGACATCAAAGCCACAGCGAATGAAAAAACTGAAAAACTTTTCACTTACGGCTGGATGGTCATCTTCATCGGCATCATGCTGAGCGTATTCCAACAAGCAGTAGGCATCAACGCCGTACTCTATTTCGCTCCGCGTATTTTCGAAAGTATGGGCATGGGTAACCCAATGGTACAAACTGTATTCATGGGAATTGTCAACATCCTGTTCACACTGTTAGCCGTCTTTACGGTAGAAAAATGGGGACGCAAGCCACTACTGATTTATGGTTCCATCGGCATGGCAGCAGGTGCCTTCGGAGTGGCTCTCAGCAACGCGGTTACAGGACTATCCCCCATGATACCGGTTATCAGCATCATGGTCTACAGTGCCTCGTTTATGTTCAGCTGGGGACCTATCTGCTGGGTACTTATTGCTGAAATCTTCCCCAATACCATTCGTGGAGCTGCCGTAGCCATCGCCGTAGCCTTCCAATGGATATTCAACTTCATTGTCTCCTCCACCTTCCTGCCCATGTATAACATGAGTGCCGGAGACATGGGAGATAAATTCGGACACATGTTTGTGTATGGACTATACGGAATAATCTGCATCCTCGCAGCAATCTTTGTATGGCGGCTGGTTCCTGAAACTAAAGGTAAAACATTAGAAGATATGACACGTTTATGGAAAAACCGAAAGAAATAAAAAGGTAAAAATAAAAAAAGCATCCAGAAAATCTGGATGCTTTTTTGTAGCGGGACCCGGGATTGAACCGGGGACCTCATGATTATGAATCATGCGCTCTAACCAGCTGAGCTATCCCGCCATTCCATTAAAAAAACCGCCAGGCGTGGAAGCCACCCAACGGCTAAATCATTCTTCGTAGCGGGACCCGGGATTGAACCGGGGACCTCATGATTATGAATCATGCGCTCTAACCAGCTGAGCTATCCCGCCATCATTTCGTGATTGCGGGTGCAAAGATAGAGCAAGTTTTTGAATTGCGCAAATTTATCGTCTCTTTTTTATGCTTTTTCCCGCAAAAACTCAAAATAAGAAAGGTTACACATCCAAGATAACAAACTATACACTTCTTCTCCTGCTACCTGAATGACCTAAATCAAAGCAAGGCCACAAAAAAAATCCTCCAATCATTATGGAGTGAACAAAAAAATACTTTAATTTGCCGCCGTTGCTGAAAAATACAAATAAAAACACTAGAAACGTCATGAAAAGAAAAACACAAATTGAATATCCACTAAACCCATCTTCGAGTATCATTATATGGAATGCCATCAGTACAACTGCCGGTCTGCAACGCTGGTTTGCCGATCAGGTCACCAAAGATGGCAAAACTTATACGTTCCGCTGGGGAAAGACTGAAACCCGCCAAGCCATTGTGGTCAACAGCCGACCAGAATTTTTCATCCGCTTTCACTGGCTGGACGACGAAGAATCCAAAAGCTATTTTGAAATGAAAATACACTATAATGAACTGACTACCGACCATAGCCTGGAAATCACAGACTTTGTGGAACCGGGTGAAGAAGATGACACACGCAGCCTCTGGGACTCGCAAATTGAAACTCTAAAAAGAGTTTTCGGGGTATAAATCTATAAAATATACAAAACTTTACTTTGCTGTCCGTTTTTTGTGCTACTTTTGCATGCTGATAATATAGGAAACGGAATGCTACGCATAAAAAAACTTGATATATTCGTCTTAAAGAGTTTTCTACTGCTCTTTTCGGGGACATTCTTTATCTGCCTCTTCATCTTCATGATGCAGTTTTTATGGAGATATGTCGACGAACTGGTAGGAAAGGGGCTGGAAATGAGTGTCCTTGCCCAGTTCTTCTTTCTATCGGCACTGACGCTGATTCCGTTGTCCCTTCCATTGGCTATTCTTCTGGCTGCCCTGATGACTTTCGGAAACTTTGGAGAACGATATGAGCTGTTGTCCATGAAGGCAGCAGGTATTCCCTTGTTGCGCATTATTCGCCCAGTAGTACTTTTCTGTACCTTTCTAGGGATCATGTCCTTTTTTTTTCAGAATGTAATCGGGCCTAAAGCACAAAAGGAACTTTGGACGCTGCTTGTTTCCATGAAGCAGAAATCACCGGAAGTAGATATCCCTGAAGGAGTGTTCTACAGCGACATCGAAGGATATAATATCTATGTCAAGAAAAAAGACCGGGATACAGGTATTCTGCAAGATGTACTTATCTATAACTTCTCTGATGGATTCGAAAATGCCCATATCATCTGGGCTGCAGAAGGTAAACTGGAACTGACTGCCGACAAAAAACATTTGTATCTGCATCTGTACAATGGTGAACAGTTCGAAAACTTGAAATCGCAGTCGGTCATTTCGCGCAATGTACCCTACCGTCGAGAAACATTCAAGGAAAAACATACCTTGATTGCTTTTGATACCAATTTTGAAATGGTAGACGGAAACTTCCTGAACCAGCGTTCAGACATTAAAAACATGCGTGAAATTTCATTGGCTATCGACTCGTTGAACATGTACGCCGACAGCGTAGGACAGGCCATGTATTCAGATGCCATGAAAACAACTTATCGGAAACCGATACTCTCAAAAAATGATTCCACAAAAATCAAGCAAGAGCATCTGACCATCATCAATACAGACAGCATTCTCAACAGTATGACGTCTGCCCAACGCCTAAAAGCGCTCAATACAACAGAAATGCGCCTTTCTTCTCTTATTTCGGACTGGAGCATGAAAAGTTATATGACAAGGGATGCAGACAATAACATCCGCCGCCATCAGTCGGACTGGCATAAAAAAATTACTTTGTCACTGGCTTGTATCATCTTCTTCTTTATCGGTGCCCCACTGGGTGCCATCATTCGAAAAGGAGGACTGGGTATGCCGGTCGTAATCTCTGTATTGATTTTCGTGCTCTACTACATCATCGACTCCGGAGCTACCCGTGTGGCCAAAAGTGGAGAAATGAACATCGTACTGGGAACATGGATGAGTACAATCATTCTGGCTCCATTGGGGGGATTTCTGACCTACAAATCCAACAAAGATTCTGTGGTATTCAACATTGACGTGTATGTAGCTTTCTTCCGGAAGATACTGGGTATCAGAGTATCGCGCCACATTTTCAAGAAAGAGGTCATTATCCATACCCCCGACTACAGTAGAATCTGCCAGGATTTGGACAAGCTCTGTCTGGAATGTGAGACTTACGGCAATACCCACAAGCTGCTGGGGCCGCCGAACTACTACCAGGTGTTCACCAATAACAAGCACGATGATGCCATCAAGGAAATCAGCCAGCAAATGGAAGAACTGATAGAAGAATTATCCAATTCAAAAGACAGCGTATTGCTGAACTTATTGAACAATTATCCGTTCTTATCGATAAAGGCACACAAGAGTGTGTCGGACAACCGCTGGCTCAACCTGCTGATTGGAATCATTGTTCCGGCTGGCCTACTTATCTGGCTGAATATCTGGCGTTACCGGGTTCGTCTGGACAAAGACTTGAAAACCATCGTCAAGACCAGCCATGACATACAGGAAAGAATCAAGAAATCATTCTAAACTATCATATCATTATGGAGAAAATCAAACTGAATACAATTGAAGAGGCAATCGAAGATTTCCGCAAAGGAGAATTCGTCATCATCGTAGACGACGAAGACCGCGAAAATGAAGGCGACCTGGTGGTGGCTGCAGAACTGATTACCCCGGAAAAAGTAAATTTCATGCTGAAACATGCAAGAGGTGTACTTTGCGCCCCTATCACCATATCCCGCTGTGAAGAACTGGATTTGCCGCATCAGGTGGCTAACAACACTTCGGTGTTGGGCACACCGTTCACCGTGACCATCGACAAACTGGAAGGATGTACCACCGGCGTATCGGCTGCCGACCGTGCAGCTACCATCCGTGCGCTGGCCGACCCGACTTCCAAACCGGAAACCTTCGGACGTCCGGGACACGTGAACCCACTGTACGCACAAGACAAAGGTGTACTCCGCCGTGCCGGACATACGGAAGCCTGTGTGGATATGGCCCGACTGGCCGGACTCTATCCTGCCGCAGCTCTGATGGAAGTGATGAACGAAGACGGTACAATGGCCCGTCTGCCGGAATTGAAGAAGATGGCCGACGAATACGGCTTCAAGCTGATTTCCATTGCCGACCTCATTGCTTACCGCCTGAAACAGGAGTCACTGGTAGAAAAAGGAGTGGAAGTAGACATGCCGACCGAATACGGACATTTCCGCCTGATTCCTTTCCGCCAAAAAAGCAACGGGCTGGAACATGTGGCCTTGATTAAAGGTACTTTCGCCGAAGACGAACCGGTGCTGGTACGTGTACACTCTTCCTGCGCCACGGGCGATATCTTCGGCTCCATGCGCTGCGACTGCGGAGAACAGTTGCACAAGGCCATGCAGCAAATCGAGAAAGAAGGAAAGGGAGCCATCATTTACCTGAACCAAGAAGGACGCGGCATCGGCCTCATGGAAAAAATGAAAGCCTACAAGCTGCAGGAAGAAGGCATGGACACGGTAGACGCCAACCTTTGCCTGGGACATCAGGCCGACGAACGTGACTACGGAGTAGGCGCACAGATTCTTCGCGAAATCGGTATCCACAAGATGCGTCTGCTTACCAACAACCCGGTCAAGCGCGTGGGACTGGAAGCTTACGGACTGGAAATCGTAGAAAACGTGCCCATCGAAGTGACTCCCAACAAATACAACGAGCGCTACCTGCGTACCAAAAAAGACAGAATGGGACATACCCTACATTTCAATAAATAATCAAGACGTATGGAAACAAACAACTTAGTAAAAAGTTATGCCAGCAAGGCTGCGCAAACTGCCCTGTTTCGCAGTGTATATCTTTGGATGACGCTGGCACTGGTCATTACGGGCTTTGTAGCCATGTATGTGGCCAAATCGTACACCCTCATTGAGGCCATGATGCAGAATTCCATCTTGTTCTGGGGCTTACTGATTGCCGAAGTGGCCTTGGTGATGTATCTTTCTGCCCGCATACATAAAATCAGCTTCACCACGGCTACCCTCCTGTTCATCGCCTATTCAATTCTGAACGGAGTCACGATGTCTGTGCTCTTCCTGATTTATACCCTCAGTTCCATTGCCACAACCTTCTTTGTGACAGCTGGAACGTTCGGAGTAACGGCTTTATACGGTTATATCACCAAGAAAGACCTTACCCGTATCGGCAGTCTCTGCCTGATGGGAGTAATCGGACTGATTATCGCCTCACTGGTGAACATATTCCTGCACAACACGATGATGGACATGATTATTTCCTACATCGGTGTGCTGCTCTTTGTGGGACTTACAGCCTACGATTCACAGAAAATCAAACAACTCCTGTCGCACGATGACATTGAAGTCAACGAAACCACACAGAAGATAGCCCTGATGGGAGCCTTGACCCTGTATCTTGACTTCATCAACTTGTTCATTTATCTCCTCCGGATACTTGGAGACAGAAAATAAACCTTTTTCGAAGCTAATTTCTTTTATATGTGGAAGAAATTAGCTTCTTTTGCAAAGAATTTCCAACTTTAATAACACAATAACATGAACCAACTTTCAGATCGTTTGAACAGCCTGTCGCCTTCGGCTACACTGGCTATGTCACAGAAAAGTAGTGAACTTAAAGCTCAGGGGGTTGACGTCATCAACCTGAGTGTGGGAGAACCGGATTTCAACACTCCTGACCACATCAAAGAAGCTGCCAAAAAGGCCATTGACGAAAACTACTCTCGTTATTCACCCGTAGCCGGCTATCCGGCACTGCGCAACGCCATCGTGGCAAAACTGAAAAATGAAAACGGTCTGGAATACACCGCCGCTCAAATCAGCTGTGCAAACGGTGCCAAGCAGTCTGTCTGCAACACCATCCTGGCACTGATCAACAAAGGTGACGAAGTGATTGTTCCGGCTCCTTTCTGGGTAAGCTATCCGGAAATGGTGAAACTGTCAGAAGGTACTCCGGTCATCGTTCGTGCAGGCATCGAACAAGACTTCAAGATTACCCCGGCTCAGTTGGAAGCTGCCATCACTCCCAAGACCCGTGCCCTGATTCTTTGCTCTCCGTCTAACCCGACAGGTTCTGTCTATTCAAAGGAAGAACTGCAGGGACTGGCAGAAGTCATTGCCAAGCACGAACGTGTCATCGTCATTGCCGATGAAATCTACGAACATATCAACTACATCGGCAAGCACCAAAGCATCGCTCAGTTTGCTGACATCAAAGACCGTGTAGTCATTGTCAACGGTGTATCAAAAGCATACGCTATGACGGGATGGCGTATCGGTTTCATCGCTGGTCCGGAATGGATTGTAAAAGGTGTGAACAAATTGCAGGGACAGTACACTTCAGGACCTTGCTCTGTATCACAGAAAGCCGCTGAAGCTGCTTACACAGGCACTCAGGCTCCGGTAGAAGAAATGCGCAAGGCATTCGAACGCCGCCGCGACCTGATTGTGAAACTGGCAAAAGAAATCCCGGGATTCGAAGTGAACGTACCGCAGGGAGCCTTCTACCTGTTCCCGAAATGTGATTCTTTCTTCGGAAAGAAAGACGGCGACCGCGTGATCAACAATGCCGATGACTTGGCTATGTACCTGCTGGAAGTAGGCCACGTGGCTTGCGTAGGCGGTACTTCTTTCGGAGCGCCTGAATGCATCCGTATGAGTTACGCCACTTCCGACGAAAACATCGTGGAATCTATGCGTCGCATCAAGGAAACTTTGGCCCGCCTGAAATAACATCGTCAGAATAATATGACAAAACAGCTCTGGGAAAAGATTTCCAGAGCTGTTTTTTTATGCCCTCCAAAACGCCTAAGCGTTTCAAGTAAAACGCTTTGACATTTGAAAGGAAACGCTTCGACGTTTGATCTAAAACGCTTTGACGTTTTGAATCAAACGTCGAAGCGTTTTACCCCGAACGCCCTTACGTTTTTTCACAGGTATCAAAAGTCTTCTAATGTCTTCTCAAAACCACAAAAAAATAAGGGAACCCGAAAAGAGTTCCCTTATTGTGTGTCATACAGACGATGCGATTATCCCAAGTGAATTGCTTCAGAAGGACAAACGTCAGCACAAGTTCCACATTCTGTGCAAGCGTCTGGATTGATTGAATATTTATCACCTTCTGAGATTGCTCCTACCGGGCATTCATCGATACAAGTACCGCAAGCGATACAATCGTCACTAATTACGTAAGCCATTGTTGTAAAAAAGTTAAGTTATTATTAGTCCTAATTTGATAGTGCAAAGTTAATCTTTTTCCAATCAGTTGTCACATCCAGTTTGCATTTTCTAGCCAATTTATATCCCGTCTAAATAACATCAACGCATTAAAGACTGGTACATTGCCTGTTGCATCCGTGTCCGGATATTATAACGAACCAAATTGTTCGGTCCAAAAACAGAAGGATATGTACGGTTGCTAAGAAAAACAAAAATCAGATCATGCTCCGGATCAACCCAGACACAAGTACCTGTATATCCAGTATGTCCAAACACAGAAGCAGGAGTCTCAGGCGCACAAGGACTATTCTCCGGATGGTCTACATCAGGCTTGTCAAATCCCAGTCCCCGACGGCTGCTGCGTGATTTTAAACTCATGAACAGTTCACAAGTTGCCCGGCTCAGATACCTTCGGTCTCCACAGATTCCTTTGTCCAGCCACATCTGCGCAATTTTCGCTACATCATGTGCTGTAGCAAACAAGCCGGCATTTCCGGAAACTCCTCCCATGAAAGCAGCTGCCTCATCCTGCACAAAGCCTTGTAATGGTCCCCCGCGAAGATAATCTTCCTCCACAGAAGGAACTATCTCTTGTTTCGCGAACTTGCGCAAAGGACGGAAAGCTATATGCCTTAATCCCATCGGAGTATAAAATACACTGTCAAGATATGAATCCATCGGCATACCTGCTATTTTCTCTACCATCTCTTTGAGAAGCATGAAATTCAAGCAACTGTAACGATAGGATTTTCCCTTCAGAGGAGCTTTCACAATCTGTTCCATGACGTGCTGGCTAAACTCCGGTTTCAAGAACAGGCTATCGGCCACCTGAAGTGAATATTCAGCCGACGGAGTGTGTGATACCCACTCCGGATTATAACGAAAGTCATTGCAAGCATACACATTCTCAGCCAATTTCAAAGTGTGATTCTTATCGGGCTTCTTCCGGAACAATTCTCCCTTGCACGACTTCATGTCGACAGCTTCTTCATAAAAAGGCAGATAAGCAGGAAGTCCAGACTCATGAAACAGCAAGTCTTGCACCGTAATACGCGATTTATCCGTCTTCTTTAAAGCAGGCAAATAATCAGATACCCTATCGGTAAGTCCGAATTTACCTTCATCGTACAACTTCATAACTGCCAGCAGAGTAGCTGTCACTTTCGTCAGTGAAGCCAAGTCATACAAACTGTTTTCCTTGACCGGATTCTTTCCTTCATACGTATAATATCCAAAACATTTGTTATACACGGGCAATCCTTCCCGCAGAATCATCACATGGCAACCTGGATAGGCTCCCAGCCGGATACCTTCCTCAGCAATGCTGTCAATATGTGCCAAAATGGAAGCATCCATTCCCAAATCTGCCGGACAATATTTTCGGGGAGCATCCGGATCGATTGTAATCCCACTGCCTGCCTTGAACATTCCAGCCAGTGGAATAGAAAGACGTCCGTTGGCACAAGCATTACCTAAAAACAGGTCGGCCACCTCACGCTGAAGGTAAGCCTCATCGGAATGAGCCAGAACAACCGTCGAAGCATGACGGACCGCTTCTGGAATCTTCTCCAGCACCTTCATATCTTCAAAACATACTAGAGCCAACGGCTTGTCGGCAGCCAGATTTTCCAATAAAGAAGCATAGGGTTCTACCTCTTGCGAATGCAAGGCCACCAAAATCCGCTGCGCCGGACGCAAACGGGTAGCAATCACCTCCAGCGAATCGGTATCGGCATGTATCCAGCTGAGTGGAAAGCCCTGATGCAACTGATTATAAAATGGATAAGCTTCCGAAAGAGAAGAAGATACACTCAACAAGACAGTACCCGACACTGACAAATCGAGCGGGAGCAAGGCGGAAGAATCTTTTAAAACCGTTACTGCAGCCTTAGCCAATTCTTGCTGAAGTTCTGATAACTCCGGCGTCTGCAATTTTTCTTCAATGCCATCTTCTGCCACATCATGCCAGTCTGAAAGTCCCAGTGCATACTTAAAAGTCAACACCTTCCGACATTTCCTGTCAATTTCTTCCTTTGACAATGTTCCTTTTTTTAGAGCTGTCATCACTCCATCAATCTCTTTCTTCAAATTACGAGGAGCCAGCAGCATATCATTCCCAGCCATCAATGCAAGTGCACAGACATCGTCATGTCCTGCAATTCCTTTCATTTCCAACGCATCGGTCACCACCAACCCCTGAAAACGTAATTCCTCTATCAGAGTATGCATGATGACTTGCTGAGAAATAGACGCAGGTTCCTCTCCCAGCACCGGTGCATGAAGGTGCCCCACCATTACCCCTCCGATGCCAGCCTCTATAGCCTTACGAAAAGGATAAAGTTCGATACTATCCAAACGGGAACGGTCGAAACTCAATTCCGGCAAAGCCTTGTGCGAGTCGATTTCCGTATCTCCATGCCCGGGAAAATGTTTGCATACCGCCAGCACTCCCCCTTCTTCCAACCCTCTTGTATAGGATACCACCTTATCGGCCACCCGCTTTGGGTCACTACCGAACGAGCGAAAATTAATTACCGGGTTCTGAGGATTGTTGTCTACGTCTGCGACAGGGGCGAAATTCACCTGTACTCCTACTGTATGACACTGACGAGCCACTTCTTTTCCATAGGCATACAACAATGAATCATTCTGTATGCATCCTAGTACGCGATTGTAAGGGAACGAGGGGGTATCTTTCAACCGCATTCCCAGTCCCCACTCTCCATCGAAAGTCACCATCAGTGGTACAGAAGCATACGACTGGGCATAATTGGTCAGCTGTACCTGCTTCCGAGCCTCTCCACCGGTAAACAACAATCCCCCCACAGCATAATCTTCAACTGCCTTACGCAACACATTTTTATTATACTGAGTAACGACCGGCTGAAGAGTATAAATAAACAACTGCCCGACCTTCTGTTTCAGGGTCATGCGTTCCATCTGCCTGTCTACCCATTTACGGCAAGCCGCAGTGTCCCGTATCCCGTTCAGGAGTGCAGGACCTTGCGCGGAAATTCCCGCTACGGCCAGCAAACACAGTACCACACTGCATAAAACTTGTCTCTTCATATTTTATATATTTTAATTTTTCTGCATCTTAACCACCATCTTTCCGACGAAAGCTGCATGTTTCCCCATCTGCTGTACAGGCACTTCCACCCCGTCAAGATTTTTATAAAACTTAGGACCGTCAAAGAAAGAATGAGAATGTCCCCCCAATACAATATCGATATTACGAGTATTTTCAACCAGTTCCACGTCAGAGTAGGGTTCTCCCTTCCAGCCCAGATGCGACAAACAAATCACCAAATCACAATGTTCCTGATTCTTCAACAAATCGGCCACACGCTGTCCTTCGGAAACCGGATCCTCAAACTTCACATTCCCATAATTAGCATGTGCCACAAGTCCGTCGAGTTCCGCGCCAAGTCCAAAGACTCCGATACGGATACCGTTCCGCTCGATAATTGTATATTCTTTCACCAATCCTTCGAGTACTGTTCCGGTTACATCATAATTGGCACAAACAATCGGGAACTTCGCCATTTTGAACAAACGAGCCATGTTATCCAGCCCAAAATCAAATTCATGATTGCCAATGGTGCCTGCATCATATCCCATTTCATTCATCATCTTGATTTCCACTTCTCCTTTGAACATATTATAATAAGGACTTCCTTGTGAAAAGTCACCTGAATCAAAAAGCAACAAATCCTTATGTTCTCTCCGTTGTTCCTTGACAAACGTTGCCCGACGTAACATACCCGCTTTCCCGGCCAACACTGAATCCGGGAAATAAGTCGCAAACGGTTCTATACGGCTATGCATATCGTTGGTGTGAAATATATACAATTCTTTTACCGACTGAGCCGCCACCACACCAGCCAACAGACACATCAGCCACAAGCAATATATTTTTTTCATATTTTTTCCCTTTCTATTCAATTGGATGCATTCACTTTTATTCTCCCTTCCACTTGTGAAGACACAAACTGTCCTTTCTGCTCACATTTCTTCACATAATCCAATAACAAACTTCTCAACAAGGCATCTTTCGGAAACAACTTCGACTGTGCATTCCGAAACGCTTCCATCTTATCGTTTCCTTCAGCCAGATAATCGATTGTCGCTACCGTATAAACTTTCTTTGCTTCCACCGGACGACCGTTTACCCTTACCTCCAGCAAATGTCCTTGTGCATCAATCTGCAACGTAGCCCCGCTAAGTCCTTCACCGTGAACGGAAGCAATCTGCTTGAAAAGTTCTTCGAGCGTAGCACCATCCATGGTAAGCACACACAAGGCGTTTTCAAAAGGTGCAATTTCATATATTGTGCCAAACGTAATTTCCCCTTCGGGCATCGCATTCCGGATTCCTCCCATATTCATGACAGCTACATCCACCGGCTTGCCAATAGCCGTTTCTCCAGCCTGACGAAGCACATCGGCAATCAGGTTCGACAATGGAGATTCAGGACGGAAAGCACTCATACTCATAGCCGAATGTCCGATAACCGGCGACATGATGCTATCCACCTTCTGCTGATACGGGCGCAATATTTTGAATGCCTCCGCATCTGAGTGATTATCGTATTGACGGGTAATGGCCACACGTCCTCCTTCCACACCAACCAGCGAATAGCTGGAACTACAACTGCCTAACAGCCAACCGACAAACATACCGATGGCCATTCCTCTTACAATTCTAACTTTCAAGTAATTCATAAAATCACATTTATTTGAAGTCAAAAGTAGCGAAAAAAGAAAAATTCACAAAGGAATGGCAAATACGATGCTATCCCGTTCTCATTTTTTAATAAAATAGCAGAGAAACATTTGGCTACCTCATGGAAAATCACTACTTTTGTCCCGCTTTCGCGCAATCGCTGTCAAAGAAGAGTTACTTGATATGTTGCGTTGTAACGATCAAACAATTTAATTTATTACAAAACATGGATTTAATTAAAATTGCAGAAGAAGCATTTGCTACTGGCAAACAGCATCCTTCATTCAAAGCTGGTGATACTATCACAGTAGCATACCGTATCGTTGAAGGTAGCAAGGAACGTGTACAGTTGTATCGCGGTGTTGTTATCAAAATTTCAGGTCACGGTGAAAAGAAACGTTTCACTGTTCGCAAGATGTCAGGAACAGTAGGAGTTGAACGTATCTTCCCGTTGGAATCTCCGGCTATCGACAGCATCACTGTCAAC
>ULNJ01048250.1_pt1 | contig 13955 bp, 8 predicted proteins | sample 1951891 | NCBI WGS metagenome assembly ULNJ01 (sample SAMEA4835574, study PRJEB28245) | human gut metagenome | biome: gut microbiome; material: fecal sample | place: Denmark | collected 2008 | reverse complement strand
GACCGCAACCGTTGTTTCTCTGTCCTTCTGCGCAAAAGGTGAAAGCTTGCTTTTAGCAACAATTTGTTTGTATATATCCTCGGCGTTTGAATATTTGAATATTCTTTCCACCGACAAATCCTCTGTTCCGCCTGCCTCAGCGTCCTCGATAAGAACAAAAACATTATCAATATTATGTCGCTGCAGCTCGGAAGTGTATAATTCCTCGCTCACGACAAGAACATTTACCGTCCTCGGAATTGAAAAGTACGTATTAAAGTATTCCTCTTGCGAAATAACCTCAAGCTCAATTTCATCGCCCAACTGTTCAAGGAACTTTAATTCTAACGAGGATAAATACTTTTCATCCGAATCGGCAATTATTATTGTAGATTTCGCCATTTTATCACTCCTTAGAACTCAACCTTGAATAAGCTGTTTGCAAGCTTTACCGTGTCGCCGCTGTTAAGCGGATAAGCACATCCCTTTGTGAGTACGGAATCATTGATATACGTTCCGTTCGCGCTTCCCAAATCAATCAAATAATAAGAGCCGTTTTGGAAGGTAATTTTACAATGCTTACGGCTTATTGCCTTATTAAATGAAATTACACCGTTCACAGCCGATGGGTTTTTACCGATAATGAACTCCGCCGTGCTTATATTAAACATTACGTTGTCCGAAGGGGAGAGAGAATAAAATCTCATAACAGGCTGTGAGGAAAACTTATGTATCTCAGGCTTCGGCTGCACTCTTACCTTGCCGCTTCCGCCCATTTCGGAGCAAATAGCATCATATACCTGATTAAGCCCTATTGTACCGTTTGAAAGATATCCGCAAATTCTCGGAATGCGCTCATCGGAAAACGGCATTAAGGTCAACAGTTTAATTGTATTTGCCCTTAAATCATTTTCAAATGCAAGAGAGCTGCTCTCGTCATTGCTTATAGGCAAATATATGAACTCAATCTCATATGTTTTTGTATCAATAAAGATTTTATCAAATGAGAGGTCAAGATTATTGCAATTCAAAAAGCCATTTTGACGGATATCGATTATCGCATTTATAAGATTTGCAATAAGCATCAAAAATGTATCAACATCAATCGAGACCATCATATTTTTAAGCGATTTGTAATTTGAAGAAAAATACAAGAGCTTTATTTTTCCGTTGTATAAAAGCTTTGAGCATTTGACAAAATTCTTACTTTGGTTTTTAAGCACCTTGTATTCCGTGAGCGAAAATATTCCGTTATCTTCGAGGACGTAGTAAGCGTTTGCGCTGTCAAAGCCCTCCGTAAAAAGGTCCTGTCCGAAAATTCCCATTTTAATTCCCCTACTGCATTAAAATCATAAGCAAAAGCTCATAAGACTGAGCATTTGTTTATAAGCTTAACAAAGACGGGCACGGCACAGACCGTGCCCGTCAGCTGTTTAATTATTTATTGTTTTTCTTTGAGTTCTTGTAGTCCTCGGTTTCCTTTTCTTCTTTTTTACGAAGCTTAACAGCTGCAAGATAGCCGCCTGCTCCCAAAGCAACTGCGATAACCGCAATGCTTACCCAGAAGAATACTGTATGTGAGTACCAACGAACAAACGGGTTTGTTGATACCGTTATCAAGCTGTTGAACGCAAGAACCGAAGCGTCAAAATTGATTGCCGAATTTTCAACATTCGGATCGCCTGTATCCATTACATTACCTGCAAGGTCTTTTGCGACAATTCTGACAATGTTGTTCATTCCCTCGCCCATAGTGAAGCTGCCGTCATACTTTGTGATGTCGGGCTTTTCAGCCTGGGTTGCAGGGTCATACGATTTAAGCAAATCGCTGATGTTATATGTCTCGGTTGTCTTTCCGTTCACGCCGACATATGTAACCTCGACCGTATCAAGACCGATAGCGTCGAATATCTCAAAAGTAACATCCTTTGTAACATCGTTTACGGTTTTCTTTTCCAAGCCGGTAATGCTTGCAATCATCGGAGCTGTGGAGTCAAGCGAGAAACTCATATCCGCACCTGCGCTGATATTTTCAGAATCGTTGTTTGCGATATCCTTTGACGCAACATAGAGCTTGTAAATACCGTCAAGATATTTCATATTGCCTTGTGCATCAACGGTTGAGAATACGTTTTTGCTGATTTCGTATTTGTACTCATACCAGCCGCTTGCTCCTGCCGCACTTTCGGTATAAACAGGCGTAATCACCAAATTGCTGTCGCCTATTTCAACGGGTGCGCCGTCTCTTGTAAGAGATACTACAGCGTTTTCGGAAAGCGGAGACGGGTTATATTCGGTAATTACTATGTTATCGGTAATTGCCTGAACATATTTTCCGTTAAGGGTTTCGGTTGTGTACTGATTGTAATCATATACCGAGCCGAATCTGTTTACGGTAAATGTAACTGTCTCGGACTGTGTATTTCCTGCCTTGTCGGCAACATCAATCTTAAGAGTATAAATACCGTCGTTAAGTCTTTCATGCTCAAAGAGGTCATTTATGCTAAACGAGCTTGTCTGACCGTCATTTGAGAGATTTATAACATTATCAACTCTGAAGTCCTTAACCCATTTCCAGTTGTCGTTTTCGTCCTTTTCTCTGCCTGTCTTGAGCAAGGTTGCTACGCAATTTTCAAGGTTTACGTCCGTTGAAGAAATGCTTACCGGTACCTCCTGCTGATAAGGCTTGCCGTTTGTGGGATTGCTGATTACGGGCTTTGCAATTTCAGTATCGACAGTAAATTCCTTTGCTGCCACTGATGTACCGTAGTTTACGGAAGCGTCTGTTATTGCGTTGCCTGCCATATCGTCCATTGAAATTGCGAATGTGTAATCGGCATCCTCATTGTAAGAAATTGTTGCGGTGTGAACATCTCCGTTGCTTGTCCATGCTGCTGCGGGGAATGCCTTAGCCGCACCGTTCAATGAAGCTGTACCGTTAATTACTACACGGTTAACATCAAAGTTATGCTCTTTTACAACGATTGTTGCAGTTCTGTGAGCGTTGAAGAATTTACCGTTTGCGGCAGAGTTGTTGTCATACGAAACGGAGATTGTCGGAGCAGTCTTATCAAGTACAAATGCAGTCGGAGCAACAGACTCGCCGTACTTAACTTCGGCACTAGCTTTATCTGCTCTGTCTGTGCATTTAACATCAAATGTGTAAACGCCCTCGCCCGAATATGTAATCTGATAGGTATGCTGTGTTTCGTCTGTGCTCTCGACGCTGTCGTTGATTTCATCAATACGAACAGCCTCGGGTGCGTTACCCTCTGCGTTTGCAATTGTAAATTCAACCTTTGAGGGGTCAAAGTTACGCTCTGAAATTGTAACCGTTGCAGTTCTGTCAGCATTGAAATATGTGCTGCCGTTGTTCGACTTTACATCGCCGTTATTGTTATCATATGCTACATTGATAACCGGAGCGGTTTTATCGATACCGAACATCACATAATCGTAGCTGACATTGCCTGCGTTGTCGGTAAGAATTACTTCAAGCACCATATCGTTATGGTTGCCGTCAATGGTAATTTTTTCTTTTGATACTTCTGTTACAAGGTTTTCATGATGGTTTTTTACAACCAAAGCAGTCTCATTATTATCGCTCGGATAGGAAGCAACGATTTTATCTCCCACGCCTTTTTCTTTCAATACACATTCAACGCTCTTGATACCCGAATATGTATCCTTGACAGTTACATTCACAACATTAAAGCCGCCTTTGTTGTAAAGCGGAACGTTCTTTGCGGTATCATAATCAGGAGTGCCGTCAAGCTGTCTGTTTTTATCTGTAAAGCTGTTTGAATATGCCTGTGAATATGAAGCTTTGGGCATTTTGATTTCAATGCTTGATGTTTCCTTATGCTTATCGGTATCTTCGATAACTGCGCCGTTGGGATGAACACATCCGTAAAATTGAGAAGCATTATCCTTTACAACGCATTCATTCTCAAAATCAAATGTTGAGTTTTTAGGATCATTTTCAACATTGTCTATTGCATAGGCATAAATCTGACCCTTGAAGTTTGCGGGAATGTCAAATGAAATTTCATTGCCGGTAACTTCAACGCTGTGAACTGTATCATCGTTGTCCGCCTTTTTCTCAAGAACGACTTTGCCCGTTTCGGTTTGAGTTACACAATAAACCGTTTCATCAATATCCTTTGCATAAGCTACAATAGCTTTTACGCCGGAAGCAACTTCATTTTCTGCGGCTATGTCCTGAGCCTTGACTTTAACAGTAACCGTTTCCTTAAAGAAGAAGCCGTAATCTGTTGCCGAGACCACTTCGTACAATTTGGTTGTTCCATTCTTCTCAGGGAAGATGGTTCCTTTTCCGCTCTCCGAAACCGTGAAATCAAATCCGCTTATTATCGGTGCGGTGGTGTCCTTGTATACGGTTTTTGTCTTTGTTGTAACATTGCCTGCGTTATCACAAACGGTAACATCAACTTTGTAACCGTGTTTGGTTTCTTTAGTTTCTTCATCTACAAATGATGCATTAATCTTTTTTCCATCTACGTCTATACTGTTAGTAGCAAAACTATAATTATTTGATTTAATAATGCCGTCTTTACTGATATCACTTTCGGTTATAACTGTTTGATTATTTATAACAACTTCAACCGAATACAAACCCGATTCGTTATCTTCAACGTCAACAGTGAATTTAATGTCGCCGTTATATATATCGCCATTAGACTTTCCTGTTTCTGCATTCAAAGGAGAAGCGGAAATGTAAACCGGTTTTTCTTCTGTATTGTAATTTGTGAATTTCGGCGCATTGTTTTCAATCATAATGCTACTAAATTCAGTACCAATATTTGAATTTTCCGTAGTTACTAAAGCATATGCTGTCTCATTGCCTAATGAATCGGAAAGTTTGTATTTAATAACGCCTTTATATTCAAATTCCTTCAAATCATCCAAATTAACCGATACCGTTGCTCTGCCATCTGCTGCTTTACCACTTGCAACTATTTCTTTATCAGCTGTTTCTGCAGAATTATTCTCGAAAAAGCCAAGCGTAACTTTAATGTCTTGCTTTTCTAAAAGTGTATTGTCTATTACACTGATTTCCGCTTTTTTCTTGGTCTCATTCCAATTACCGTAAAGAACTGCATTGATTACACGCTTAAAGAAATTGGCTTTATCAGCACTGAATTTAATCGGCTTAATCGGCGGATTCGCTCCATCTTTTTTATCCAATTTCGGTGCTTGAGTATCGGTTTTAATCGTTATTGTCTCCTTGCTGCTATTGCCGACATTATCCGTAGCAACTATTGTATATACATCATCATATTGTCTGTTTGCTTTCGGAGTTGTTTCAAATGTATATTTTCCGTCAACCGGAGTAATCTCATTACCGTTTACCGTAACAGATTTAATACCCGAAGCGTATTCTTCGTTGTTATATTTCTCTGTCAGTTCTGCTACCGAGAAGGTAATTGTCTGACTTGCGTTTGTCCAACCCTGATTATACTCGTCAACTGTAATCTCAGGTGCTTTACTGTCAACACGGATTTTGATTGTGCCGGGGACAAGGTAAGTCGTTACAATTTTACTAAAAGCCGTTCCTTTTTCGCTTATAAGTTGCAAAGGATTCAAATTATCATTGCTTGCTTCGTTTTTATAATTTCCTTTTGCAAACCAATGGATGTATTTTGTTCCGGATATTCTTGTTAAATTTTCAGAACAAATATCAAAATTTGTAATTGTTCCGTCGCTAATTTGGGGAGCAGTAAAACTTACCTCTACACTTGTATTCGAGTTTATATAATAAACTCCGTCTTTTGACGATTCGTAAATTTGACTTTTAGTTTTCTCTTTGCTGATATCGTTAAGGTGGAATATATCCTTATACGACGCTTTTGCAAATGTTTCTATATCTATTTTGTCAAATGTTACAGCAAAGGTTGTATCTTGTTCTATTTTTTCGGAAAAAGTTCTTTCCGTTACAATGTTCAGAGAATAAATGGATTCTCCATTCATTGTCAACGAAGAAATACATTTTCCATTTTCAACATCTACATTAAATATTACATCTGTTTTATATGGAATTTCGTATTTACCGTCCTTTTTCTCATAACCAACAATTGTTATTTCTTTAGGAACTGTTACGGTATATTTTTGCTTCTTAAAAGTTACATATAACTTGCTGTTATCATTATTGATTTCACTGTTGCTGATTTTATATTTACCATCTGAAGCGGTAAGAATTTTATCATTCAATTTAACTTCTGCAACAAGATAGCCCTCATTGGGTGTGATTGTAACTTCTGTTTCTGTTGCTGTTTTAATGATTTTAATAGGATTGGGGTCTACTTTACCACCATTAGTATCGTTAATATCAACTTCAATCGTATAAACCAACGGCTGATATTCAACGCTGATATTCAAGCCATCTTTTTCAAGTGTATATTCATATACCCCGCCTGTTATAACTTTCGCACCCTCGCTTACTTTAAGGGTGTAATTTTCTACATTTCCTGCTCTAACATAAACCTTTGTGCCGATAGGCAAAGAAGCTCCGCTTGTAATGTCAACTTCACTGTTTGCTGCGTCAAGATAATATACTTTAACATTACTCTCAAAGCCTTCGGTAACAGTATAGCTAACTGTCGGGTTTGCAACCATTGATACAAGTATATTATCCTTTACTTTTTCGGCTGTAACGGTAGCAATGTGTGAGCTTTCCGCATCATAATAGCCGTCTGCCGATACGGAAAATACAATGTCTATTTTTGCATCGGCGTTGTTGGCAAGATATTCGTCGATTTCAGGCACTCTTACCAAACCGTCCTTGTCGGAAGTGTATTCCGCATTTTCCGTAATTATGTTTTCTCCCGAGGTCGCCGATACGGTTACTTTTGCGTTTTCAATCGCCGCTTCGCCGCATTTTACCTCGAAAGCAAAACCGTCGTCCGCCGCAAAGGCGAACATTACACCGCTTAACGGGAAGCTTACAAGCATAAGTACCGCCGTTAGAAGCAATGCAATAATTCTTTTGCTTAATGAATTTTTGCTTACCATAAATTCTTCTCCTCTTATATTTGAATTTTAATTTATGACTGAAATTATTTTTCGGCAATAGTGTTTATATTCTGCCAATTTGACGTCAGGGTTTCCTCAAGCTTTTCAACAGATTCATAGGAATCTGTTATTGACGGGTCAAGCGTGTCTATATTCCTTATTGTGCCGTCGGAGTAAAGCTTAACGTCATAGAATACCGCACAGCGATATCTTGTCTCGCCGTATTCTTGACATCTGAAAACAAAACGCACCTGATTATAGTACGTGGAGAACCATCCGCCTCCGCCGTCGCCTTGTGCGTCATATCCGAAAATTGCCTTCACATATTCCGCATCCTTATAATCCTCAACGAATTTTTTTATCGCTCTGCTTTTAAGCGTGTTGTATGCCTCGGCTGACAAATCTCTGTCCGATTTGAGATAATCGCAAGTCGCAGGCTCAATTTCCTGTGTTGTCGATTTCAGCAAGAAGCCGCTGCTTGCATATTCATCTCCGGACGCATCGACCGAAAGCGTAATCTTGTTCGTTGAAACATATGCTCCCGAGTTTGTCGAAAATGAAAGCCTTGCAAGCTGAACACCTGAGCCGTTTACGATTTGCAGATAACCGCCGTCATAATAGCGCACACCGAATGTGCCGACAGTCTCGTTATAATTTTGATTGTAGGCTATTGAGCATTTTCCGCTTGTTTTGTCGTAAAGGACTCCCGTTACAACCGCAAACGGATCGATAGTTGTAAGCTCGGTAAGACCGCTAATCGTATATTCCTTAGTATAGGACTGCTTTCCGGTAAGTTTCTTTTTGAAGCCGAGATTATTTGCCCTATCGTAATCTATCGTAATTGAAGCAACTATAACCTCGCCGTTGCTTATATTTTCATATTTACTGAGGTTATACGAAATACAATCGCTCAAGGAATAATCCGTATAATAATAATGCCTTGATGCTCCGAGAGCTACTTCCAAGCCTTCGATATCAAGTACCGAAGATGCCGTAGCCTTTGCGTAGCCGCTGTAACCGCTGACGCTTAACGAATCGTTTATATATTTGTCAACCGACACTCTTCCGTGCATAACGATTATGACTATAAGTGCAATTAACAGAACAGCCACTCCCGAAGAAATTCCTGCAATAAGCTTAACATTGGCTTTTTTGCCCGAGCTTTTCGGTTGAACTGTAACAGGCAATCCGCATTTTGTGCAAAATTGCTCGTTACCGGCAATAACATTGCCGCATCTTTTACAAGTCATGCTATCCTCTCCTTACTCAAAATCTCCAGCTGGTTAAATCGTGATAGCAGTCCTTGCACATATACTCTGTTTCACCCCAGAAGGAAACCTTATACTTTTTTCCGAAATATGTGTCGCCGCATTCGTCGCAGGTATGAATATTGAAAACAATAATCAATGCGAGCAGCAGCACCGCCGCAACCGAAGAAACAATAATTATAACTTTCTTTTTATCGCTGCTGATGCCTCTGGCCTTATTCGCCGCAGTCTTTACTCTGTCCTTGACATAGCTTATTGACTGACTGTTGCCGACGTCATGCCGCACACTGCTTACGAACTCACTGTTTTTAACCTTGTTTACCGCACCGTCAACCGCATTGCCCATTGACGAAAACGCATTAAAGCCTCCGTTACCGAGCTGTGTGCCGCACTTCGGACAAAATGCTGCTCCCTGTGTTGTCGGAGCTCCGCATTTCGGGCAAAATGCCGCAGCTGACTGATTCGGTGTGTTCGGTATGTTTGCTGTATTTATTACAGGATTTTGAGTGACGGGGGCTTCCTCTTCTATTCTTGCGCCGCAATAAGGGCAAAATCCGCTGCATCCGTCAATAACCTGATTACATGAACTGCATTTTTTCATTTTCGCACCCCTAAATCATTTCATTTGTATGAATTAAAACTATACTTTTAACTGTCTTAAAGCCTTTTTGCGATACCTCCGGCTGCAAAACAGTTGTCTGATTGTCAAGCAGCTGTGTTTCTCCGCTCTCGTAAGAATCGATTGAGCTTGCAAGAAGCTCTGTTCCGACATTGGGCGTTAAAATCTCCGTATCGAGAGACTCCGTATTATCGACAAGGACTTCGGTAGCATTATCCAATATTTCAGTCGGGATATTTCCGACTGCGTTGCCTTCGTTTCCGGGCAAAACATCTGTGCTGCCCGACTGCTGCGGCATAGGAGCTGTTTTGGGAGACAAATTCACAGAATTATCGCCTTGCCTTTGCAAGCTTTTACTGTGCTCTATCTCATCTGTCAGCCTGCCTCGTTCAATAGCGTTCGGAGAAGGGCGATGAGATTTTTTACTGCCTGATTTAGCATTATCGTTTCTCATCTGTTCTATTGATTTCTTTGCGGTTTTTCCGCTTAGCTCGCCGAAAACCTGAGGTATGTTAAATCGAATAAACATATATACAGCAGCGATAAAGAAAACACCGGCTAAAATAAAGAACACTATGGATACAGGATTTATTGTCATATCACTGTCCCCCTTCCGCACTCTGAGAACCCGTCTTTGCCTTAGCGGTATTTTCGTAGGCTCTGTTAAGATTAGCTTTATAAGTCTCACTCTGAGCAATTACCTTGTCTCTCAATTCGGTATTGACATCATTTGTGGTTACGGTTTCGTCCGCTTTTTTCGAAATTCGGTCAAAAATGCTTTCAACGCTTGACTTGTCTATACCGTTATTCGCAAATGCCTTTCGATAATCATTGAGAAGGTTTTCAAACTGATAGAAAAGAGTAAGTTCGACATATTCACGGTTATGCTCAAAAAGCTTTCCGTTATCGAGTGTATCGTCCTCGAGAAATTTTGTAATATTATTAACAAGCTGTTCGCAATCAGCCTTGCTTGCCTGATTTCCGTTGGCGTTGTTTACGAAATTTCCGTAGAACTCACATATTTGGCTGAAGCTCTGTGCAACGCCGTAATATTCCGACGTCTCCGACACCTTAGCGAAAAACTCCTTTGCCGCAAGTGCAGCCTCTCTTTTGCTTGTGCTGTCGTCGCCGTACAAATTGAAAATTATATATCCCGCTTCGTAACAAAGCTTGTCATAATCACTGCTTGCAGCAAGCTTTGAGCTGTTGTCGGGATTCAGGAATTCCTGCTTAAAGGTGTTTATGTCGTATGTCGTTCTTGAATTGTCGGCATCCTTTGAATTTTCAACCGTATATGATAAAAACTTCCTGAAGTCTGTGCTTTTATCAATATATCTCTGATAAGCTTCGGGTCTTGTCGGGTCAAGCTCTATTGCCAAAAAGCAATTTTTTGCCGCCTCCTGCTCGTTAACCGAGTTATCGATATAGGTTATGTATTTGTCATAGTTTTTGCTGTCGGTTGCGTGCTTTACAACCATTCCTGCAAGACCTGCAACAAGCATTACAACCGTCATTGCAACAGTAGCGAAGAACAATCCGAGTTTATTTTTCTGCTTGCGCTTATAGTCAAGTCCGATAAGCTCATAGTGCTCCAAATCATACATAAGCTCGTTACAATTCTGGTAACGATCCTCGGGGGCCATCTGAACGCATTTATTGATTATGTATTCAAGGCCCTCCGAAAGCTGTGGATTCCACTGCCTTATCGGAACATAGTCGTTTTTCCTCGGGTCAACGCCCGTAACAAGATGATATAAGGTCATACCGAGTGCATAAATATCACTTCTTGCGTCGGTCTGCCTTGAGCCAAACTGCTCCGGCGGAGCGTATCCCTTTGTGCCCAGCACCGTTGTATCGGCAAGGTTTTGCTCCTTATACTCACGGGAGATACCGAAATCTATAATTTTCAGGTTACCCTCGGGCTTTAGCATAAGGTTGGCAGGCTTCATATCACGGTAAATAATCGGAGGCTTCTGATTGTGAAGATAATTGAGCGTATCGCAAATCTGCTTTGCCCAATCAATTACAATCTCCTCGGACTGTGCTCCGTATTCGTCAACTACCTTGTCAAGCGGATCGCCCTCGACATAGTCCATTACTATATAAATCTGCGGGTCATCTTTCCTGTCGATAATATCTACAATTCTCGGAATTGCAGGGTGGTCAAGCTTTTTCATAAGTTCGGTATCATCGGGAACCTTATTGAGGACTACCTCGTTGTTTTTACCGATACCGCTACGCTGTATTACCTTGATTGCCCACTGCTTGTTAAGACGTAAGTCCATTGCGAGATATACAACGGACATACCGCCCTTTCCTATTTGTTTAAGTATTTCATATTTTCCGTCAATGACGGCTCCTCGTTCTAACGCCACTGATTACACCGCCTTATTGTGAACATTTGATAAGAGCAACCGTAATGTTATCCTTTTCATTCCTGCTCTTTACAAGATTTATTAAATATTTGCTGTTTGCCTCCATTGCGGCAATTCCTTTAAGCCTGTCGGGATTGAAGCAGTCATAAATTTCCGCATCAGAAATGACATGCCTGAAGCCGTCCGAGCAAAGCATATATACGGACTCTTTTTCCGCCTTTCCGAGAATTACCTGCGGCTCAACGTTTTTTGACGCTCCGCAGCATTGTAAAAGCATATTTTTTCTCGGGTCTGCCGCCGCCTGCTCGGGCGTCATTCTGCCGAGCTTTATCTCTCTTGCAATAAAGGTCTGATCCTCTGTCAGCTGTGAAACCGTTTTTTTCAGATTATATACTCGTGAATCGCCTACATGAACGATAAGGTACCTTCCGCCTACAAAAAGCATTGCCGTAACCGTAGTTCCGAGTGAAACATTAATCGTTTTTCCGTACTGTGAAATGCGATAATTCTGTTCCTTGACTATTCTTGTCCACTCCGAAGCTACCGCATCCCAAGAAAAGCTGTTTAGCATATTCGGAAAATCCTTGTCATACCAATCGCAAAAAGCTCTTATAACTGTTGCACTTGCAAGCTCGCCCTTGTCAAGTCCGCCCATACCGTCGCAAAGCACCGCCATAGCAACCTGTCCGTACTTTTCGGTTTCCGCAATTTTCACACAAACGCTGTCTTGATTTGTTTTTTTGCTGATTCCTATATCGGTTACAGCAGAAGCTAAAAATCGCATAGTTTTCTCCTTATTTCAATCAGCGATACATTCCCTGCTGAGCATATGCATTGTTCTGCTGAAGCTGGGGATACTTTTCGCTTGTTCCGTACTGATTGATACCGGGCTGGCTGTCTGTGCAGCAAAATACAAGTATGATAATGCTGCCTATTCCGCCGGGAATTAACCAGAGAAGCAAATAAACACCGCCCTTGCCGATATCGTGCAATCTGCGTACCGTCAAGGAAAGATGGGGAACGATTGTTGCCAATGAATAAAGACATAAAATACCGCCTGCAATTGCCCCAACAACAGCCATTACTTCATCGTCCCAGGTGACATTATATACAATAGCCATTATTATTCCTGCAAAAATTCCGAATACCATTCCGATTACTGCCTCAGCAAGCGCTACATACCAATAATCCGAGCGTCTTGCTCTGCCGTTGAAATTGGCATAATTCTTCCAAAAGTCCGCATAAGCCTTAATCGGATTTTTCTTTGCGTTCGGAACATATCCCATTGCAGGCTGATACGGCTGCTGATAAGTATTCTGATTTGCCTGCTGATAGGGATTCTGATAAGGATTTTGATACTGCTGCTGCGGTGCGGAATTTCCGTATGCCTGTCCGCCCTTAGCGTAATTTACAGGCGGCTGCTGCGGTGCGGGATTGCGATAATTATTCGGATTTTGTTGATAATAATTTGAGCTCGGCTGAGGAGTATATACCGTTGACTCATTCTTTATCGGCTGTGACTGTGCATAATGATTATCATTAAGCACGGTCGTTGCACCCGAATCAAAATCGTCCTCTACATCGGGCATTTTGCCTACAACGTCGTCATTTGCCGAAAGACGGCATCCGCAAACTGTACAAAACAACGCACTGTCATTTACTGCTGCTCCACACTGATTACACTTTTTCATTTTGTTTTTCCTCTTTTCTTTACTGTATTATTCTTTATATAAACTAAATTTTCATCGGTATATCCTACAACTGCCCTCGGACATAACGGAGCGAGCACCGATATTGTATTGAGTAATCTTTCCTCTTGGTTGGCAGGGTACTTGTATTGCAATGTTTCTCCATATTTGTTAATTACAATAAGTTCACGGTTGTTAACCCTTGTCATTACGCCAAGCGTACCTTGCCCGTTTACCTTCTGATATATACATAAAACATCGTTGAGTCTTACTATATTCGCACTGTGCGAGGTTGAGAACAAGTAGTATCCGTCGGTTAAAGCAACGCCGTCGGAATATTTACAGTTTTGCTGTGCCTGTTTACACAATTCGTCGTAATTTCCGTAATCGGCAAACAGCCTCTTTCGCCTTTGATAAGAATTACCAAAGTAATAAAATGCGTATATCGGCAAAAAATCAAACATAATAAGTAAAAACCATCCGTCCGAGCTTTCCTGATTTTTCGGAGATGCCATAATATCAATCTGCTTGTCTATGTTTGCAACATTTTTTGCATCGTAATTTATAAGCTCTTGGTCAACTCTGCTTACCGTGCCGTAAAGCGTCAGCACAGCAGGATTTTCCGGATCTTCCTCACTCTCGTTCATATCAAGGATATCCGGCAGGCTTTTAAGATTTGTCTCATAAAAGCTGCTCGGTACCTTCAAAAACAGCAAATATCCGTCTGTACTATATGCAATGCAATATACGTCCTGCACAGCTTTAGTTTTTTCTGAATAAGCTTCATAGCACACGGTTGTGCAGGTAATATCAAAAGTAACATAATCGCCGATAACGCTGTTCTCCGTCAATACCGACGGCTGTACATATTGCCTTTCAGCCTTCTTTCCTTTTGCAAAGCCTATGATTGCCATAACAATTAAAGACAAAGAGACTGCGAAAAAAATAAATGTCAATATCCCGTACAAAATAATATCTATCGGCTTTTTATTTG
>ULNJ01016797.1_pt1 | contig 13969 bp, 10 predicted proteins | sample 1951891 | NCBI WGS metagenome assembly ULNJ01 (sample SAMEA4835574, study PRJEB28245) | human gut metagenome | biome: gut microbiome; material: fecal sample | place: Denmark | collected 2008 | reverse complement strand
CGGCTACTATTATTATCAGCCGTCATACGCCTCTTATGTGGCCGACACATTCTCCGTGGCCGGTAAGGTGCAGCTCCATCTGCAGGTGGCCGACAATCTGCCGCCGGAGGTAGGGCGCAAGTGGTACATCGGCAATGTCGACCTCCAGTTCCGCCGCACCGTCATGGAACCGCTCACCGATTCCATCCAGCGCTACAACCGGCGCACGGGCAAGGCCCGTCCCTACATCTTCCGGTTCAATGGAAAGCGCATGCCGATCAGTCCGCGTGTTGTGATGTCAGAGATGAGGTTCCGGCCGGGACAGCTCTACAACTATGCCAACTATCAGGAGACGGCCAACCTGTTCTCCTCGACGGGACTGTTCAGCATGGTCGATTTCAAGTTCACGCCCCGTGACACCACGGCCACGTGCGACACGCTCGACGTGGCGGTCAACTGTGTGTTCCAGAAGCCCTACGACTTCTATATATCCGCCAACCTGACGGGCAAGTCGAACAATTATTTCGGTCCCGGTGCGGAGATCGGCCTCACCAAGCGCAATGCGTTTCGGGGAGGCGAGACGCTGGACCTGTCGGCCTATGGCAGTTATGAGTGGCAGACGGGACACAACGCGGATGGCAGCAGCGGCCATCTTAACAGCTACGAGTATGGCTTCTCCGCTTCGGTGGAGTTCCCGCGACTCGTGATGCCGTGGGCGCCCCGGTTCCGCCGCCATCGCCGCAACTATGCCACCCCGTCCACCACTTTGAAGATCTCAAGCGATGTGGTCAACCGTGCCAAGTACTTCAAGCGCCACATCGTGTCGGCGAAATGGATGTACACCTATCAGCCGAAGGCCACCATCCGCCACCAGTTCTCACCGCTCACGCTGTCCTACGAGTACACGGTGAATTCGTCCGCCACCTACGACTCCATCGTAGCGGCCAATCCCTATCTGCTGATGACGATGCAGGATCAGTTCATCCCGAAGATGCAATATGTCTTCTCCTATTCCTCACCGGTCTCCTATGTCAACCCCATCCGTCTGCAGGTGACGGCCAGCGAGGCGGGCAACATCCTCTCGCTGGGTTATCTGGCGGCGGGAAAGGGCTGGAACACGAAGGGGAAGACCCTGCTGAAGAATCCCTATGCGCAGTTCCTCAAGCTGGAGGCCAACCTGGTGAAGACGTGGTCGCTGAGCGCACACACCTCCCTGGTAGGCCATGTCAATGTGGGTGCCGTGTGGACCTATGGCAATTCCGAGGAGGCGCCTTACAGCGAGCAGTTCTATGTGGGTGGCGCCAACAGCATCCGTGCCTTCTCCATCCGTGGTGTCGGTCCGGGAAGCTACAGCAATGCCGGCTCGGCCGATGTGTATAACCTCGGCCGGACGGGCGACCTGAAGTTTGTGGCCAATCTCGAATATCGTCCGCGTCTCTTCGGCAATCTCTATGGAGCCGTGTTCCTCGATGCGGGCAACGTATGGCGCATGCGTGATGACGGACGTGAGGGAGCTAAGTTCGAGTTCAAGAACGTGCTGAAGGAGATGGCCCTCGGTACGGGTGTCGGACTGCGCTACGACCTCAACTTCTTCATGATCCGTGTCGACTGGGGTATCGGTCTGCACCTGCCCTATAAGCCCGGCTTCTATAATTTCGACAACTTCAAGGATAGTCAGAGCCTTCATTTCGCCATCGGCCTGCCGTTCTGATCCTGATCCCGACTTCTATTTTCTCTTTAATCATTATAGCCTTATGCTCCCGACTTGCCGATAGAGGCATGTCGAGAGCATCCTTTTTTTATGCCTGTGCCTGTGGGCACATCTTCAGCGTCATCTCAGACTTGTCGTTCGGTCTTGATGTCTTTTTCGGACCCAAGCTAAACAATCCCCTATATTCATCGGGCGAGCCACTACATCCTTCTACGCCCTGCGTGACTGGTAGGAGTGGTGCACGATTTGTAGGGACGCACTATGGTGCGTCCGGATATAGGTTGGTCCAATATAAGCCTTTATGTTCTTGTTTTTATATGACTTAGGATAAATGCCCTTTCCCAAATAAGAAAGCAGGAAACGGGATATAATTCGGAAATGATATATATCTTCTTCAGGCTTTGTGACCGATATTTTATTGAAAAATGATTCTTAATGAATATAGGACTTGAATTTTTGATAAGCCCGATAAACATCATCTATGGAAAATCTATTTTTCATTATTATACCTTAATATTAAATGATTCATCAGCCTAATCCTTACAGCTGTCTACTATACGGCTGACCCAGGCTGCAAACCGAGGGCATTTGTCTAGGATGGTGTTGATACCTATTTCCAACGCGATGAGATTGCCTTCAATCACCTTGTTATAATCCGGCTTAATAGCCAGGATCCTTTTTGATGGGGCACCTTGAGGAGAAGTATTTATGTCCTCTGGATTGGCGTAAGAAGAGATGATGGCCGCCGTCTTTTGGGCACATGCCTCAGAGAAATAATACTCGAAGCCCTTATTGCTTGAAAACAAAAGTGCCTCAAACTCATGCAACTGTATGTAGGAAAAGAAGCGTCGGTCGTCGATGTGCTTATTCAATGACTCCTCCAGTGCCTCCACACACTGGATCTTGTCCGTGATGGCCATGCACTGAGCATAGTCCGGCATCGTGTTCGGCAACCTGAAGAAATCAATGAAGGTGGTGACTACGAAATCGGTATTCGCGGAACAGAGCAATATCTTTATCGTGTTGTACAAATGCTGATAATTGACCATGCCACCCCGTCCACTCCTGCTTGTGTGTATCAGCACAGGGGTGACACTATAGATGCCCGAATCTTGCAGATAGGGAGCCATCAGTTCGTTGACGAACTCTTGCTCCGTCTGCCCTTCCACAACGATATATAACCGCTTCATAGCTGTCCTCCTATCATATTCTTTTCCCACAGATCGCTGATGGTAAGGTCATAATCGGCCATCCACCGTTCCAGCTCATCGCCCGACAAATGGCGGAACACTGACTGATGGTCGGCACGATCCACGACGATTACATCCTTGACATCAAAACAATTGACGAGATTGGTGGACTGCGTGGACAGGATGATCTGACTTTTGCGGGAAGCCGTCTTGACAAGCTCTGCCAGCTTGTTGATGGCGGCAGGGTGCAATCCAATCTCCGGTTCATCAATGATGATCACCTCCGGTCTCTTCGACTGCAACAATAATGTTGTCAAGGCAATGAAACGCAATGTGCCGTCGGAAAAGCTATAGCCGTCCAGATACATATCCGTATCTTTCTCCTCCCACTCGAGACGGATTCTGTTGTTGTCGTTGGCGTCGGGATGCAGCTTGAACCTCTTGAAATAAGGAGCCACGGAACGGACGACTCCCTCGATCAGGCGGAAAGACTTCTCATCGGTCTGCATCAGCAGGTATAAGTATGCCGCCAGATTGGAACCGTTATCGCGCAGGTAGGCATTGTCATTGATATTGCAAGCACCACGCATTGGGGAGCTCGCGCTGGTGTCGTGAAAATGATAGACCGTGAAGCTGCTCAAATATCTCTTCAGATAGTCGGCTCTCCAGCGCTTGTTGTCGGCTAATGAGGATTCGTCCACGGCGGAGTCCCATAGCGTTCTGTTCCACTCTGAGTATTTCTTTCCAGACTTATGAAAGTTGTTAAAATAATCGCCTGTATATTCAAGATAGCCTTTACTGGACTGGGACGGGCGGATCTCAAAGAAAAAGGCATTGGTATCATCAAAATCCAGCAGACCTTTTATGGAATCCGACACCTTCCTTCCCTGGTATAACAAGTTGTCGATGCCTCCCTTAGCCAAGGTATAGCTGCCCAGCCGTTGCTCATAGATGGATTTGACCAGTTCAAAGAACGAGATAAAATTGCTTTTACCAGCTCCGTTCGAACCGATCAGCACATTCAGGCTGTGCAAGGGTAGCTTCAAGTCTCTTATGGACTTATAATTCTTTATTAGAACTTGCTCTATCATCTTCTACGATCTTAATTCCTCAATAATGAACAGTGTCCGCCCATCGAATCCCAAATTCCAATTGGGATGCCATAAGAAAAGCCATTGGACAAGATAGATCACGCTATCCAAAGGTCAGACGACAATAAGGCAGAGGTAACTGCACGGCGAGTTTTCTTTATCCACTATCTGCAGGACCGCACTGTCAGCTATGTGCAAAGATATAAAAAGAGATTGAAAAGATAGAGGTTCTTCTTCTTTTTTTATTGGTCACGACCTTATCCATGCGAAGCGACGCTTTATATCCTATCTGTATGTCATGGGAGAGCGGATGAAGGAAATAGGCCGACGGTAAAGGTCCCCTGATCTTTGCCTCAAGACAGTTTCCTTTGGAAAGGAAAATAGTGAGATTGCCATCTCTGGATTTCACTTTTTTGTCGCCGGTGAATAGGTTGTGCAAGGTAAGTCCTTCAAAAGGTCATGGATGATTGATGGAATCATGCCGATGATGTGCCTGATCAACCTCATCTGTTTTTGTCCCCTTGCTTATGGTTTTTACTTGCAGATGATTTCCGAGTATTGTACCCGTATGGCCCTGTGTCGTCGTTGGGAGTGCCGACGGACGGGCCGCGTGCGTGCCTGTGCCGAAATTATCGGGGCATTTGCACGGTCGGTTGACATATCTTTTGTACCTTTGTGAGAAATAACGCTAAAGGACCGCAATCATCTTGTCGCTCATGCAACTCACCTATATCTTCCATAGCGGTTTCGTGTTCGAGACCGACCAGTGCATCCTCGTGTTCGACTATTGGATGGATCCGGCAGGCGTCTTGCCCCGCTATCTGGAGTCGTCCAAGCCGATGTATGTCTTTGCCAGCCATTTCCACGAGGATCATTTCACGCCGGAGATCCTCACGTGGAGGGAGCGCAAGGACAACATCCGCTATCTCCTGTCCAAGGACATCCTGAGGCATCGCCGGGCCCGGAAGGAAGACGCCGACGCATGGCTGGGCAAGGGTGCCACGTGGGAGGACGCGCTCGTCCGCGTGACGGCGACGGGCAGCAACGACAGCGGCGTGTCGTGGGTGGTGGAGACCGGCGGCATGCGCCTGTTCCATGCCGGCGACCTGAACAACTGGTATGCCCGTTTCCTTACTGACGACTATCAGGGCGGACTGGTGTACAGTCCCGACTTCGGCATCGACGTCGATCCCGTCCAGGAGGAGAAGCGCTTCCTGGGCGAGCTGAAGGACATCCGCAAGCTGACCGGCCGTTTCGACGTGGCGATGTTCCCCGTGGACGGGCGCATCGGCAACGGCTACACGCGTGGAGCCCGCCAGTTCCTCGACAGGTTCCAGGTCGGCCTTCTCGCCCCCATGCACTTCGTGACCGTCGGCTTCCGTTCGGCCTGGCGCATGAAGGAGTTCGCCGATGAGAAGTCCGTGCCCTTCTGGTGCATCGCCAGGGAGGGCGAGAGCCGTGAGGTGAGGAAGCGCATCGAGGTGGTGGCAGCGGTGATCGTCCGCGACGGCAAGTATTTCGCCACGCAGCGCGGCTATGGTGAGTTCAAGGACTATTGGGAGTTCCCCGGAGGCAAGGTGGAGCCGGGCGAGAGTAGGGAGGAGGGCCTGATGCGTGAGATACGCGAGGAGCTCGACACCGACATCCGTGTGGATGCCTTCCTCACCACGGTGGAGTGCGACTACCCGTCCTTCCATCTTACGATGCACTGCTACCGGTGTACCGTCGTCTCCGGCAGGCTGGTGCTGAAGGAGCATGAGAATGCGGCCTGGCTGGATGCCGGTCAGCTCTATGCCGTCCACTGGCTACCGGCCGATCTGGAGGTAGTGAGGACGATCACGGCGCAGGCGTCCCGGTAGGGCAGCCCGCCGTCGATAGGTCCGTTATTCCTATGTACTGCCGACGATGCTATCGTTGGACGGCTTTCATCCTTGCCGCTGCTCTCTTTTCCGATGCGGAGAAGGAGATCATCCGATGTGCCTGTGTCTGAGGTCTGGTCTGCAGTAGGGCCGTCCTTTGTCTTTTCTTGTGTCTCCCTTTCTTGTTTTTTCTGTATCTTTTCCTTTATTTTTCCTCGTGTCCCTTTTCTCTTTTCTCGATTATTATATTTATTTCGTAGTGAAAACAGTCCTTTCGTGGAGGACTGCAGAGAGAAGTGGTTGTTTCCATTTTGGAAATAACCACTCGGAATGGTGCTGCTTCAAAAGTGAGTTGATATAATTGAAATAGGTATTTCCTTGGCCGGCGTTTTAGGGCTTGTAATACTGCAAATCTTGCATGATTTGTTTGGCTTTTACCTTTTATTGCACCATATTCTGTGATTGTCGCAAAATTTGCGACAACCACTTCGTCAGCAAGTTCTTCTTTTATGGCATTGGCTATATGCTTAAGGCTTGTTTTTAAACCCAAATCGGTCATTAGAAAAATATGCTTTCTTTTTGTCATATTTCTGCTATTTCTACAGCAAAAATCAAACGCTAAACAATATAACTAGCTACAGAAACAAACATTCACTTACAATTTGTTAGTGAAAATCTCTAATGACCGATCTGGGTTAAATTGCGCCCAAATAGTTCGGCTATATTTTTCCGATTACGCTGTTTCACCGTCTTGCCATTCTGTTGGTTGCCTGCTGATATCCGGAGTGTCACACTGATGTCGGTAGAATACAACATATTGCGGGGAAGAATGACGATGGCTTCCACCAAATGACTCTTCACCAGCAGACGGCGTATGTCAAGCTCCGTGCCATCGCCACGGCGTGTCCCGTTAGCCGGCTGAAATCCGGCCATTGTCTTTTTTGTGTCTCTCTTCCCTGTTTTTTCTGTATCTTTTCCTTTGTTTTTCCTCGTGTCCCTTCTCCCTTTTCTCGATTATTATGTTTATTTTTGTAGTTAAAAGCGGCCCTCTATGGAGGGCTGCGCCGCTTACCGATGCAAGGTGATTCCTTCGGGAGCGGAACAAGAGCCTTAAACGGCATCGAATGAAGAAAAGAACAACACCGGGAGCAAGTCCCGAACTTTTTACGGCGATCCTCGTAACTGCAAGCGTATCAGTAAGATATATGCACCTGCAGGAATAGAAGATATGAACTTCTGTCAGAAAGAGGTCGGATATTTGAGAAAACTTGCACAGATATATTTTGTGAAACATTACAAAATGATCCATTATAATAATTTAATTATCATAAATGAAGAAACTACTGTTATCTATCTTGTTATGCTGTATCTCTATCTTGTGTTTTGGTCAGCATCTTTCATTTATGGGGATACCCATAAACGGAACTATTACCTCTTTTCAGAACAAACTCATTAAGAAAGGCATCAGACCATCTTCAACTAATAAGTATTTGCCTATTGGAGTAAGACAATTCAACGGATATTTTACGAATCGAAATGCCCATATATATGTCTTTTACAATAACAGATCAAAGATTGTCTATATGTGTAGAGTCGCATTTGACTATATTTATAATTCGAAAGAAGAAGCACGAGATGCTTTTGAATCATATAAAGAGGCTCTAGGTAATAAATATGATGATGTGTCGCTTAACTCTGACGTATTAGATGAAGATGAGCAAGATCCTGATTTGTTTAGTTGGGCCATTATGCAACCTCCCATAGAGCCAGGTGCTCTTTTGTTAGGTTATATAGAGTTGCAGATAAAGGATATTGATTACACATCATATCAGCTGTGGATCGATTACATTGATTCATCTAATCAAATAAAGAATGATAACTATAATAACAGTGATTTGTGATGATCGGCTATTATATAGGGCAGTTGTAGAATGTAGATTTGATGATAGAAAATAACCATTTAAAGAAGAAATTATGAAACAATATAATCGAATTATGTTGGGTGAAGGCGGAAGGTTCATAAAAGATTGCCTTGAAAACAATTACATCGGAGTGAACTTTCTAGATGTGGACTTGTCGAATATTCCACATACGGATGAAAATGCTTGGAGACAGAAGTTGATAGATTCGTATTTGATGGTTTATCCCGAGAAATCCAAAGGTACGGCACGAATGGCAGTCGGTTTTCTGTGGACGGCTTGCTATGGGTTGAAAATAGGAGATATTGTTCTTGCGCCTGATGGAGCAGGGGGCTATCGTGTTGCTGAGATTGAAGGAGACTATTATTATGCGAAAGGTATGGAGTTGCCCCACCGCAGGAAAGTCAGATGGAGAGATGTAGTGATACAAAGACGTTCTATGTCGCAAGAACTTCAAAATTCGACTGGATCTATCGGTACTTGTTGTAATATCTCGAAATATGCGGATGAACTGGAACAACTGATACAGGGTGCTATTTCTCCCAAGGTTGTAAATGTCAAGCCTAAGGTCGAAATGTATAAAGAACGAAGTTTACACCGGTTGTTGGCAAATTATTTATTAAGCAAAAATATTCTTTCGAAGACTATTTTCCATGAAAGCTCAAATCGAGTGGATCAGGCTCAAAAATGGGTTCATCCAGATATGATAGGAGTGGAGTTTAATGAATTTCAAGAATCGGCTACCCGTTCATTATTGAAAGCGGCAGAAACTAAAGAATATATATCCTTGTATTCTTATGAACTGAAACGAGTCATTGAGAATGACCATCAATTGAAAGAATATTTCTTTCAGGCTTTGTCTAATAGTAGTTGGGCAAATTATGGTTATCTGGCAGCGTTTGAAATTAGTGAAGATGTGATGGAAGAGATGGAGCGCTTGAATCGTTCATTCGGTATCGGTGTGATAAAGCTGTCCCCATATAGTGATGATACTAAAGAGCTGTTCTCTGCAAGAAAAAATGAGTTGGATTATTATACGATAGATAAATTATGCAGAATAAATAATGATTTCAAGAGCTTTATTGTCAAAGCTACCAAGGTGCTCAATGCGCAAACTGAGGTTCTGGAAGATGTAAAAGGTGGTTTACAAAGATTCTGCGATAAGGGTTTTACCTCATCAGAGGATATAATTGAATATTGCAATGAAAACCACATACCGTGTTGATGGCTCTTATTCTATAGCAATATACAATATCCTGATCCAGAAGATATGCATAGCAAAGGCTGCATTAATGAAACATTTCGTGTGCTTCGTGATAACGAGATACGGCAGTACGGTGAGTATTGTACCAAACGCTTGGTTATGAAGATATGGAATAAATTTGGATTTGACAATTAAAATAGAATTATGACAATCAAAGAATTAAAACAGAATATTATGTTATCCTTGTATCGTAGGTATAAGGATGACAAAACTACGCCTATTGATCTCAAGGAATTATGTGCTCAAGATAATTTGGTTTTTGATACTCCAAAGCAAGTTGTAAATGCCGCAATAAGTTTGAAAGATGCGGGTTATATATGGTTTGTATCATATGCTGGAGATAATGGATCAATTAGAGGAATAACCCCAACTGGAATAGAATACGTGGAAGAAAACCTTCTTAGCGAAGAAGAATTAGTGTCAGATGGGCTTGCTGATACAGCAAAGATGATACAATCTGGAGAGGATGTTAATATAGATGTACCAGGCGATGAGAGTGATGCAAAAAATAAACAATCGCGAAAAGAATCAAAGAAACCTGTTAAATATTTTACAGTCCAAGAGAAATATAAGAAAATTGTAGATACGGACGAGACTCCTTGTTTTGGTATAGATTCTGTTGCGGATTGTTTTGCTAAACAGTTGGATAAGATTGCAACCTCCAAAGCTAAATCTACGAGAATGTTAGGCATATTTGGTCCATGGGGGCGTGGTAAAACATACTTCTTTAACCGCCTCAGAATGAATCTTATAGATAAACAAAAACATGAGCTAGAATATACAATAGTAGAGTTTAATGCTTGGAAATATCAAGATACCCCTGCTTTATGGGCATATCTGTATGAAACTATTTATAAATCGGCTTCTCGTACTGCAAAATTTCTAAATTATTTGTTTCAAACGCTTCTTACTTGGGATGTCGCAATTTATTTTCTTATTTTAATTATAGGTTGGCTTATAGGTTGGATCGTTTCGACACACTCTAATAATGTAATCAGGGATTTTTTAGTTTTTGCAAAAATTCCGGCATTTGCCATTTACGGGTTTATGGGTATTGTACATATGTTAATTAAAAAGCCTGCATCTGTACGACACATCATAAAGAAATATACAAGTAGGAGATCTTATGAAAATTATTTAGGTATTCAAAATGAGATAGAACAAAATTTGCAGAAGCTATTACAAACAATGGTCTTGTGTCATAATAAATCTCGAGTAATTCTCTATGTTGATGATATAGACAGATGTTCATCCCATAAAATGATTAGTCTTATTGAATCTTTAAGAACAGTTCTTGAAAATCGCATAATTCAAGAAAGACTTATCGTGATATGTAGTGTTGACGAGAAAAAACTTCTTCATTCCTATGTTCAAGAACTTACGGCTAATGGTTTTACTCCTGAAGAGGCAGCCTTATTATCACGGGAGCAATTAGATAAATTATTCCTTTTTGGTATTAAATTAGCTCAACTTGATTCTAAACAATTAGAAGAGTACCTAGAAACGGTGATTAAAGATTCTAATTCAGAAAATTATAAATCCAATATGCAACAAAAAGAAGAACCTCCATTTAGTACGTCCCGTCATGAAGGAGTAATCGTTGCTACTGATGTTTCAGAAGATATACCAGAATTGGATGATGAAAAGATTAAAGATTTGTTTCATGATTTTTTAATCAGTCATAATTCGATTGCTATCACTCCACGAAAATTGCGTATTATGTATTATCAAGTATTGTTTGCTTTAAGTATCTCTGCAAAAGGAAAAGGTTCTTTTAACGACCAATTAGTAGAAGCTATGCTAAACAAATCTATAGGATTGGAATATAAAGAGGATATAAGTGACGCAATGTCCGATATAATAGAAATGTCCGTTCCTTATTGATTATTATGCAATAGCTTAATATCCCATAGTCGTATAATCCACATATAATAAGCTATTTTTATGGATCCCCGCCAATGTATGATCGTTGATTTGGAGAAGCGCGGTGACAAGCGGATGTTTGTCACGGAGCAGGTTTCTTCTATTTCTATGAATAAGAACGGCCTGTGGGCCGTCCGGTTTTCGTCATCACCGCGTGTGTTCAATTACAATCCGTCACGCCTGCTCTATCTGACCTGTCCGGAGACAATTGATCTTGGAGAGAAAGGGCTTTACATCCATAACAAACATATTAATAATGTATCAGAGCTACTACGTTTTGAAGATAATCGATACACCTTTTATCGAGTGACCTATGACAATGGCTACTATGACAATCTGGAAGGAGACGAGGTTTATGTCACCCGTACACCGATTGACAAGAACGGGGGCTCCATATGGGATTACCTTCGTAAACTGGCTGCTGAAACAGGACTGATGGCGGAAGATGATGATGAAAGTATTCTATCCAAACAATATGAACTGGTAGATGTGAAGCGCGACAATGTCCCCTTGGCCCAGTACCTGGGTGACAAAACGAAGCTGGCCGCTTACCGTATGCCTAAGCAGGTGTATTATTCCTTTGGATGCAATGCCAGTCAAAAGGCTGCCGTGGAAGCTGCGTTGACCCATCAGGTAAGTATTATCCAGGGACCTCCGGGAACAGGTAAGACACAGACCATCTTGAACATCATCGCCAATCTGCTGATGAAAGGTAAAACGGTATTGGTGGTGTCGAACAACAATTCTGCTGTCGAAAACGTGGCTGAGAAACTGAACGGAGAAGGACTGGGATTTCTTGTAGCCCAACTGGGCAGCGTGCAAAACAAGGAGGCGTTCATCGCCAACCAGCTGGAATATCCCGATATGACAGACTGGACGATAGGAGAACGGACAGCTATAAAAGGTCTTGCAAAAGATTCTTTGCAGGCTGTTTCGCAAGGGTTTGACGGACAACTCCGTCAGGCGAAGCTGAAGGCTGAATACGATGCTCTGTTAAAAGAATCGAGATACAACGAGATGCGAGAGGACAACCATGCGGAAAGTGAATGGCTGAACGGTAAGGCATCGGCTAAACTTATGAAATTGCTCAACAGCTATCAAATGATCGTGGAGAACGGGCACAAACCGGGTGTGTGGTTCAGGCTGCAGTGGGCTTTCTCATTGGGAGTCAAGATGCTGGCATTTCTAAACAGAGAGCCGTCGGATATCATAAACAGCCTGGAAGCGGCCTACTACTTCGCTCGAAAAATCGAGATAGAGCAGGAGCTGGCCTCCATTGCCTCGACACTCCAAAAGATTGATGTCCAGAAAAGCATGAAAGAGCTTCGTTCCTCTTCCCTGCAACTATTGAAAGACAAGATAGCCAAACGATATAACACGGGGATAAGAAGAAAGTTTAGCATCAAGGATATCAAGCCCAAGACTGAGGAATTCCTGAAAGAATATCCGGTTGTGCTCAGCACCACCTATTCGGCCAAGAGCTGTATCAGTAAAGAGATGGTGTTTGATTATGTGATCATGGACGAAGCCTCACAAGTGGATATTAAGACGGGAGCCCTGGCATTGTCGTGTGCCATGAATGCCGTGATAGTGGGTGACGACAAACAGTTGCCCAATGTGGTAAGCCGGGAAGAAGAGTTGGCATTGAAGGCTATCCAGACGACCTATCAGGTAGATGAGCGGTACAACGCCGTCACGCACAGCTTCCTGCAATCGTGCGTAGAGGTGTTTCAGGATGCGCCGGTGACACTGCTCCGTGAACACTACCGTTGTCATCCGAAGATCATAGAGTTCTGCAACCGGCGCTTCTACGATGGTGAGCTGGTCGCCATGACTACGGACAGGGGGGAAAAGGACGTGCTGCAAGTGATCCGGACCGTACCCGGTAACCATGCAAGAGGACATTTCAACCAAAGGGAAATAGATGTCATTAAGCAAGAGGTGTTGCCAGGATGTGCGGAATCGGAAAGCATAGGCATCATTACTCCTTATCGGGCACAGGCTGAAGCCATCAATCAGGCTGTCGGAAAAGACATAGCCAGTACGGTACACAAGTATCAGGGACGGGAATGTGACACGATCATCATGAGCATGGTCGATAACTGTCCTACCGAGTTTTCGGATGATGCCAATCTGCTCAACGTTGCCATCTCACGGGCTAAGAACAGACTGTGCCTGGTAACAAACGGAAACGAGATGCCGCAGGACTGCAATCTCAGCCAGCTGATCAGTTACATTCAGTACAACAACTTTGAGGTGAAGGCCAGCAAGTTACATTCGGTCTTTGACCTGCTCTACCGGCAATATACGGCGGAGAGACTGGCCTATCAGGCTGCCCATCCTATCGTCTCAGACTATCTGTCGGAGAATCTGGTATATGATGTTCTGTTAAAAGCCATAGCTGAATTGGGCTTGCCCCATACGGAAGTGCTGTGTCATTATCCGCTGTCCAGACTTATTGCCGACAGGGATCAACTGGATGATAAAGAGAAAGCATTTGCCGAGAGTCCTTTCTCTCATGTCGATTTCCTTCTCTACAACTCCCTTACCAAGCAACCGCTGAGTGCGATAGAAGTGGACGGATGGCATTTCCATAAGGAAAGTGACGCACAACAATCACGTGATGCGTTGAAAGATCAGATCTTCACCAAGATAGGACTTCGCCTGTTCCGCATATCCACGACAGATACAGTGAATCAGGACACGATTAAAAAATCATTATTAGAGACATTATCGGATTAGGCTCATTCGGAAACTCCCACCGAAAGATATCGAAGTTGGGAATGAAGATACTGATAATATTATCCTAATGATTTAGATAATAAAAGTGAACGAAGAAAATAGGTAGTGTTTCACTGGGTGTGTCTGAAGCAAGTCTGCCTTAGAAGTGATGAAGCAAAGTTAATGGATAATTTATGTCTTATGGCAAAATCATTGTTTCTTTATTTATCCGGCCGACAACACGAGCTTTGCAGAAGAGTCGTTCTTCAAATATGGCAGCTTCTACACTGACAGCCAAAAGATTTCCGGGAG
>ULNJ01043964.1_pt1 | contig 14112 bp, 8 predicted proteins | sample 1951891 | NCBI WGS metagenome assembly ULNJ01 (sample SAMEA4835574, study PRJEB28245) | human gut metagenome | biome: gut microbiome; material: fecal sample | place: Denmark | collected 2008 | reverse complement strand
CCGTTAGCTAATACTCATGCCGAGCGTACCAAGCAAAAGACCCATACGCCGCGAATGCCGGCGTATGGGCCTGAGAGTTGTATAGAACACAGTTTTCCTCTTTGTGTCATCACAAAACAAAATCGTCGTACTGTAACGATCCCGACAAAGAAGGACCCGTCCTATCTGTGATATCAAAACATTATTTATGCTTGCCGATCGAGCGGATCCACTTCAGCGGCCGCTTGAGGAGGGAAGAGATACCAGAGTCGCGCTTCTCGGCTGCGGGTGTCTGTGCTGTCGGTGCCTGTGCCGGAGTCTGCGGCATATTGCCCTTGGCATTACGGTCGTTGCGGCGGGCATTGTTGTTGCGCTGGCGGTTGTTGCGGCGGCGGTTGTTGTTCTGTTGTCCGTTTCTCTGTCCCTGCTTCTGCTCACCATTCTGATCCGGCTGCTTATTCTCCCGCGGCTGACCGGCATTCTCCTGAGTGCCTGCACCCTGCGGACGACGCCGTCTTCTGCGGGACTTACGGGGCTGTTGTCCTTCTCCTGCTACCGGTGCAGCCTTCTGCTCACCATTGTTCTGCCTGGGCTGACCGTTCTCCGGCTTCTGCCCGGCAGCATCCTTACGGTTCTCGTCCTTGGGCTGACGCTGGTTGTTGTCATTACGGGGCTTACGGCGATGGGCATTGGTATTGCGGTCGTTGCGCCGGCGGCTCTTGGCCGATGTCTTCGAACGACGGGTAGTAGTATATTCCGGACCCTCGCCACACTCTGCGGGCAACGGCAACTTCTCCACCTCTTTCTCAAGGAACTTCTCTATCTGATAGAAGGCATACATATCGTCCTCGTTGACGAAGGTGATGGCCTGACCGTCACGGTCGGCACGTGCCGTACGGCCGATACGATGCACATAGTCCTCCGCATCATGAGGCACATCAAAGTTGATCACGAGGGTGATATCGTCAATATCAATACCACGGGCCACAATATCGGTGGCTACAAGAACATCAATCTGGCCGCTCTTGAACTTGAACATGATGTCATCACGCTGCTCCTGTGTCAGATCGGAGTGCATCTCGCCACTTGCGATCTTCAGACGCTGCAGGGCCTGGTTGATGTGCTTCACCTTCTGCTTCGAGCCGGAGAAGATAATCACGCGCTTCAGGTCGCCATTCTTAAAGATATCCTTAATGATCTGCAGTTTCTGTGTCTCGTAGCATATATAAGCCTGCTGCTTGATCTTCTCGGCCGGCTTGCTCACAGCGAGCTTCACCTCAACAGGATTTTTCAGCAGGTTCTGTGCCAGCTTCTCAATATCCTTCGGCATTGTGGCGGAGAACATGATCGTCTGACAGCTGTCCGGCAGATAGGATGCGATCTTCATGATGTCTTCGGAGAATCCCATATCGAGCATGCGGTCGGCCTCATCAAGCACAAAGAAGCTGAGCTTGCTCAGATCGACATTTCCCAAAGAGAGATGTGAGATGAGACGGCCGGGGGTGGCAATGATCACATCGGCACCGAGGCGCATCGACTTCACTTCCTGATCGAAACGGTTGCCGTCATTACCACCATAGACCGCCACACTCGATACGCCCGGCGTATAGTAAGCGAAGCCCTGCATGGCCTGATCGATCTGTTGAGCGAGCTCACGTGTCGGCGACATGATCAGACAGTTCACCACACCATCGGGATAGCCCCCATCGTCAAGCAAGGAAAGGATGGGAAGCAGATAGGCAGCAGTCTTTCCCGTTCCCGTCTGCGCCACACCCAACAAGTCCTTACCTTCAAGGATAGGCGGGATACAGTGTTCCTGAACAGGAGTGCACTCTTCGAAGTGCATGTCATAAAGTGCGTCAAGCACATTGTCGTTAAGATCTAATTCTTCGAATTTCATAATTTCTTTTTCTTTTTAATTCGGCGCCTTGCGGTAACAGAACCATGCAATGACTGCAAAGATGGCATTGGGAACCCATGCCGCCAGCATAGGCGGGAAAGATGCATTGATGGCAAACGTCGCCGACACCGTCTGCAACATGATATAGGCAAAGCTCAATGCCAAGCCAATGCCCAGATACATACCCATACCCCCCTTACGCTTCCTTGACGAGAGCGAGGCACCGATGGTGGTAAGGATAAACGAAGCAAAAGAAGATGCGATACGCTTGTGGTACTCCACCTGATATTGCACGACATTACCGCTTCCCCTGTCGATCTGCTTGGAGATATATTCCTTCAGTTCCGGAGAGGTGAAGGTCTCCTGCTGTCCCTTGGAATACACGAGATCGGTAGGCTCCATCTGTATGACGGTGTCGCGCTGCGAGCCGCTGGTGATCTGCTCGCGCAAGCCTTTCAGCTGCCGGATCTTCCAATTGCTGAGCTTCCAATGATACTTGGAGTCTGAGATCGTGTCGTACTGCACCTCCGTGGCTGTCAGGTGCGACACGAGTTTCTTGTTCTCGAACTTGTCGAGGCAGAAGCCATAGCCTTTCTTCTGATTGTCGTCATAATGCTGGATATAGGCGATGACACCCCGCCCCACCTGCAACTGCACGTTCTCGGCCGACGTATTCTTCTTCTTGTTCTTATACATCGTCTCGAAATTCTGACGGATCACCGTGCCATGAGGAATGACATAGGCCGACAGATAGAATGTCAGACCGGAGATCAGCACACAGGAGAACATATAAGGACGCATCAACCGTTTAAACGACGTTCCCGTTGCGAGAATGGAGATGACCTCCGAATTGCCGGCAAGCTTCGAGGTGAAGAAGATCACGGCAATAAAGACGAAAAGGGGACTGAAAAGATTGGCGAAGTACGGTACGAAGTTGAGATAATAGTCCACGACAATAGCTCTCAACGGGGCATGATACTGTGTGAACTTCGCAAGATTCTCATTAATATCAAAAACGATACTAATAGAGATGATCAGTACAATAGAGAAGATATAGGTACCTATGAACTTACGGATGATATACCAATCCAGAATCTTCAGATAGCGGAAAGGATTGAGATATTTCAGCCATGCGAACCACCGGGCCAGCCATGCTAACGCATGGCGCAGGCCTGCCGTATGGCGCCACACCGACCGTACCGGCCGCGAGGCGGCCATCTTACGGAATGGACGTCCCAAAGCACGCATCAGCCGGAAAAACAACCGATGACGCCGCAGTTCTTCAAACGATCGTGATGAATGTTTCATCCTAAATAACTTTTTACCGTATTCCTCCTATACTCTTCTACCCAACTGGTCGATGACAGACGCCTTCCACGGCATGAAGTCACCCTGCAGAATATGCTGACGCGCATCGCCTACAAGACGCAGGTAGAACGACAGATTATGGATAGAGGCAATCTGCATGGCCAGCAGCTCCCCGGCCTTGAAGAGATGATGGAGATAGGCCTTTGTCGTGATGCGGTCGATCTCGCAGCCGTTAGGATCAAGAGGCGTGAAGTCGGTCTCCCACTTCTTATTCCTCATGTTCATCGTACCGTCATAGGTGAAGAGCATGGCATTACGTCCGTTGCGTGTCGGCATCACACAGTCAAACATATCAACGCCGCGCTCGATGCCCTCAAGAAGATTCTGGGGTGTGCCCACGCCCATCAAATAACGGGGCTTGTCCTTCGGCAGGATCTCGTTCACCACCTCTATCATCTCATACATCACCTCCGTCGGCTCTCCCACGGCCAAGCCGCCGATGGCATTGCCTTCGGCCCCCTTGTCGGCTACGAACTTGGCAGCCTCCCGGCGCAGGTCCTTATAGGTACATCCCTGCACGATGGGGAAGAGACTCTGATGATATCCGTACAACGGCTCCGTCTCATTAAACCGCTTGATGCAACGGTCGAGCCAGCGCTGTGTCATGCCGAGCGACTTCTTCGCATACTGATAGTCGCTCTGTCCCGGCGGACATTCGTCGAGCGCCATCATAATGTCGGCACCGATGACACGCTCCGTGTCCATCACGTTCTCCGGCGTAAAGAAATGCTTCGATCCGTCAATATGTGACCGGAACTCGCATCCCTCCTCCGACAGCTTGCGGATGCCCGTCAGAGAGAACACCTGAAAACCACCCGAATCGGTGAGGATCGGACGCTCCCATCCATTGAAGCCATGCAGGCCTCCGGCGGCGCGCAGCACCTCTAGTCCCGGACGGAGATAGAGATGATAGGTGTTGCCGAGAATGATCTGAGCCTTCACCTGCTCACGCAGCTCACTGAAGTGGACACCCTTCACGCTGCCGCAGGTTCCTACGGGCATGAAGATAGGTGTCTGGATCTGGCCGTGATCCGTGGTGATCAGGCCGGCACGTGCCTCACTCGCTGCGTCTGTATGTTGTAACTCGAATGTCATTCCTTATCTTTCTTGTCGTCGTCAGTAATCGTAAAATCTATGGGGTGATCCACCTTCTCGTCGAGCAGGGCAAAGTCCCATACATCCTGTACATTCTCCACATAATGGAACTCCACGCCCTTGCGATATTCCTGGGGGATCTCCTCGATATCCTTCTGGTTGTCTTTACACATCACGATGTGGGTGATGCCGGCACGCTTGGCAGCGAGGATCTTCTCCTTTATGCCACCCACAGGCAACACCTTACCGCGCAGGGTGATCTCGCCTGTCATGGCCGTATTGGCACGTACCTTGCGCTGGGTGATAGCCGAGGCAATCGAGGTGGCGATTGTGATACCTGCCGACGGACCATCCTTAGGCGTAGCACCCTCCGGCACATGGATATGGATGTTCCAATGATCGAAGAGACGATAATCGACACCGAGAGAGTCGATATGCGCCTTCACATATTCGAGGGCAATGACGGCGCTCTCCTTCATCACATCGCCGAGGTTACCCGTCAGCGTGAGCTTCGAGCCATGACCTTTCGAGAGGGAGGTCTCGATAAACAGGATCTCACCGCCCACCGAGGTCCATGCCAGTCCGGTTACCACACCGGCGTAATCATTACCCTGATAGATATCCCGATAGAAAGGCGGCTTGCCTATCAGCGTCTCGATATCGTCGGGCCGGATCGTGGTGATGACCTGTCCGTCGCCCGTAGCCAACTGGTAGGCTATCTTACGCATAGTCTTACCTATCTGCTTCTCCAGCTGGCGCACGCCACTCTCACGGGTGTACGACTCCACGACCTTCTCGATAGCGCTCTTTGAGAACTTGATCTTCGGCTCATGCTTGTCCAGTCCGTTGTTCTTCAACTCACGGGGCACCAGATGACGCTTGGCGATCTCGATCTTCTCCTCCGTGATGTAACCCGACACCTCGATCAGTTCCATACGGTCGAGCAAAGGCCGGGGGATAGGATTCAGATCGTTGGCCGTGGCGATGAAGAGGACATTCGACAAGTCGAAATCCACATCGAGATAGTTGTCATGGAAAGCATTGTTCTGCTCCGGATCGAGCACCTCCAGCAATGCCGAAGAGGGATCGCCGTTGATCGTATTCTGTGTCACCTTATCGATCTCATCCAAGACAAACACAGGATTGGCCGAGCCGGCCTTCTGCAGATTCTTGATGATACGGCCGGGCATGGCACCTACATAGGTACGGCGGTGACCGCGGATCTCACTCTCATCGTGCAGACCGCCAAGCGACACACGCACATACTTGCGCTTCAACGCCTCGGCAATGCTCTTGCCCAACGAGGTCTTGCCCACTCCGGGAGGTCCGTAGAGACAGAGGATCGGTGACTTCAGATCACCACGCAACTGGCGTACAGCCAAATATTCGAGGATGCGCTCCTTCACCTTCTCCATGCCGTAATGATCACGGTCAAGGATGCGGCGGGCACGCTTCAAGTCGAGATTGTCCTTGGTAAAGACACCCCAAGGCAGTGCCACCATTTGCTGCAGATAGTTGAGCTGTGTCGAGTATTCGGGGCTCTGAGGATTAAAGAGGTCCAGCTTTTCCAACTCACGTTTGAAGGTCTTGGCCACTTCCTCAGGCCATTTCATCGTCTTAGCCTTCTTCTTCAGCTCGGCTTTCTCCGGCGACCGCTCATCGCCTCCCAGCTCTTCCTGGATATTCTTGATCTGCTGATGCAGGAAATATTCACGCTGTTGCTCATCCAGCTCCTGATGCGTCTTCTGTTGAATCTCGTTTTTCAACTGGTTGAGCTGGATCTCCCGGTTGATGAGCTTGATCAGCTTCAAGGCACGCATCTTGACATCGCCTTCCTCAAGGAGCGACACCTTCTCCCGCGTAGAAAACGGGCCGTTGGTGCAGAAGAACTCCATCAGATCGAAATCGCTCTTCATCTGCGCCAATGCCTCGTGAAGCTCGAAACTGTTCTGTGAGTCCGACGTCTCCACCATGGTCATCGCCTGCTTACGCACTTGCTGGAAGATGGTCTTCACCTCGATGTCATCCTTATCCGGCATCACATCAGGGGTCGATGTCACCTCACCCACGTAATAAGGTGTGGTCTGTGTGATGGCATCCAGACGGCATCGGGCAAAAGCATGGAAGATGGCCGTCACATTGTTTTCCACATGCATGTCGAGCACACGGACAAGACGGGCATACACTCCGTACCGATACAAATCCTGAAATTCCGGCTCTTCCACGTCAGGATCCTTCTGCGAGAAGATCACGCAGACAGCATCATCTTTCTGCCGTCTGATATGACGCAACAGATTCAGACTGGCCTGACGGCCTAACATGATGGGTACCAAGGTGTTCGGAAAGAGCACCATATTGCGAGTGGCAAGGAGAGGAGCCGACTGGGGAAGGTCCTTTATTTCTGAGTCTCCATCCAGGGACTCACCAATATTGGTAATGAAATGGAGCACCGCTCCGCGTTCTTTATTCATATTGTTCAATGCGCTATTAGTAGGCGGAAAGGCCCCTATCATAAGGATGACCGACTCTCATGCAGAGACAGACAAAGTCCTATTGACGTCCGGACACAATACGCCTTTAGGGTGCAAAGTTACTAAAAATATTCCATTCACACCGTACAACACCTCTGAATTTTAGGATACCACTCCACTTGCTCCGCAAAATCAAAGATTTATGGACAACAAAGGAAAGGGATTTTATTAAGACGTGATAAGTAAAAAGACAGTCCATCCGTATGCCAAGAGCACGGCCTTTTTCTTGAGCTTTCCCGAAGTGCCATGCTCTCCGAAGGCAAACGACCCCTCACGCTCCATCATCTACCCGTCCCTACTGTTGTTCCCTTAACTAGAAGGGCATACCGACAGCAAAGTGGAAGGTGAAGTCACGAGAGAAGCGGGGATGGAATATCGCCCAATGCTCCTGCTCAGTAAGATAAGCTGGATTGATCGCCTTCATGCCGAAGTCGAAACGAAGAATGAAATAGTCGAAGTTCAAACGCAGACCCAGACCATAGGCCACGGCGATCTGCTTATAGAACTCATTCAGCTTAAACTGTCCGCCTGGCTGGTCAGGATAATCGCGCAGCGTCCAAATATTTCCCGCGTCTATGAACACGGCTCCATTGAACTTCCAGAACAGGTAAGTACGCAGTTCCGCATTCAGATCGAGCTTCACATCACCCGTATGGTTGATGAAGTCGATACGTCCGTCCGTTCCTCGGAAGCTGCCGGGACCGAGCTCACGCACCGACCATCCACGCACGCTGTTGGCTCCTCCGGAGAAGTAACGCTTCTCGAAAGGCAGCACATCCGAATTGCCATAAGGCCAGGCGATACCAAAGTCACCATGAAGGGCAAGCGTATTGTTCTGGTCGATCCGAAACAAATGAGTATAATCAAAATCAAACTTAATATACTCAGCGTAGGCTATATTAAATAAGGTATAGCGTCCCTCCTCATCACGTCTGAATCCGGCGGTCTTTGCGATGGCCTGGAGCAGGTTGCCCGCAGTCTCGATATTCGCTCTCAGAGCATCCACACCATTATTATAGGTGATACCGAATCCGGTGCGCATAATGAAGAGATCCTCATAGTTGTAGCGGAGGATGGCATTACGGTTGGACACCGAGTCCAAATAGTCGTGCTTGAACGTCTCGCTGATCCACGGCATATAGACATAGTTCAGATTGAGCACATCGAAGCGGTAGGACGTATGGTGCTGTGGTTCTGACCACTGGTATCTCCACGAGGTGGAGAACACACGACGATGAAACTCGGGACGATTCTGCAGATCCCAGCTGACAGCCAACTCTGACGTTGCCGTGCTCCGCCGCTTAAAATCTCTGGAGAGAAAGGGAGCGAGCATACGCGGGAACTGCAGACGTGCCTCCACACCGTACTCCTCATAATTTTCATCACGATAGCCCTCGAGACCGGTGATGGCCTCAAAGGCGCCGCGAAGCTCCAGACTCAGCAGCTCACTGCCTTTGAAGAGGTTGCGGTTGGAATAGGTGAGAGAGGCCGCCGCGCCGAGATCTCCGGCCGTATTGGTTCCTTCCGGTTCAAAAGAGATCGTCGAGGGCTTGTTCGTGCTCACCTGTATATCCGCGTCGAGCACGTGAGCGTCAGGACGCTCATTCAACTGGATATTCGTATAACGGACGGCCTGAAGACGGCCGAAATTGTTGTATGTGCGTTGTAAGTCAGAGGCATCGAAATATTCCCCCGATTCCAATGCCGTATTATATTCCAGTGTGCTCTGCCGAAGATGTATCTTGCCGTCTTCGCCTCCCAAATAACGGATGTCTCCTATCCTATAACGAGGATGAGCGGTAAGAATGCTGTCACCCGATGTACGGTATCTGTCAAGATGAAGCGTCACCCCTACCTGATTGTCGTAACGTGAGGAGTCTGTCGTGAAATAGATGAAATCGCGGTGGAACTTATAATATCCGGAATCCATCAGCACCTTTGTGATACGCTTGCGCTCACTGTCAAGACGGTCGACAGAGAACCGCTCACCCACAGTCAGACGGCCCGCCGAAGAAATACCGTCCTTATCTTGCGGAGCAACTGATTCCGTATGCTTCTCTGCTCCCGTCAAACTGGCATCGTGCCGGTTCAGCACCTGTTCCACCTCCGGGTCGTCAATATCATAGTCCACCCTGGAGATATAATACGGCTGTCCGGGATGAAGATTATAGATGGCTTTCAGCCTCTTGCCATGCTGTTCCGTCTCCAGATCAGCCGAGGCATGCATATATCCCATGTTGCGCATGGCCTGCGTCAGATCGTTGAGCGACAGACAAGCCTGCACCGAGTCGTAGAGCACGGGAGCCTCGCCCATCCTCCTCAGCGTGCGGTTGATCCATTTAGCCGTGTCCGTACCTGCCAGACTATATGTCGCAAGAGGGATCTTAAAGAGCGAGAACCACTTGGAATTCGTCCTTTGACGGACATACGACCGTAACGCTCCGCCATCAACATCCTTATTATCGCTCCTCACCTCTACACTTTCCAACAGATACTGGCCATCAGGAATCAGGCGCGACACATTACATCCGCCAAGTCCGGCTATCACAGCCAGTCCCAGCAGCAGCATAAGCACATGCTTCTTTAGTCTGCCATAATTTCTTCTTACCCTCATCACGGACATTGCAGTTCCATCAAGTTGCAAAGATAAGATATTTATTCCATTTCTCCAAATATATAATTTAAGGTGACTGACAGATCACACAAATTTATGCCCAAACATCTGTAGTCCAATAAATCCCAACACTTGCGTCCCCTGCGTCATCATCAGAGGCCTTCCCTGAAACTGTCATATCGTGCAATGGCAATGGTGCGACCCATAAAACGGAAAAGAAAATGGCCACACTCTTCCCATCCTCATAGCTGTGATAAGTTTTTTGAGCTATTCTGGACCATGTTGCCCTAATCTTACAATTGAAAATCCCCTAGATGTGTATCCATTTTCATTAAGCTGAATGTCCTATAAATCTCTGACTCTTCTTGTCGAGGCAAGACATGTCCAGAAAGCAGAAACGTACCCAAAGAATTCACACCATTTTTAGTTCACAGATTTATATTTTGTACCTAAGATATGGGTATTAACGGCAAACAAACACTTGATATCAGTAAAAATATCATTTTGACCCCTTTTTATGCGAAAACGAGACCCTCTTTTAAGGATGGAATCCGTAATTTTGTACATAAATTATTTAATTTCTAAAATCTAAATACTACTCTTACTGTATGAATAAGTATCTTATCGCATCCTTTGTCACACTGTTCCTTGCCGGTGCAGCAAATGCCGCTACACCGCAAAACAAGAAGGCGACAAATGTATTGAAACCTACGTTTACCGAATGGCACGACCTTAACGTGAATCAGATCAACCGTTTTCCGTGTCACACATCGTACTTCGCTTTTGAAAGCGAGGCGGCAGCCCGTGGCGACAAGAAGGCCTCCACCAATTACATCTCCCTTAACGGAAAGTGGAAGTTCAACTGGGTAGAAAATGCCGACCAGCGTCCTGCCGACTTCTTTACTACCGGCTATGACGACTCAAAATGGGGCGATATGCCTGTGCCCGGTATATGGGAACTTAACGGATATGGCGACCCCGAATATGTAAATTCCGGATTCGCATGGCGCGGTCATTTTAAGGATAATCCGCCCGAGGTACCTGTGAAGGACAATCATGTGGGATCGTACCGTCGTGTCATCAACATCCCGGCATCATGGGACGGACGTCAGGTCATTGCCCATTTCGGCTCGGTCACCTCAAACATGTACCTGTGGGTGAATGGTCACTTTATAGGCTATTCAGAAGACAGCAAGATAGCTGCCGAATTTGACATCACGAAATATGTAAAGCCGGGCAAGAATCTCATAGCCTTCCAGACATTCCGCTGGTGCGACGGCTCTTACTGCGAGGACCAGGACTTCTTCCGCCTGAGCGGTGTCGCCCGTGACTGCTATCTCTACAGCCGCAACAAGAACGTGCAGCTGGCTGACATACGCATAACCCCTGATCTTATAAACAACTATACCGACGGTACGCTCACAATAAACGCTACACTGAAAGGCAAGACCAACAATGTTTATTTCGTGCTGACCGACGCCAAGGGCAATAAGGTGGCTGAAGCTAAGGCCGGAGGCAAGGTTAATGTAGGTCTGACCATGGAGGTGAAGAATCCAAACAAGTGGTCGGCCGAGACACCTTATTTATATACACTTACAGCCATCGTCACCGACAATAAGGATAAGGTAGCTGAGGTGGTTCCCGTGCGTGTAGGTTTCCGTAAGATAGAGATCAAGGACGCCCAGGTGCTTGTCAACGGCAAGCACATATATATAAAAGGTGCCAACCGTCATGAGATGGACCCCGACCTGGGCTATGTGATGACACACGAGCGCATGATTCAGGATCTGACGATGATGAAGAAGCTCAACATCAATGCCGTGCGTACCTGTCACTATCCTGACGACCCAGAGTGGTATGACCTGTGCGACGAGTATGGCATTTATCTCTGTGCCGAGGCCAACCAGGAGAGCCACGGCTTCGGCTACGGTGACGATGCCCCGGCAAAGAAGCCCATGTTTGCAAAACAGATCATGGAGCGCAACCAACGCAACGTACAGACCTTCTTCAATCATCCGAGCATCATATTCTGGTCGCTCGGCAATGAGACGGTGAATGGCGACAACTTCATCGCAGCATATAAGTGGATCAAGACACAGGACCTGAGCCGTCCCGTTCAGTATGAGCAGGCCCATGGTGGTGAGAATACCGATGTGTATTGCCCGATGTACCTCAATCAGGACGGATGCGAGCGCTATGCCAAGAACCCACGCTTCAACAAACCCCTTATTGAATGTGAGTATGCCCACATGATGGGTAACTCCGGTGGCGGTTTCAAGGAGTATTGGGACCTCGTGCGCAAATATCCGGTGTTCCAGGGCGGCTTTATCTGGGACTTTGTCGACCAGGCACTTCACGGAACCGACGCCAACGGCGTAAAGATATACAAGTATGGCGGCGACTGGAACAACTACGACCCAAGCGACAACAACTTCAACTGCAACGGACTGATCAGCCCCGACCGTGTGCCGAATCCTCATGCCTACGAGGTGGCTTACTATTATCAGAGTATATGGACAAGTCCTGTTGACCTTCAGGCCGGCAAGATAAGTGTTTACAACGAGAACTCTTTCCGCGACCTGTCCAACTATCGTCTCTGCTGGACGCTCATGGCCGACGGCAAGGCTGTCCAGAACGGAACCGTCAACGACCTGAAGGTTGCTCCCGGACAAAAAGTAGAGATAACCCTGCCTTACAACCTTACAGACGTGAAGGGCGAGACAATGCTCAACGTAGAGTATAAGCTCAAGAATGCCGAGCCGCTCATGACCGAAGGTCAGACCGTGGCCTATCAGCAGTTGCCTATCACAGCATACACACCTGTGGCCTATGCTGCCACAGACAAGCCCAAGACAAAGACGACCAATAAGAAAGACGCGTCAGTACTGACCGTCGCCAACGACCAGTTTACCGTCGAGTTCGATAAGGCGGACGGATTCATCACCCGCTACGACTATGCCGGTAAGTCGCTCCTCGGCGAGGGAGGCATGCTGAAGCCCAACTTCTGGCGTGCCGTTACCGACAACGACATGGGTGCAGGCATGAACCGCAAGGCTAAGGTGTGGAACAATCCTGAGATGAAACTCACATCGCTCACCGTAGAGAAAGGCAAGAAGGTTGAGGGTGCCGATGAGAAATGTCCGGCTGTTGTCATTGCCAAATATGACATGCCCGCCGTCAAGGCCACACTCACTCTTACATACGCCATCTCTGCCGACGGAAGCATGAAGATCACTGAGCAGATGGACGCCACAGAAGGTGAGAAGGTGCCCTCGATGTTCCGCTTCGGCATGCTGATGCAGATGCCTTACGGCATTGACCGCAGCACATTCTACGGACGTGGACCGATAGAAAACTATTGCGACCGCAAGGAATCACAGAATGTCAGCATCTACAGCCAGACAGCTGACGAGCAGTTCTATCCCTACATCCGTCCACAAGAGAACGGCACCAAGAGCGATCTGCGCTGGTGGAGACAGACCGATGCCAACGGATTCGGTCTTGAGGTGAGCAATGCCGGACTCTTCTCGGCTTCAGCCCTCCATTATAACATCGAAGACCTCGACGACGGCGATGACAAGGAGCAGCGTCACAGCCCGCAGGTGCCCAAATCAAAATTCACCAACCTGATCATCGACATGGCACAGACAGGTGTCGGCGGTGTAGACAGCTGGAGCATGAACGGATTTGCATTGTCAAAATATCGCGTTGAGTATGGTGACAAAGAGTTCACCTTTGTGCTGAAACCATTAAAATAACAGATCCTGTCGAGGGTGCGGAGCGTATCTTCCACATCTCCGCACCCCTCTATATAATATACAATGAGGTAAGAGCACAACAGAAACACCATAATAACTGATGCGGACAGAGGCTAGCAGTAGAGCGAGTCTCTGTCCGCATTGTTTTTTATAAACCGGAATAAGTTTAGGTCCGCCTATACACCACTACCTGCCATTTATAAGATCAACAAACACCAATATGGCAAAGATCTATATAAAGCATAATTCTCACAAGTATAAGAAATCCGCTACTTAAAATGAGAAGCTCTATCTGAAAATATTACATTCCTTAAAATGACATAATCCATATAGGATTCCATATAATACATGATTTTATTTTACACCGATTATTATTCTAAAGATTTATATAGTCGTCCTTTTTCTTAACAGCCCTTCTGCCCGGATGCCTTGCATCCGGTTGCCTGCCGTCTTCTCTTCCGTCCTCTTGCCGCCATCTTACCGGATAGGACACATCCGACTTACCGGTGCCCGGAAAAGGAAGCATCAGTGCAAAGGGCTACGCACCTAAGTGCATGGAGCATGCCCCCTAAGTGACTCCAACATGCCATCTTTTCCCGCGATGTACGGCAGATCTCCGGAAAAACCACGGATCGGGTACTCCCCCCACAAGAATCGGATATCGCCATCAGATGCCCAGTGTCCCATCATAACGGCGCATATCACCTCATATCCATCCGAATCCGTTGCGTGTCAATATAAATACAGTCCATTTCCTTTCTCTTCCACTTCTCATGATGCTCTCGTTCCTCCTGTTCCCATCCTTCGTCCCACTTCGCAACAGGCTGACCTCGGAAAGGAATATATAAGAAAAGCCCAAGGAGCATA
>ULNJ01020533.1_pt1 | contig 14142 bp, 8 predicted proteins | sample 1951891 | NCBI WGS metagenome assembly ULNJ01 (sample SAMEA4835574, study PRJEB28245) | human gut metagenome | biome: gut microbiome; material: fecal sample | place: Denmark | collected 2008 | reverse complement strand
AGCGCAGTATTTAAAAGAGGTAGAAAAATAATGGACTACGCAAAGAAATCACTTGAATTGCACTATCAGCTCAAGGGCAAGATCGAGGTCGCCTCACGCACGAAGGCAAACGACCGGCAGTCGCTCAGCCTTGCATACACCCCCGGCGTCGCCGCACCCTGCCTTGAGATACAAAAGGATGTAAACAAAAGCTATGAGTTTACCCGGCGCTGGAACACCGTTGCCGTTGTCACCGACGGAACGGCCGTTCTCGGACTCGGCGATATAGGACCCGAGGCCGGAATGCCGGTCATGGAGGGCAAGTGCCTGCTGTTCAAGGAATTCGGCGGCGTTGACGCCATTCCTCTGTGCATCCGCAGCAAGAATGTTGACGAGATCGTGAACACCGTCGCGCTGCTTGCAGGCTCGTTCGGCGGTGTGAACCTTGAGGATATCTCCGCGCCGCGCTGCTTTGAGATCGAGCGCAAGCTCAAGGAACGCTGCGATATTCCGGTTTTCCACGATGATCAGCACGGAACGGCTGTCATAATGCTGGCCGGGCTTATGAATGCCCTGAAGGTAGTCGGCAAACGTCTTGAGGATGTGAAGATCGTCACCTCAGGCGCGGGAGCTGCCGGAATTGCGATCATAAAGCTGCTCGTTTCCGTCGGCGCCGGAAACGTCGTCATGACCGACAGAACCGGCGCAATATATAACGGTCGCCCCGGCCTTAACCATGCAAAGCAGGAGATAGCGGAAACGACAAATCATGCCTGTGAAAAGGGAAGTCTTGCCGACGTTATCAAGGACGCGGACGTGTTCATCGGAGTATCCGCCCCCGGAGTCTTGACCTCCGATATGGTGCGGACAATGGCACGTGACGCGATAGTTTTCGCCTGCGCAAACCCCACGCCGGAGATATTCCCCGATGAAGCAAAGCGCGCCGGCGCAGCAATCGTCAGCACCGGCCGCAGCGATTATCCTAACCAGATCAACAACGTCCTTGCATTCCCCGGCATATTCCGCGGCGCGCTGGATGCCCGTGCATCCGATATAAACGACGAGATGAAGATCGCCGCTGCGCATGCTCTTGCAGGTATGGTCAGCGAGGATAAGCTCTCCTGCGATAATATCCTGCCGCAGGCATTTGACGAGGGCGTGGGCGAGACCGTTGCCGCCGCCGTCAAGGCCGCCGCGATAAAAAGCGGAGTCGCAAGAATATGAAAAAGCGTCTTTTTGGCGCGTCGGCAGGCATAATAGCCGTTATTCTTGTTTTCGGCCTTGTGTCGTTTTTACTGACGCCTTACGCAAAGACCTATTCGGCAGAGCACGTTTCGCAGTCAAAAAAGCAGATAGCGCTCACCTTTGACGACGGCCCCGGCAAGCACACGCAGCAGCTTCTTGACGGACTGCGCGAGCGCAATGTAAAAGCAAGCTTCTTTCTTATGGGCAGCAAGGTCGAAAAGCGCCCGGAGATAGTCAAGACCATGCATGACGACGGCCACCTCATCGGCTGCCACACATGGTCGCATATCAGCTTTTTCGAGCATACGGACGAAGAGGTAGCCGAGGAGATTGACCGCACAAATAAGCTTATCGAGAGCATAACGGGGGAGTATCCCAAGTTTCTGCGTCCGCCGTACGGATATTACACGGGCGCAATACTCAATAAGATCGACAGCATCGCCGTTTTATGGTCTGCCTCGCCGCGCGACTGGGTGCATATCGACGAGGAGTATATCTACAGCTGGTTTCTTGACCATGCGCGTGACGGAGATATAATCCTCCTGCACGACACCAAGGACGCTACGGTTCCGGCCGTCCTGCGCGCGATCGACACGCTCACGGAGCAGGGCTTTGAGTTTGTCCGCGTTGACGAGCTTTTGTGCCGCAACGGCGATAAGCTCGCCCCCGGCCTTGCGTATCGCTTCTGCCCGTACGACAGCAGAGCGTGGTATATTTAAAAAATCGTATATTATCCATAAATCTGAGAGCTAAAATTTTAAATATCTCATAATTTCTTGTTGAACGTATGAGTGATAAAATATTAATGCAAAGTGCAGAAAATATATATGCATTATAAGGAGGGCAACATGAAAAAGGCGCTGATAGCAATGCTGCTGATGGCAATATTTCTTATAGGCGGCGGTGGACTTGTGAGCATGCTGTTCACCCATGCGCTTGGCGGCGGTGTTGAACAGAGCTACATTTATCCTATCTATGGCGCGATAATCGTGCTGACCGGAGTTATCGTTGGTGCGGCGCAAGTAATCGTGAATGAGATCAGGAACCAGAAGAACAAGGAAAACGAAGACAGAGAATAGCCCAAATTGGCTATTCTCTGTCTTTGCATTATATCAAATTATTTCCGTGAAGCAGCTGCCGGAGCCGGGAGCGGATTCAACGCTCACCGAGCCGCCGTGCAGCTCGGCAATTTCCTTTACGAGCGGAAGTCCGAGGCCGCTGCCGGAGTTTTCGCTCCGCGAAGCGTCGGCCTGCCAGAAGCGCTGCCATATCTTGTCCTGCTCCTCTGGAGCAATGCCTATGCCGTCGTCGCGCACGGTGAGCTTCATCCTGCCGTCTGCGCGCCGAAGCGTAAGCCATATGTTGCCGCCCTCGATGCCGTAGCGGTATGCGTTCTGCAAAAGGTTCTGCACAAGGCTTGCAAACAGCTGCGCATTGTAGCGCGCGCATATTCCGTCCGCGATATCCGTGTGCAGGCTTATGCCGCGCCTGTCCTCGGGCATATAGTCCTCGCAGACCTCGCGCACAAGCTCCGACACGTCGCCCTCGGCAAGGGGATAGCGCTCAGTGCCCTGCTGGAGCCGCGTAAGGCTCAGCAAATGGTTTACGAGTAAGGACATGTTGTCTGCCTGCTCGTCTATAACATCAAGCGTTCGCAGAAAATCCTCGCGCGTTACGTCCTTGCGCTTTGCGCGGTCGCAGCTTGCTCTTATGACTGTTATCGGCGTTCTCAGCTCGTGAGAAGCGTCGGAGGTAAATTGCTTTTCCGCGGAAAACGAGCGTTCGAGCCTGTCAAACATGCCGTCAAAGGTATTTGAAAGCGCGATAAGCTCCGATGGGCCGCTGCGCAGCGCTATGCGCTCGGTGAGGTCGTTGCCGTCGCTTATCGAGTTTGCCGTTTTCGTTATTTTCTCGACCGGCGCAAAGGCCTGCTTGGAGATTATCCAGCCGCCGATTATGCTGATTATAAGTATCACCGGCAGCAGCATGGCCGTCATTATAATGACGGTGTGCGCCGCGCCGTAGTCGTCGGTTCCGGGGGCGATGCCGCGTATCCAGATCGTCTGCCCGTCACGGGTCACAAGCTGCGCATCGTATACAAAAAACTCGTCGCCGTCAAGCGGAATGCGCTGAACAATGTATTCGTCAAACGGAATATCCGAGGGATTGAGTCCGTCTACCGTGACGCCGCGCAGAAGCTTTCCCGATTCGTCATAAAACGCACAGTAAACTCCTTGGATATAAAAATCAACGTTATCCCAGGCAATGTCGCTGTGCTCGGCCTCGAATTTCTCCTCGTTGTGATTGACCGTTTCAACAAGCCGCTCGGGTGAATCGTTTACAAGCCCTGTGCGATCGACCCAGATGATGAAAAACAGCATGATGGCACACAGGATCAGCATCATTGCCGCGATCCAAACCGTCAGCCTGAGCTTTGCAGACATCCTCAGTCCTCCCTGAGCACCCAGCCGATGCCCCAAACGGTGTGTATAAGCTTATTGTCAAAGCCCTCGTCGATCTTTTTGCGCAGGTAGCCGATGTATACGTTGACGACGTTTGAGCCGCCCTCGTATTTGTAGTTCCAGAGATTGTTCTCGATCTGCTCACGCGAGAGTACCATGCCCTTGTTGCGCATCATAAACTCAAGAAGCGAATACTCCTTCGCCGTAAGATCGATGACCTTTCCGCCGCGTGTGACCTGCTTTGCGGCAAGGTCGAGCGTGAGATCGGAAAGCTCGTATATGTTCGAGTGATTGTCGCCGCTTTTGCGCGCCATGACATGTATAACTGCGATAAGCTCGCGGAAGTCAAAGGGCTTTACCATGTAGTAATCGCCGCCGGACTCAAGTCCGCGCACCTTGTCGGAAACACTGTCGCGCGAGGTGAGGTACACGACCGGCGTTTTGCAGCCGTCCGCGCGCAGCCTGCGCACAAGCTCAAAGCCGTCCATCTTCGGCATCATTATGTCGAGCACGATAACGTCGTATTCCGCGCACTCGCAAAGCTCCAGCGCTTCAAGGCCGTTGAAGCAGGAGTCAACACTGTATCCCTCGTCGAGTATCGCCTCGGATATCATCCTGTTAAGGTGCTTTTCGTCTTCAACAACAAGCGTTCTCATATCTCTCATCCTCCCGTTTTTTCCTTATTCTATTTGCGATTAATTATATTGTCAATGCCCTCTAATCCTTCTCTAATAATTTTCTCATTATTTTCTCATTTTTCGAGTGTAAAATAATTATGGATATTTATATACAATAACATCCTCAAGGAGGACGGAAGATGAAGAACGGATTCAAACGGGCGCTGAGCATGCTTTTGTGCCTTACCATGGTTCTGGGACTGTTTTGCTATGCTCCGGAGGCTTCGGCGGCGGTTGACAGCAGCGGCTATGAATGCACAGGTTCTGTCGAGCAGCTTTTAAAAGCAAGCAGCGACGCAGTTGCCGGTCAGTGCTACAGGATCGTCAATAACGACGATGTCATAGCGCTTGCCGACTATGTTGCCGCCGGCAGAAACACCAAGGGCGTTACCTTCTACCTGAAGGCCGATGTCGATATGCGCCGCAACACATGGAACGGTATCGGCACGGATAAGTACGCCTTTGAAGGCACGCTCGACGGCTGCGGCTATGCGGTCGTGGGTCTGATAACATATCTTTTCAAAAACGCAGGCTCCAACGCCGTTATCATGAACCTTGGCGTTAACGGCGTTTCAAACGGCGCAAACGCGGCAGGCATAGCGTCTACGCTGTCCGGCAAGATCGTAAACTGCTGGAGCGCCGTTAAGGTTGGCGGAACGGGAAATAACGGCGGACTTGCCGCGATCGTCACGGGCGGCAAGATCATAAACAGCGCAAACTACGGCAGCGTAAGCGGAACCGGCAATGTCGGCGCTATTGCCGGCAGGGTTGCCAATGCGCAGATCGAGTGCGCCTATTATACATACAACAGCGCAGATAACAATGACAGCGTCGGCAGAAGGGATGCCGCCAGCAGCATTGACGCGCTCCGTTTCTCATCCAGTCCTACCGTCTGCCTGACGGAGAAGGAAAAAACCGTTGGCAGCGTAACGAGCGATGATCTTGTTGAGCTTCTGAACGCATGGACGTCGGCCGACGGCGGCGCAAAATGGCGCAAATGGGTTTTGAATACGACCGCCGAAGGCATAGAACGCACTGGCGGAAAGTATCCCAATCCCTCTCAGGCTTACCCCGGCTATTCGGCCGAAACGCCTGTGTATAAAGACAGTGTCCCCATGGAAACGCTCTATGAGTCGCAGTCGGATGCACAGTCCGGCATATGCTACAGTATAGGCGACGTAAAAGAGCTTGAGATGCTCGCAAAATTCGTAAACGAGGGTCACAATACCGAGGGCGCGACCTTCTTCCTCACAGGCGACCTCAGCATAGTAATAAACGGCTCGTTTTATAAGGGCGAGAGCTGGGTGCCCATCGGCAACAGCGAGACAAACAGCTTCAAGGGCGTGTTCGACGGCCAGGGCTTTGTCATAAACGAGCTTATTATAAATAAGTGCAACGATCCTGCCGGTCTGTTCGGCTATGTCAACAGCACCAATGCCGTCATCAAAAACGTCGGCGTCGGCGGCGGCATAACCGCAAACGACTATGCCGGCGGCATTGTCGGCTTCCTGCGTGCCGGCACGGTGTCAAACTGCTGGGTGGGCATGAACGTAAACGGCGATAAGGCAACAGGCGAGATCGTCGGATATATGGACAATGCGCGCATATATAACTGCGCGGCCTACGGTACGGCTACGGATAACCATAAGTATGGCGCAATAGTCGGAGAATCAACAGTAAACAGCACCGTGCAGTATTGCTACTACAGCAATGATAACTCCGACGTTTCCGGAACGCCGAGCGTCGGAAACTACAGCATAAACGTTCCCTTTAAGATCACAAACGGAGACTATACTCTCACGCACAGCGTGAACATAAACGGGCAGAAAACGCTCAAGGTTCTCAACGCGCTCAACTATTGGGTCGATACGCTCGGCGCAAATCAGAACATGCGCCACTGGAAGCAGGACATGTCTCCTGCCAGCATTGCCCGTCTGCGCGGAAGCTTCCCGGCACATATATATTTTAATGATCCCTCGAGCCTTGAATATATAAGCGAGCAGCCGGAGGAAGTCGATCGCACGGATAATCCGTATAACGTGATCTATAAGTGCACGGCGACCATGACCGAGCTTTACGAGAGCAAAACGGATGCTCTGGCCGGAGGAAACTACAGTATATCCACCGGCGACGAGCTCGGACTTTTGTCAAAGTACGTTCAGGAGGGCTACTCCACAAGGGACGCAAACTTCTATCTGACCGATAACGTCAACATAACGACTCAGGGCATCGACGTTGAAGGCGCAGGCTGGGTTCCCATAGGAACGACGCTCAACAACCACCAGGGCATATCCACCATTACATATTTCCGCGGAAATTTTGACGGCTGCGGATACACCGTATCGGGACTGTATCTTGTATCAGACTTCATCGACATGGCCGGACTTTTCGGCCAGTGCTGGGGCAGCACCATAAGAAACGTCGGCGTTGCCGGCGAGATGCTTGCCGATGACGAGGTCGGCGGCATAGTCGGCAGAGCAAACGACTGCATTATCGAAAACTGCTGGTCGTCCGTTATCATTCAGGCCTCCACCGAGGTCGGCGGCATAGTCGGCTATGCGCACAACTCCACCATAAATAACTGCGCGGCCTACGGACCGCTGTACACCACCAGCGACGAGGGCGAGAAGTCCGGCTTTGTCGGACGGTCAAACGGCTCGACCTTCAATAACTGCTACTATCTCTACGGCCTTATCGACGATTTCTACAATAAGACCGATAAGGACAGCGTCTTTAACGACTGCATGTACTTCAAGTACGATGTTGACGGAACGCAGAAATGCACCCTCAAGAAGGCCGTCACCATCGACAGCTACACCGGCGATGATATGCTCGAGGCGCTCAACGCCTGGGTCTATAAGCAGGATAGTGAGCTTTACTGCTCGTGGCACACTGCCTCGTCCATAAACGAGATCCCCGGCGCAAACGGTTATTTCCCGGTTCTCGTCAACCCCAAGCTGAGCGGCACCGGCGCTGATGACGGCTACTGCGGCGACTATGAGGCGACAAACACCATGCGCGCACTGTACAGCACGCGCTCCGACGGCGTCGAGGGCGGCTGCTACAGCATAAGCAATATGGATGATCTCGTTGCGTTCAGAAAATATGTCAACGAAGGCTACAAGACCAAGGACATAATCTTCTTCATGACGCATGATATCGATATGTCCGTAAGCTACTCGGCCGCAAGCGGAACCTCGTGGACACCTGTTGGCACCGTGAAGGATCCGTTCAAGGGAATATTCGACGGTCAGGGCTATACGCTCAAGTATCTGTATATAAACAGCTCGGCCGACGATCAGGGCTTCTTCGGCCAGGTGACGGGCAACAGCGCCGTCGTTAAAAACCTCGGCATCAGCGGTTCGGTAACGTCCAAGGGCGTAAACTCCGCGGCCATATGCGCAGATTTCAATTTCGGCACGATAGCAAACTGCTGGTCGAGCTGCAATGTTGCAGGCGCGGCAAACTCCGGCGGCATTATCGGCGGCGGCAATATGGGCACCGTCATTAACTGCACAAGCTACGGCGCAGTAAACGGCGCATCGACCTACGGCGCAATTGCCGGCGCTCCGGTCGGTACGGTGCTCAAATACTGCTATTATCTCTACGGTACCTGCCAGCAGGGCTATCCTTCGGATAAGGGCGTTTTGTATCCCACGGTGCAGAGCTTCAACGGAACCGGCGCTGCATGCATACTCGCAGAGTATGTGACTGTTGAGGGAACGCGCACCAAGAACGTGTCCTCGGCGCTCAAAATGTATGTCGATGCCCATCCCGAGACTAACTACTGCTACTGGGGCATAGGCGACTCGGAGGAGTATTACCTCCAGGGCGTCCCCGGCTTCCCGGTGCTCATCTCCGCGTCCGACACAAAGGGCGACCATGACTACAAGCAGTATCAGGCCGAATTTAAGGACAAAAAGTATTTCTCCGTTTTGGCGGCTCTTAAGGATGCAAACGCTGCCGAGGGCGGCGGCGTCGTGACGCTGCTTATAAATGCTCAGCTTAAAAACCGCGAGGATATCGTATTCGACGACGATGTTACGCTCAACACCGCCGACTTTTCGCTCATAATTATGTCCAATGTCTCCGTAAAGAGCATGAACCAGCTCCTCGGCACGTTCATAATAAAAAGGGGCGGACTTATAAACCTCAATGGGGATAAGTTCATTTACTCGCAGCCGAAGGCCGACGATTCGTGCAACAGCGCGTTCTACTCAAAGGAAAGCCTGACCATCCAGACCGTCGCGACCGAGGAGCCCACCGCATATGACCTTACCTTCTACAGCGGCGAGTTTATCGTAAACGCGGCTCTCGATTCCGGCAATCCTCATAAGATACCCGGCGGCAGCAAGCTTACGATCAAGGAAAGGGCCACGCTTAATGTCGAGCGCAACGCCCGCATACGCACGACCGGCGGTGCTCAAATATTTGACTACGGCACCATAAAGATCGGTAACGCGACGCTTGACCGCAACAAGGGAAGCCGCATAGTCGGCGTTCTTGAAGACAAGAGCGGAACCGTGACTCTGCCGTTTATCTACTACGAAGGATATCATCTGCGCGGCTGGTCTGCTAACGACGAGCTGTATGCTGCCGGAAGCAGCGTTGAGGTTTCGACGGCGACCACATTCACCGCAAGCTGGGCGATCGGCGACAGGCTCGATCCCTATCCCGGCGACGACAGCTACACCGATGACGGCGAGCTTGTGTATGAGTTCAAGATCTATGTCATTCAGGCCGAGGGCGGAAAGATAAGCCCCGAAACAATGAATGTCGCGCGCGGCGAAACCCTCAAATTCAAGGTCGAAGCCTCCGAGGGGTACTACATCAAAAATGTCCTCGTTGACGGCGTGAGCGCGACCCTTGACGATAACGGCGAATATCAGTTCATAAGCGTCGGTGAGGATCACAGCATAACGGCCATGTTTGCCAGATACACAAACACGGACTACAATAGTTATGTAAACCGCTTTACCGACGTTAAGCCAAGCGACTGGTGCTATAACAATATTCGGTTTGCCTACACGATGGGGCTTATGCAGGGTACGACGGCAACAACGTTCTCGCCCGATGATCCGACCGTCAGGTCGCAGTTCATAACCGTTTTGTGGCGCATGTCCGGCAGCCCGGTCGTACCCGGAGACGGATGCAAGTTCACGGATATCAGCAAGAGCAATTATTATTACGAGGCTGTCCGCTGGGGCGTTGCAAACGGCATAATTAACGGATTTTCCGAAACGAGCTTCGTTCCGAACGGAAAGCTTACGCGCGAGCAGCTTGTTACGATGCTGTTCCGCTATGCCAAGAACTATGCCGGTGACGATGTGTCCAAGTACGACACGACCAATATCCTCGGCTACTCCGATGTGCTGAAGATATCCAAAGGCATGACGCAGCCCTTCCAGTGGGCGATCGGCGCAGGAATAATAACCGGAACGAGCAGCACAACGCTCACTCCGCAGGGAACCGCGACCCGCGCCCAGATAGCCGCGATACTCTCGCGCTACTGCAACCAGTTTGTCCTCAAGGTCCCCGTAATAATGTAAATCAAATCTCTCTCCCGGCCTTTGGCCGGGAGATTTTTTGCTTATAGAGCATTTTCCTATTGACAAAATAGGAAAAGGATATTAATATAACACCGTTATATAACACTGCTATATTAAACAAACTACCAGAATACTATGCTGCAAATTAGAGAAAATAGAGCAGCAGGGGAGCTCGAGGGGACAAAGGCCCCACTCGTGATTAGATTATAGCCATCAAAAACGTCTGATTTATCAGGCTTTTTGACGAGCGTAGCGAGATTTTTCGTGAAAACTTGTTTTCACAAAAAATGTGGCGTTTTTGAAGCGTGCAAAAAAGTCACAGACTTTTTTGACACGCTGATGAAAGGAGAGAGCATAATGTCCGTTGACGATATATCGACGCTTGAGCGCATACACAGTGCGGCAAAGGCCGAGTTTATGGAAAAGGGCTATCGCTCATCCTCTCTTCGCAGCATAGTTAAAGCTGCCGGGGTCACGACCGGCGCGTTCTACGGCTATTATGCCGGCAAGCAGGAGCTTTTTGCCGCGCTTGTGGACGAGGAGTATCGGTATATAATCGGCGCATATAGGGATGCTCTCACCGAATTTGAGCAGCTTCCTATAGAACAGAAGCCCGAGCATATGGGCAAGGCCGGGCATGCGTGCATGGTGAAAATGCTTGAGTATTCCTTCGACCATCACGACGCGCTGTTTCTCATTCTCCGCCGCTCGGAGGGGACTAAGTATTCGGGCATGATCGACGAGCTTGTTGAGCTTGAGGTCGAGGGTACGCACAATTACTATGAAGTGCTCCGGCAGCTCGGAAACACCGTGCCGCATATCGACGAGCACCTTGAGCACATACTCGTGACCGGTATGATGAATGCCGTTTTCGAGATGATAGTCCACAATATGCCGCAGGCCGATGCAGGCAGATATCTTGATGAGCTTGCCGAATTTTACACGGCAGGCTGGCTGAAAATTATGGGTCAGTAAAATGTTTAATTTTTTGACCTTGAGTTAGCGAAGGCTAACTCAAGACAAATTAACATCGGAAAGCATTGCTTTCCGGAGCTAAATTTTGAACAGGGAGGCAGTCCATTTGAAGAAACAATCCAATCTCGGCCGGCTGCTGAGCTATGCCGGCAACAGGAAGATACTTTCGTATCTTTCGTGGTTCTTTGCCGCCGTGAGTGCGCTCATAGCGCTCGTGCCGTTCTGGTACATATGGCGAATACTTAAGGAAGTGATAGAGGTTGCACCGAATTTCGGTGAATCGGTTAACATAACGCATTACGGCTGGATGGCCGTGCTTTTTGCCGTAGCTGCCGTTTTGGTGTATATAACCGGGCTTATGTGCTCGCACATGGCGGCGTTCCGCATAGCAACGAATATGCGCATAGAAATGACCGAGCATATCTCGAAGCTTCCGCTCGGCGTTATCGAGCAGTTCGGAAGCGGCAAGCTGCGCCGCACCATATCCGAAACGACCGGCGCAACCGAGGCATACCTTGCCCATCAGCTGCCGGATAAGGCCAAGGCGATAGCAAATATCGTCGGCATGCTCGCACTGCTTGCCGTGTTCGACTGGCGTCTCGGATTTTTGAGCCTTGCGCCGGTGCTGCTTGCATTTATCTGCATGAGCGGCATGACGGGCAAGAACATGCAGCGCAAGATGACCGAGTATCAGAATGCGCTGGCGGATATGTCAAACGAGGCTGTTGAGTATGTCCGCGGCATCCCGGTCGTGAAAACCTTCGGCCAGACTGTGTTCTCGTTTAAAAAATTCAAGGGAACTATCGATAATTATGAAAAGTGGACGACGTCGTATACGCTCGATCTGCGTGGGCCGATGATGCTGTATACGCTGGCGATAAACAGCGTTTTCGCATTCCTTATCGTCGGGGCGTTCTGGTTCTCGCACGGCACGGTAACTCCGGAGCTGCTGCTTGACGTACTGTTTTATATCATCATAACGCCCGTTATAACGCTTACGATGACAAGCCTTATGTATATGAGCGAAAACAACATGATCGTTGCCGACGCGATCGACCGCGTTGACAGTGTTCTCGATCTCTCTGAGCTTAGCACATCGGATGATGTGCAGCATCCGGCGGACGGTTCGGTTGAGCTTGAAAACGTGAGCTTTTCCTATGACGGAAGCAAAAATGCCGTGGACAATGTTTCGCTGAAAATTGCCGAGGGGCAGACCGTTGCGTTCGTCGGCCCGTCCGGCGGCGGAAAATCGACACTCGCGAGCATCATCGCCCGATTTTTCGATCCGCAGTCGGGCAGTGTCAGAATTGGCGGAGCTGACGTTAAGCAGATCCCCAAAGATGAGCTAATGAACACGGTATCATTCGTTTTCCAGAACAGCAGACTCATAAAGGGAAGCATACTTGACAATGTCCGCCTCAGCAACCCGGCGGCGAGCGAAGCCGAGGTCATGGCGGCGCTCAAGGCCGCGCAGTGTATGGATATAATCGAAAAATTTCCGCAGGGCGTGAATACAGTCATCGGAAGCGAGGGAATTAATCTCTCCGGCGGCGAGATGCAGCGCATTGCCATTGCGCGCGCAATGCTCAAAAACGCGCCGGTGCTCATCCTGGACGAGGCAACAGCCTTTGCCGACCCGGATAACGAGGTCAAAGTGCAGCAGGCGCTCGGCGAGCTTGCACGCGGCAAAACTGTCATCATGATAGCCCACCGCCTGTCAACCGTCGCAAATGCCGACCGCATCTTCGTCCTGCGCGACGGCAAAGTGGTCGAGGACGGAGGGTTTGACGAGCTGAAGGCGCAAAACGGCCTGTTTGCCGATATGTGGAACGATTATCAGAAGTCGGTGCAGTGGAAAGTGCAAAGGAGGCGTAAGACATGGTAGAAAAACTTCAGAGGCGCTTTGCACTCTCGCGTAAGGGCGCTGTGGACACGATAAAGGGCAGCCTGCTGTGCGCGTTGCAAAACATATCATTCATGCTGCCGGTATACATGCTGTATTGCCTTGTGTCGGATATGCTCGGCGGCGCGCTCACTGCCTCGCGCATCCCGTTTTACGCCGTCGGCACGGTGATCTGCGCCGCAGTGATCCTCGTGTGTACATATCTTCAGTATAACAGCACATTCCTCGCAACCTATATCGAAACCGGTGTGCGCAGAATAAGCCTTGCCGAAAAGCTGCGCAGGATACCGCTTTCGTTTTTCGGGAAGAAGGATCTTGCAGACCTCACCTCGGCTATCATGAACGACTGCGCGGTGCTCGAAACAAGCCAGTCGCATCATATCTGCCCACTTATCGGCGCGATAATATCAACAACGCTTATTGCGCTTTCGCTGTTCATATTCAACTGGCGCATGGCGCTTGCGTCCGTGTGGGTGCTGCCGCTTGCGTTCTGCATAGTCGGCCTTGCTGCCGGGGTGCAGAAAAAGCTTTCGGCAAAGTCAATGGCCGCAAGGCTCAGCTGCGAGGACGGAATTCAGGAGTGCATGGAGTCCATGCCCGATCTGCGCGCGAACAACGCCGAAAAGCGCTATCTTGCCGGCCTTAACAAAAAGCTGCGCGCATTTGAAAGTCGCCTTACAAAGTCCGAACTTGGAACGGCGGTGTTTGTCGTTACTGCAAGCCTTGTGCTGCGCCTCGGCATAGCCACAACGGCGCTTGTCGGCTCGTATCTTCTCATTGCCGGCGAGCTTGATATCATAACGTTTTTCATGTTCCTGCTCGTGGTTTCGCGCCTTTATGATCCGCTTGAAGGCTCGCTGCAAAACCTTGCCGCAATTATTTCAACGAGCACGAATATCAAGCGCATGAACGAAATCCTTGACCACCCCGTTCAGGAGGGTGAGGATAAGCTCACAAACGACGGCTGCGATATCGTCTTCGATCACGTCGGCTTTGCCTATGACGGCGGCGAGACCGTGCTGCGCGATGTGTCGTTTACCGCAAAGCAGGGCGAGGTCACGGCGCTTGTCGGCCCGTCCGGCGGCGGCAAGACCACAGTTTCGCGCCTTGCGGCACGCTTCTGGGATGTCGGCCGCGGCAGCATAAAGGTCGGCGGAATGGATGTTTCAAAGATAGACCCCGAAACGCTCATGAGCCTGTATTCCATTGTGTTTCAGGATGTAACGCTGTTTGATAACACGGTTATGGAGAATATCCGCATCGGCAAAAAGGACGCAAACGACGAGGAGGTCATGGCGGCAGCGCGTCTTGCAAACGTTGCCGAATTTGTCGAAAAGCTGCCGGATAAGTGG
>ULNJ01004622.1_pt1 | contig 14376 bp, 17 predicted proteins | sample 1951891 | NCBI WGS metagenome assembly ULNJ01 (sample SAMEA4835574, study PRJEB28245) | human gut metagenome | biome: gut microbiome; material: fecal sample | place: Denmark | collected 2008 | reverse complement strand
TATGCACTTCACAAAAGTACAAATTTCTGAGCTTTGCGCAAGCGAGCTGAGGTATAAGATGATCCATTGGCTTTGCATTAGCATTCTACGGCAGGCCTGCTTTCGACGTACTTCGTAAAACACTACCATAAGTTTTATCGTAAACTTATAATCGTCTTTTAAATGAACGATAGTTCTGCTACTACATCTTTATAATACTAAACTATTTCGTAAAGTCGGTATCGCACTTATAGCAAAGTTATCGCTGGAAATGTTTCTGAGCCGCAATACTTCCATCAACACCTGATTTCTTGTGGACACAAAAGAGTGTCCACAAGAAATCAGAGATGGAAATATTTCTCTACCATTGTCCTCAGCTGATCCGATGACAGATGGGCTATTCCCGTCGATTCTATCATCGCGTACTCTTCCTTGTTTTTACCTATGACGAACTTCCGCTCCTTACCATCTATCTCCGCAAGTAGGTGGAAATTTCCCTTATATGCCTGTTCCACACGGATGTTCCTCACGACGTGTCCGTTCATCGTCATCTCGGATGGCTGCTGCTTATCCGACTCTTCCCAGGAATCCAGATGGTCAGCGATCGTCGTTTCTACACGTCCGATCCACCGCTCTGCTACACCATGCTTGGTAGCCACCACTCGGAACTGCCTGAGGGCATTGACGACATCCCGTATGATGGCGTCCGGCCTGCGTATTCCATTGTCTTTTGCGAACAGGATCACGTCATCGCGCGTTATATCCCGGAGCTTTGCTCTGACATAGAGACAATGATCCTCATTCGGCCGGAACCCTCCGTAATCCAATATATAAGTGATGTCGTATGCCGGAGCCAGACGCCAGTTGCCTTCCTCGTCCATCACGAAAGAGAAGTTCTTGTTATGGTCATCTGTATTGTTCGCCAGTATGTTGAACACCATCCTGCGGAACACCTCATAGCAGTCGGCCTCGGGCAAGTGGAGTTTCCTGCATGCCATGATCAGTTGCTCATAACTGTCTGCATCAGGACAGATGGCAGCCAAGGTCTGGGTATGAACCTTCTTACCATCCTTACGGTCAAACCGTTGTGTCATGAAATGATTGATTCCATCTACCCGGTATAGTTCCGACGGCATCATGTTGATGCCGGCCAGGGTTGCCAACTCATAATAGGTCATTTCCAATTCGGCCGAGCTATATTGCGGATTGCCAAACTTGATCAGGTAGTAATCATAGCCCTCCAATCCCGCGATCTGTCCGCTGCGTACCTCCCCGTTCTTTCGGTTAATGGCTACAATGGCTTTCGGCTGACGGCCACCGGCCGATGTGCCGACCATGAGCAAGGACTCCATCGTGATCGACTCTTCAGGTGAGATTCTCACCTCCTCCTTGTCTTTGAATATTCGTTCAGCCAGATCAGCCAATGCCTTCACGTCTATCTTTTCCGCCTTCCGTTCCCGTGACACCTCGGGGAGAAACTCCAAGGCTCCCATTCCACGTTTTCCTATGAAGGACAACTTGTCAAGCGGAGTAATGTCGGAATGAGACAGGTGATTCTGTTGACGCCACAGGTCAAACAATTGATTTCCCCAAGCGTCAGGCAGCGAGTCGGCCACGAATGCCGGCAGTCTTTGATAGATCTTGCCTTCCTCGCCCCATATAGGCATCCGTCCCCTTACCCCGTCCACAGGAGCTGTCAGCGGGGAGATGTCCAGTCCCTTTTTCAGGAAGGCGGGGTGGTACACAAAATAAGCCAACCTGCGCCTGCTGTCCCAGGCCAGCCTGCCGATTTCCTCTCCCCAGAGCATCACCTTCAACAACTGTACCATAGCTCACCTTTTATTTTGCGTGTCTTACCCGTTGCGCCTTTCTGTCCTCCCTGCGCATCTGGTAGGGAGACTCAGGCAGTTCAGGCAGCACATTGTCTATCTCATTGATTTGTCCCACTACTTTCAGCAACACGATAAATGTAGACAACGAGATATTACCGGCCGTCCCATTCTCAAATTTGTGGATGGTCGTCAGTCCGATGCCCGACTGTTCTGAGAATTCCTTCTGGGTAAGGTTACAACGTATTCTGTATTCCTTAAACCGCTCACCCAACAGCCTTACAAGCTCAGGAGTGGAATATTCATAAAAGTCTACCATGGCATCCGCATTTATATATCATTATAATGATAGTTATACCCGTTTTTGCCCGTTAACCATCACTATTGTGAAGTTTATGATGGCAAATATACATAATATTTTTAAGAATCCTATTATTCCCCGAAATATTTTTCATCATCAGATGAAGGAAGCCTTACCATCCCACTCGTTCAAATAGGTAAGCCTGTGCATCACAATGTCGGAATGTAGTGGTCGTAGGGACGCACCTCGGTGCGTCCACACAAACCCCACGCATTCACATATATATGATTTAAGGTACAACGGAGACGTATGACATGTAAGAGAGGGGGGCCAAAATTAAAATGACTACTCCCGTAAGTTACAGATTGTAACTATAATACATAAAAGGGGCATATCATTGCTCAACACAGAGCTTGATACGCCCCTTTATTTAGTCTTTTAGAGTGCTCTAATTTCAAATTATCAGTTCATCTTTTCAGAAAATGAGTTTTGCTACACTTTCTTTTGCTATCCCTATAATGACAGGCATACTATCACCCGAATGGATGGTAATTGTATTTATGCGACTATTTTATCACTATGTCACAACTGATATTCAGTCTCACACCATAGGTGTTGCGGAAACGTTGCATATCTTCCTTGTGACTGTATTCGAACCTCCGATGCTGTCTGTTACATACGTATGCCAGTTTATGCTTAAAAGCCGATATGTCGTGATTTTGTTTAAAGATCTGGATCGTAGTGATCAATTGGTCCTTCACGGCATGTTTGATATAGCCCTTACGCTGGTCTTTCAGTTCAATGAATATAATATAATCCTCGTTGTGCAGCATCGCGTCGCACCGGTTTTCCATTTGCCCGTCATCACGTTTTATTTCTATCTTGTTATCTACAGCAATAAACATGATCCTTTCCTCCGACTTGTTGGTTACCACGGCTATCCACTTATCTTTACGAGCTTCATCCGTATCCACATAGGCCGGGGTCTTGATTGCTTCATCCTCGTCATCGCAGATTCCGAACAGAGAACATTCCACGGGTTCTTCGTCTTTAAAGAAATCTATTGCCATGTCAGTTCAGTTCCTCCTCTATCTCTAATAAGTCGTCAAAAGCTGTATTGGTGTCTCTCAGTCTGACATTCAGATAGTTATCATCAGATGGCAATCCCTCGTAGTCTTCCAAGAGTTTCACTTCTCCATCGTGTAGTTCGTATATCACCAGGTCTTCAGCATCGACCGTTCCCTCCTTAGGAACGATGCTGTATATACGGTCCAGCAATTTCTCGTTTTTTATTGCCTTGTCTGCCAATTGCCTGGCCTTGACTGCCAGCGCCAGATAGTTGATGACATAAGGACTGTGCGTCGTCATCAGTAGTCTGTTTCCGCTCAGCTTATACGCATCGGCTATAAGCTCATACAGCACATTCTTCTGTGAGTCGGGAAACAGGTTCAGTTCCATTTCCTCCACCACATTCACATACCGCGAATATCTGTATTTCGACGACACACTCCTCAGCGATGCCCATTTCACGTCGTCGCTCAATGCCTTGTCGCCAAATATCTGGTCCACCTCTTTCTGCAATGCCTTGCGTTCCTTGTCCGACAATTCCGTTTTCATCGAGTTGTCGCGCACCTTGTTCGACAGATTCTCCGATACAAGCAGCAATGGCAGAGCCGACTGGAAACCGCTCGATGCGGCCGACAGCTTTACCTCATAGTCATGATGCTTCAGCTTCGGGATGTCGTTCAGTGCGTCATATTCAAAATCCACGTCACCGAAAGGCATCCTGTATCCGTTTTTAATATCATGCTTGGCCTTATCGTATTCATCCAGAAATGTCATCATCGGCTCGTTTAGTCCGCGCAGTCTTGTAGAATGGTCCACACACCCCAGCACGTTACGCTCTGCGGGTACATACATTACCTTCGCTATGTTAAACAGATCGTCGTCTTGCGCATTCTCTATTATCTCCAGTTTCTCATTCTCGTAGATGAATGAATAGTGAAAACCATCGAACTTTAATAACGTCTCCGGCTTGAAATATCCGTCAATGCCACTGTATGCCGCATACGTCTTTCTGAATCTCGCATACTGTATGACGTATCGTTTCTTAACAATATGTCGCATCAATGCCTTCTCCAGCCACGTGAAGAGTGCATAGAGCTTTGCCACACAACTCTTGCCGGCACCCTGCTCACCAATCATCACGGTTATCTTACCCACTCTTACAGTAGCTGTATTTATGGGACCGAAATTTGCAATCTCTAAGATTTCTGTATGCTTCATCACCCTATTTTTCTGCAAAGATAATGAAAGGTGAGAGCAATACAAAAGGAAAAATCAAAAAGTTTTTCCTTTATTGTTGAGCTGCATCCTAGCTTATTTAAAGATAGTGAATGATAATGCAAATCGAATGCAAAATCGTCAAGTAAGAAGACACTGTCTCAAAAGCCTGTCTGATAAACCGAAAGGGCCTGGCACCTGCGTGTCAGCCCTGAAGTTTGTAATTTAGGCGTGTTCAAACCACTAAACATACAAACTATGCACTTCACAAAACTACAAATTTCTGAGCTCATGCGCAAGCATGTAGAGAAAGAAAATTCTCCATTAACTTTGCATCATCACTTCTAAGGCAAACTGGACTCAGACACACTCTGTGAAACACTACCGAATAAAAAAGATATTTCTATAAAATTTGATCTATAAGCCCAAGATTCTTGTCCTATATCATTGTCATGCCGAATAAAATTAATATATTTGCACAAAATCATACATGTGTGATTATGAGCAACAGCAAAGATTTTATAAACAGAACAAGTGAGTACATTCGTTTTATGTCAAATGAAGATGTATGTCTCGTTCCAATAGACAAGGATTTATTTGGAGTTATACCCATGTCTATTACACAATGTTATACATTGTACAAAGGAATGTTGTTTGAAAAAGAAATCATTTTCGCATTCGCATCTGATAATAATCAACATACTCCTGTACAAATGAAAAAAAGAATTGACTTTGTTAGAAAATAAAACCAGATGTCTTTCTGTTCTGGTTATAGAAAAGGTTATGTCTTATAATGTCAAAAGATTTATTGATCAGAGAATAAACTTTATAATTCCACAAAAACAGATGTTTATACCTTCATTGTTGATAGACCTTAAAAAAACAAAAACAATAAATACCGACATTAAGGAGACAATGCCAGGATTAGCCCAATGTATGCTTCTGTACCATATACAGGTAGGTTCTATAGATGGAATGAAATCAGAGGATATACAGGCGTTATTTGACGTTTCCTATGCAACAGTCAATAGAGCACTACGATGGTTAAAGAAAAACGGTTTGATCATGTTAGAAGGTAAAAAGACCAAAGAAATCAGATTCTTCTATTCTAACAAAGAGTTATGGGACACTGCTTTACCATTATTCAATTCCCCTGTGGAAAAAGTAGTATATACGGATGATACGATAGAGCCGGCGATTGAATCAGGTATCAATGCCCTGTCAGAATACACGATGATCAACAGTGAAAAATCACACTGCTATGCCTTGACAAGGGAAGATTTGAAGACGAAGGACATTACAATCAACAATTACCTTGGTGAAAACAAAATAGAAATATGGCGATATTCACCGTTTTTCTTGACTGAAGGCCATTATGTGGACAAACTTTCGCTGTATCTGTCTTTAATAAATAACAATGACGAAAGAATACAAATAGAATTAGAAAATTTAATCAATGACATAAAATGGTAAGAGGCATAGACAAATTCAAGGCGTTTTTCAAGGATTTCGAAAACGCCTATGTGATTATCGGTGGAACTGCTTGTGAAATTCATGAAGAGAATTATGCACAAACTCCACGTGTGACAAAAGATATAGACATTATTCTTGTCGTAGAAGCCCTTTCGTCTGATTTCGTATCACACTTTTGGGAGTTTGTAAAGGCTGGCGGATATGAACAACGAAACAAGGGTACGAATGATGATGCAATTCGTCGCCGTCTCTATTTTAATACGCCTTCTCCTCTTCGTGCAGGGCATCAATTCCCCATCATGATTTTCCCATGTCTCCGTTCCCCTTTCAGTATCTCATACACATAAGCCGAGCTCTCGATATACAGTCCGGTTTTCTCATCCGATAGTTTTGCGAAGGTCTCGGAGTCATAGAACGCTTTGAGGGCCGTCGCCAGGTCATATCCGTTATCTTCCATCAGATAGGCAATGATATCTTTGGTTATGCCTTCTACCAGATATTGCATCCGTTTATTCATATTCTATGTAAGTATTTAATGGCCTTTGCCGAGTGGAACAAATATTGTGATGAAACCTTTTTGTACTTCAGTCCGTTCACGAGCGTGGGCAGATCGATGATGCCATCGTTAAAATTACGGAAGAGGGTTGCTATGGTGTCATCAGCGACCGGCCCTATCACGATGTCAAAACAGTGCGTAGGTTGCCGGCTGTTCCTGCTGCGGTTGGCCAGAACGAACAAAGCCCATTCTTTATCCGGATTCTCAAACGTCTTGACCGAGAGTGTATGGAGGGCAGCCTCATCAAACTCAAACTCCGTCACCGTGGGCTCACCGCCATAGATCGCCGCTGTGCGGCCGGCCATTTTCTCCGCTTGCTCCTTGATCTCTGTCAGGTAAAAGCCCCGTCCGAAATCCTTATAAGGCTTGCATTTCGACAGGTCGATATTCTCAATCATCATATTCGAGCCGTGGTATAGTCTCATCGGATATCCCCTCCATTGTTTAGACACACCTGTGTAAGATCTTCAACACTGTCATTGAATGAAAGCAAGTGCTCTGCATCATAATGTTCCTTTAGAAAGTCTATGCCCCTAAAGCGTATCAGATAATTGTTTGCCTCACGGACGGGGATGCTGTGCATCTTGGCAAAATCATTGATGGCGGCGACAGTATAGGCGATCACGTTTTTGTCTATCGTCTGCGTACCCCTCACGCCGACCGACGCCGGCCTGCCGGGAGCATCGGGCACCTTTCTTGCAGCCCCTTTTCCCGTCTTAAAGAGTCGGTTCCTGTCCTTCCGTTCTTCCAGCCGCTCCCGGGCAAGTCCCATGCCGACATGCCTCTCACCCTTTCGTGGCCCAATATGTCTTGTTTCCTTTTTCATACCCGGTCTTTTCTATGTGGACAAATATACGACAAAGTTTTCAAAACAGGAACTTGTCATATATAAATTATTTGTTTTCCTCCCTCTTCCGTCGGCAACCGCTTACTCCCAGGACGCACCGCGGTGCGTCCCTATCTGTCAATACCAGTAACGAACAGATTCTTTTAACCCAAATCGGTTATTAAGACATGTGTGTTTTCGTGATCTCGTTTGTAATTCATTAATATTCAATATTTTGTAAAAGCAATCTTCTAATGACCTATTTGGAGCTAACGACTACCGAAAGGGGAGGATGCTATCCCTCGTCTTCGTCCTTATCTTCATCCTCGTCCCTGTATAATTCTATCGGCAGATACATTCTTCTTGTGCTTTTTGTTATATCCATATTTGTCTGATTGGTGAAGCCGTTGCTGGCGTAGAATTTGTTAGTCCTCCGATTGTTCAGTGAGTCCACTGTGATAAACTGACATCCTGAACCTTTATAAGCAATGAAAGTACTCAAGATAAAGTCTAATATCTGCTTACCGATTCCTCTTGACTGCATATCCTTTCTCACTCCCAAGTGGCCGATATTCACAGCCGGGAAAGAGGTCTGCTTTTCAAAGATTGATCTATATTCTTCCGGCATTTTAGTAGCTGCTTCTTCGATGAAATCAGCTTTGTCTTCTGAATTGCCTAAAATGACAGCATCGTTTGTTAATGTGAAGACGGCAACTATTTCGTTATTCGTCTTATTTCTTGCACAATACGATGAGACATAGTGGTATTTAGAACAGATTAATATCTCATTGTGGAAGAAATCATCAAGTGTATCATCACCACAAAAAAGAGGACAACTCTTCGTTGTCCTCTTCCTTTAGTCTTTCTATGAATATTTCAATATTCGAGAATTGCATTTTTGCCTCCACTGTTACGAATAATGTTGTCGTAGACACCTTTCATTCTTGCCAGTCTTTGCCTTACTTCAGCTTTTTGCTCTGGTGTAATATTTTTAGATACACACCGTGCAAAATTTTCTCTGAATGCCTTTATTTCTTCAGGCGTCATTGTCGGATTTGGAACTGTATGTATCATTTCTAATTGAATTTTAAGTACTAAACCTATGCAAAGATAAGAAATAAAACCGGATTGTCTATATACGGACGAGTATAAAACGCTTTATATTTAAAATGTTTAACAGAGCATCGCCGTCCCATACATCCACACAAATACGTCGGATTGTCACAAAGCCCAATAGTCCTCACACATCCGTTCCCTCCCGGACGCACCATGTTGCGTCCCTACCTGTCAATACCCTGTAACGGCCGTGTGCCGAAATGAATACGCATGGAATAAGGTATTGGCGCCTATTGCCTCCCGCAGCATCCAACAATAGTCTCTGTATATTCTGTTGAGTTCTCCGTATCGTGGAATCATCGTCTGTATATTGTCTGCCATAGGTGCTTTACTTTTGTCTGTTCTTTTCATTGTCAAGAAGCATCGTCAGTTCTTCCTCCACCTGTTCTATGCTCGGCAATGCCGATTTCAGGTTTTCCGGCACTGCCTTGCTGAGCTGGTAGTCGCTGATGCCGATAGGCTGGTCATAGCCTGTCAGCGCATACTGCGCTACAATCTCATCCTTGCCCTTGCATAACAGCAACCCGATGGTCTTGTTGTCATTCTCTTCCCGTAGCTTGTCATCCACCACATTGATGTAGAAGTTCAACTGCCCGGCGTATTCCGGTTTGAACGGGGTGGCTTTCAGTTCCACGACCACGTATGCATGGAGTTTGATGTTATACAGAATCAGGTCGGCATAGAAATCGCTGCCGCCAATTTGGAAATGCTTCTGCCTTGCGACAAAGGCGAATCCGTTGCCCATTTCCAACAGATAACGGGTGACGTGCTTCACCAACTGTTCTTCTATGTCCCTCTCGTCCGCACGCTCTTTGGCTCCTGCCAAGTCGAAGATATACGGGTCTTTCAACAGGTAGTCGGCAAGGTCGCTTTGGGGCGCGGGAAGCGTGGCGGTAAAATTATTGACCTTGTGGCTGTTGATTTGCCTTTCGTACAATTTGCTTTCAATCTGCATTTTCAGGACATTGCTGCTCCAGCCCATTTCCACGGATTGCTTCATATACCAGTATTCCACACCCAATGGGAGCGAACTGTTGAGCATGACCATTTGGCTTGCCCAATTAATTCTTGCCACAGGTGATGCAAGGAACAGTTTTTCTATATCTCCGATGTCTGTTCTATAAATGGCAGATACGGTTTTTGCCACATTCTGAATTTGCGCAGGAACTTCCTGCGTAAATTCAGATTCTTGAAAATCAACTGATTGTATTTGCGCAGTAAGCTCTTGCGTAAATTGCCCGTTGTTTAATTTCAAGACTTCATCTGTTACATTCCGTATACTTGGGAGCGACAGCCTTGCATCCGTTTCAATAAAACATCGTAGTACGCTCAATGGATACGACCTTGCGAATTGGCACATATAAGTAAGGTTGCGTTCCGAATATCCTTTCTTTTCGGGATAACTGAACCGTATCGCCTGCGCCAGTCTCTTGATGACCTTGCCGCCCCAGCCTTGTCGGTTCTGGTGGTACAATATATAATTACCCATTTTCCAGTAATGGAACAGCATCTGCGCATTGGCCGCACTGATGAGCCGGACTTGCGCCTGCTCTATCTCTGAACCGATGGCATTGACAAAAGCCTCGAAACTTCTTTTCTCTATGTTGTTGTCGTTGTTGCTCATTGTTGTATGTATTGAAAGTTACAAAGGTAAGCCCAATTACAGGTTTTCCATGAAACTTGCTGATTGTTTTTACAGTTGGTTGAATTTATTCATCGCATTGGCTTTCACATCATCGGCGATGTCTATGTAGGGTTTCATCGCCTTGTAGTCGCTATGCCCTGTCCATTTCATGACCACCTGAGCCGGAATGCCGAGAGCCAAGGCATTGCAGATGAAAGTCCTTCTCCCGGCATGGGTGCCAAGCAATGCGTATTTGGGCGTAATGGTGTCTATGCGTCTGCTCCCTTTGTAGTAGGTCTCGCTTACTGGCTCGTTGATTTCGGCAAGCTCGCCCAACTCCTTCAAATAATCGTTCATCTTTTGGTTGCTGATGACCGGGAGAGCCTTATGCCCCTCAAACTCCACATCTTTATATTTATCCAGTATCGCCTTGCTGTGGTTGTTCAGCTCGATGATAAGCCTTTCGGCGGTCTTTACGGTGGTGATTTCTATAAATCAACACCCAAATATACACCCAATAATTGAAATAGCAAAAGGTATTTAATGATATTTAGTAATATAGTTGATTTGTAATAACTTGATTATTATCAGTATATTGCAGTTTTGTGAGATTTCTTGATTGTGTAAGTTAAAGTCCCGTCCTCACCGACTTGCAGTCCCGGCATTTTCTTTATGACGTCGGTTATCGTCCGGTCCTGTTTCTGCCTAAAGCTGTTCACGAGGTAGGTGAGTGTGTCGCCACGCTGTGAGACGCGTGGAGCCCTTATCTTGGTTTCCTTTATCATCACCGACTTCCCGTGCATCACTATCGTCTGTCCTTGGCGAAAGTCCTTGGCGCCCATTGCCTCCCGCGGCATCCAACAATATATTAAGCCGTCAAGGAAGGAACAGGGCGGACGCCTCCCATTGCCTCCGGGAAATAGCCGCTGTCCCCCTCAAAAAAGTGACAGTCCGTAATAGAATTGTAGAATAAATTATATAACTTTGCGCTAAGGTTTAATTTATTTGCATGGACAGAGATAAGGATCTGAATAGAATTAAGGTGGTCTTGGCAGAGAAACACCTTACGGGTAAATGGTTGGCAGAGCAGTTGGGAAAATCAACCTGCACTGTAAGTAAATGGTGCTCACAAAAGTCACAACCCGATTTACAGACCATAGACCGTATCGCCCAGTTACTTGATGTAAGGAGGAGCGATCTTATTGTCGACTAAACAGTATCTGTGCTATTGAGAGCCCTACAGGCAACCGCAAAACATTCCAAGATATGAGAATTAAAGAAATTAATATAGTCAACTTCAAGGGATTCCAGAACAAGACCGTCCGTTTCAATGGCAATCTGACAGTTGTCATCGGAAATAACACAGCCGGTAAGACCACCTTGCTCAAGGCTCTTCAGGTAGGTCTGGGAGCCTATCTGCAAAGTCTCAAGGACCTTCCCGGCGGTACCGCCTTTCGTCGTAACTTTAGCTCGCACGACAGATTCATGAGGTTCGATAAGGACCTGAGAGATTATGTGCCCAATGAAGCCAAGCCAAGAATAACCATAAAGGCAGACTATCCCGTAACGCAATCGTCATGTGCGAACAGCCCGGAGCTGTCATTCATCCCTATACAATGGTACAGGGAGCTGTCCGGCAATTACACGACGCATACCCGTGCTGCCGCAGGCGAGCTGATTGATGCCGTTCATCGTATGCAGGACTTAAGGAATGACGAGAAACAGAGCTCGATCTATCCGTTGGTCTTGGCCTTTGGAGCCAAAAGGACCGACGATTCTCAGGCGAAGAGCAAGTCAAACGTTAGGGAGAGGGCGTCCAGGATCGAGAAAGCCTATAAGTTCGCTTTGCATGACAAGGTGGATTTTGAGGGAGCCATGGAGTGGCTCAGCCGCTACGAGAAGAATGTCAAGGACGGCAAGGAATTTGACGGTACGAGGGACGCCTTTTTCGAGGCCCTGCAGGTTGCGGTCCCCGCATTGTCAGAGATAGATTTCGACCATGGAGAGATCGAGGCCGTAGTCAGCGTTACCGGGCATGCGCCTTCCCGCCATCACTTCTCATACATGAGCGACGGCCTTCAGTCTATGATCAACATCGTTTCCGAGATTGCCCATCGCTGCATAGAGTTAAATGGCTTCCTGGGCGTTGATGCCGTGAAGATGACCCCCGGTGTCGTCATGATCGACGAGATCGACCTGTACCTGCATCCTCATTGGCAAAAGCATGTATTACAGGATCTAACCCGTGCCTTCCCCCTGATACAGTTTATCGTGTCCACCCACAGCCCTTTCATCGTTCAAAGTCTTCAGGAAGGGCAGCTCGTGAGTTTTGATGACGATGTCCTCACCACCGGCGAGCCGTTCCGTGAGAGTTTGGAAGATATTACTTCCGAGCGTATGGGGTTAAAGCAGGACATCAGGAGCAAGCGCTTCAACGAGATGGTAGCAACCGCATCCCAAAACTTAATCCCGATACCGGCTGTCAGTGGCCACATTTGAACAACACCTTCTATAGCTTGGTGTATGATGAGACCGGGCGGGTAAGGGTCAACGACCATATTCCCGAGATTTCAAAACAGAGAGCCCAAAAGTTATTGGACCTGACCCAGCTTCAAAGATATCCGGGTACAGATAATCCTCCCTCTCCCAAAGATTTCAGATGGCACAAGCGGTACCAGACCTGGAATATAGCATCAACGTTCAAGGAACAGTTTTTAAAGGGAGCGATAACCGAGGATGATGTCATCACAAATGCCAAATTGATAGGCCAGTGGTCTGTATGGTTTACCGTATTTAAAGGCATCGATTGTATCCTGCGCAGGTTAATATCCGATTTTCCGGGTACTTGTGCCTCATGCTTCGACGAAAATAATCATTACGAACCCGTTGAAAGGAATCCGGGATGTATAGACCCTATATAAAATAGTCGTTTATTCCCCTTCACACATCCGTTCCCTCCCAGGACGCACCGCGGTGCGTCCCTACCTGTCAATACCCTGTAACGGCCGTGTATCACCACGATCGTGTTGACGGTTGCCGACATCCGTTGGGGTAGGCGATGACGAACGGACATTCATAAATATCAACAGGCGACGGCTCGCGGACGCACCGTGCTGTGTCCCTACGGATCCATATCTCGCAACCATTACCCGTCGGGTATGCCCATTATCGCTCGTTTATCCGTCCGACTGTCCCGGGAAACGGGGCATCAACAGGCACTGCCGGACACAGGCTGCAAGAGGCCGTGTGGCGGTATCTATGATGTGCCAACAGATGGCAGAAAACGTCGATAATATTACCTGTACGAATACCTTATAATACTGATATTCAGTTATATAAATATTACAATTGTAATAATATGTAGTATTTTTTCCCGAAACGTATATTTCATGAAAATCACAGGGCTTTCCCCCCATTTTCTTGGCTATTTGTTATTGTTTCTCAATAATTATAATTAATTTTGCAACCAGAAGTTATCTCTTGCGGAGAGATGCGCTGCTGGACGATGTGAAGCGGCGCTGAGAATATGAGGCCGCGGGCCTCTACGACGACCGTATGAAGAGTGAGAGAATGACGGGGGTAAGCCCCGAACTTTTAGGGACGATTCGCATAACTGCAGGCATATCAGTAAGATACAGACGCTTGCAGGACTAGAAAGTATAACCCTATAGACGACAGGGGGATCATTCTTAGACACTAGGTATAACCCTGAACGCCAGAAGTACAATCTCCGAATACGAGGTGTAGCTCCTTGAATGCCAGGTAAACTCATGGACGCTAGGTATAACCCTAAGCACGAGAGAGCACTATCCTTGGACGCCGGACTTTGACTTCCGGGTGCCGGAGATAACTCATGGACACTGGAGAGTAGAATCCTTGAAGGCTAGAGATGACTCCAGACCGGTAGAGCATAAGCCTATAAAACGCCGGGGATAACTCTTAAACGCTAAGTATAACCATTAAACGGTAGAGAATATAACCCCAAAACGACAAAGCAGTAATGGATGAGGACGAGATACGATGGTTCGTGATGCGGGACCTTACCCGCGCCAACGCGAGGACTCCGGCATACAGGATGCTGGAGGAGATCGGTGTCGAGAGCTTCACGCCGATGACGCGTAGGATCCTCACGGTCCACGGCAGGCGCGAGTGCAGGGATGTTCCCTTCCTCCACGATCTCGTCTTCGCACACGACAGCCGCGCCGTCCTCGATCCCATCGTCCTGTGTACGCCCACCCTTCAGTACCGTTTCCTCAAGGGACGCGAGCCGATGGTCGTGCGCGACAAGGAGATGGACGCCTTCAAGGCCGCTGTCCAGTCCTGCGACGCCCCCCGCTACTACCGTCCCGAGGAGATCACGCCGGCCATGCGCCATCACAAGGTCCGCAT
>ULNJ01018772.1_pt1 | contig 14398 bp, 11 predicted proteins | sample 1951891 | NCBI WGS metagenome assembly ULNJ01 (sample SAMEA4835574, study PRJEB28245) | human gut metagenome | biome: gut microbiome; material: fecal sample | place: Denmark | collected 2008 | reverse complement strand
CTGAACTCCACACTGATTATCATTGTGAGCTTTATTCCGCTTTTCTTCCTGACCGGGATGGAAGGCCGTATGCTGGTGCCGCTGGGCATTGCCTTCATCGTGTCTTTGTTTGCTTCTACGGTGGTGGCGCTGACCCTGACTCCGGTGTTGTGCAGTTACTTGCTGGGCGGAAAAACAAAAGGAGACGGACTGCCGAAAGAAGCCTTCTTGGCCGTATGGCTGAAGAAATATTACGAACGGGCCTTGCTTTGGTCGCTGGAGCACAAGAAGACGGTGCTGGGAGGTACGGTTGCCGTGTTCGTGGTGGCTTTGGGCATCTTCTTTACGTTGGGCCACAGCTTCCTGCCGTCGTTCAATGAAGGGTCGTTTACCATCAATGTCAGCTCCCTGCCGGGTATTTCGTTGGAAGAATCCGACAAGATTGGGCGTCAGGCCGAGGAAATCCTGCTCTCCATTCCGGAGATACAGACCGTGGCCCGCAAGACGGGACGTGCGGAACTGGATGAGCATGCGCTGGGCGTGAACGTGTCGGAAATAGAAGCGCCTTTCGAACTGAAGGACCGTTCGCATGCCGAACTGCTGGCGGATGTCCGTCAGAAACTGTCGGTCATCACGGGGGCCAACATTGAAATCGGACAGCCCATCAGCCACCGTATCGACGCCATGTTGAGTGGTACGCAGGCCAGCATTGCCATCAAGCTGTTCGGAGATGACCTGAACCGGATGTTTGCCTTGGGCAATCAGATAAAGGCCGCCATCAGTGATGTGGAAGGCGTGGCCGACCTGAACGTGGAGCAGCAGATTGAACGTCCGGAACTGAAGATTGTACCCAAGCGGGAGATGCTGGCCAAGTATGGCATCTCGTTGCCGCAGTTCAGTGAGTTCGTGCAGGTGAACATGGCCGGCGAGGTCGTGTCGCAGGTGTATGAAAAGGGAAAGACCTTCAACCTGGTGGTGCGTGCGGATGAGGCGGACCGGGGCGAGATGGACCGTGTGAAAGATCTGATGATTGACGATGCGCAGGGGCGGAAGATTCCCTTGTCGTACGTGGCCGATGTGGTGTCTTCCATGGGACCGAACACCATCAACCGGGAAAACGTGAAGCGGAAAATCGTGATTTCGGCCAATACCAGCGGGCGCGACTTGCGCAGCGTGGTGAATGACATCCAGCGTCGGGTGGACGAGAAGATTACGTTGCCCGAAGGCTATCACATTGAATACGGCGGACAGTTTGAAAGCGAGCAGGCCGCCAGCCGTACCTTGCTGCTGACTTCCCTGATGAGCATCGTGGTCATCTTCCTGTTACTGTACATGCAGTTCCACGATGCCGCCGAGAGCGGGGTAATTCTGTTGAACCTGCCGCTGGCCCTGATTGGCGGTGTGTTTGCCCTGTGGCTGACCACGGGTGAAGTCAGTATTCCGGCCATCATCGGATTTATCTCCTTGTTCGGTATTGCCACCCGAAACGGTATGTTGCTGGTCACCCACTACAACCTGTTGCGTGAAGAGCAGCATCTGGATGTGCGCGAAAGTATCGTACACGGTTCGCTCGACCGTCTGAACCCGATTCTGATGACCGCCCTTTCGTCTGCCCTGGCCCTGATTCCGCTGGCTTTGCGCGGCGACCTGCCGGGCAATGAGATTCAGAGTCCGATGGCCAAGGTCATCTTGGGAGGATTGCTGACCTCCACTTTCCTGAATGCCTTTGTCATACCTATTGTGTACGAGTTAATGAACCGGAAGAAAACGACTAAAAGAACAGAAGCATGAAAAAATTTGGATGGATATTGCTTGCGGGCCTGGCTTTTTCCGGCGGGCTGCAGGCACAGAAAATAGAAGAGGTGCTGCAATCCGTGGAGCAGTACAACAAGGAACTTCAGGCCAGTGTGCATCGCATGGAAGCGGCCAAGATGGAAGTGCAGACACGGAATAACCTGGAAGACCCCAGCGTGGAATACAGTCCGTTTTATGCAAGCAATGTGGACGGTATGGCCAGTTCGGAACTGGTGGTGACGCAGGGATTTGATTTCCCCACGCTGTATGCGGCACGCAACCGTTCCGGAAAATCGCAGAAAAACGTGCTGGACCGTCAGCAGCAGGTGCTCCGTCGCGACATTCTGCTGCAAGCCAAGAACCTGTGTCTGGACCTGATTCGGCTGAATCAGGAACAGCAGTTGCTGGCCGAGCGGATGAAGAATGCCGATGCCCTGTTGGAGTTGTTCGAAAAACGCCTGAAAGAGGGGGATGCCAATGCCCTGGAAGTGAATAAAATCAAGATGGAACGCATGAAGGTGCAGACCGAAGTGGCTCAGAACAATGCCGCACACCGTACGGCCTTGCAGCAGTTGCTGGCCATGAATGGTAATATGCCATTGGAATTTGCGGAAACGGATTATCCGAAGGTGGAGGCTATCCGGGATTATCAGACGTTGTATAACGAAGTGATGCAGTCGGATGCCGATTTGCAGGTGGCTGAGGCAACAGCTCAGGCCGCTTCGGAAGAAGTGAAGGTAAACAAGCAGAACTGGTTGCCGAAGCTGGAAGTGGGCTACCGGCGGAATACCTCGGTGGGAGAGAAAAGCAACGGTTTCCTGGTAGGAGGCAGTTTCCCTTTGTTTTCCAACCGCAAGAAACTGAAAATTGCGAAAGCCCAGGCGTTGAGTGCGAACTTGCAGCGTGACAATGCCCGCCTGCAGGTGGAAGCCAAGGTACAGAGCCAGTTCAATGAGATGCAGCAGTTGCGTGAGGCGATGCAGGCCTACGATGTGCCTTTGATGCACCACACCCTCCGTCTGCTCTACGATGCCGTCACGGCCGGCCAGTTGTCCATCATCGACTTTTATGTGGAGGCCGATAACGTATATGGCAACCTGCAAAGCTACATGACGCTGGAGAACCAGTACCAGAAGCTCATGGCCGACATCTATAAGAACCGTTTGTAAATCAGCTGTAATAAAAAGTAAAACCGCCCCTGCGAAGAGGCGGTTTTTTTTCGATGTTTTCTACGTTTCCCGTGGCCAAAACCTAGGTTTTCCGCCCGAGAAACATACGTTTCCGCAGTGGGAAACGTACGTTTTTCCCGAGGGAAACGTAAAATAGATTCCAGTGTTTCAGGGAAAAGCGGCTAGCCTTTCCCTAAAACAGCCGGGAAATCCCTTAAATTCTGTCCAACGGAATGTGAAGGGCTTGGGCCACTCCCTTACCGTAGTTTTCATCTGCCTGCATGCAGTTCCGGATGTGGCGGAGCTTGATTTCTTCCGGAATGTCTCCCATGGCTCTGGCCGTATTCTCAAAGAGCACCTGTTGCTGGGCAGGTGTCATCAGGCGGAACAGGGCACGAGGCTGAGAATAGTAGTCCGCGTCATCTTCCCGGTAATCCCATTGATAAGCCGCGCCATCCAGTTCCAGAGGCGGTTCCTTGTATTCGCCCTGCTGTTGCCATTCTCCGTAGCTGTTGGGTTCATAGCCCAAGGTCGAACCGTGGTTGCCGTCCACGCGCATCTGTCCGTCGCGGTGGTACATGTTCAGGAAAGGACAACGGCTCCGGTTGACCGGAATCTGGTGGTGGTTGACACCCAGACGGTAACGCTGCGTGTCGCCGTAAGAGAAGAGACGGCCCTGCAGCATGCGGTCGGGCGAGAAACTGATACCCGGCACCACGTTGGCCGGATTGAAAGCCGCCTGTTCCACGTCGGCAAAATAATTCTCCGGGTTGCGGTTCAGTTCGAGCACGCCCACCTCTATCAGCGGATATTCCTTTTGCGACCAGACTTTGGTCAGGTCGAACGGGTTGAACGGACATGCTTTGGCCTGTTCTTCCGTCATCAGCTGGATGTACATCGTCCATTTCGGGAAGTCGCCTTTTTCAATGCTTTCGTAGAGGTCGCGCTGATGGCTTTCCCGGTCTTTTGCGATGATAGCTTCCGCTTCCGCATCGGTCAGGTTTCGGATACCCTGCTGGGTGTGCAGGTGGAATTTGACCCACGTACGTTTCCCTTCCGCATTGATCAGGGAGAATGTGTGGCTGCCATAGCCGTGCATGTGGCGGTACGAAGCCGGAATGCCGCGGTCGCTCATGGTAATAGTTACCTGATGCAGAGCTTCGGGCAGTGAAGTCCAGAAGTCCCAGTTGTTGCGCGGGCTGCGCATGTTCGTACGCGGGTCCCGTTTCACCGCATGGTTCAAGTCGGGGAATTTCAGCGGGTCGCGCAGGAAGAACACTGGCGTGTTGTTTCCCACCAAGTCCCAGTTGCCTTCTTCGGTATAGAATTTGATGGCGAAGCCACGGATGTCACGTTCCGCATCCGCTGCCCCACGTTCACCGGCCACCGTAGAAAAGCGGACAAACAGTTCCGTTTCCTTTCCCACCTGTGAGAAGATGGCTGCCTTGGTGTAGGCCGTGATATCGTGCGTGACCGTAAATTTTCCAAACGCTCCCGAACCTTTGGCGTGCATGCGCCGTTCGGGAATTACTTCGCGGTCAAAATGTGCCAGTTTTTCGAGGAACCACACATCTTGTAAGAGCATCGGACCTCTTCGTCCTGCGGTAGCCACATTCTGGTTGTCGGCTACGGGTGCCCCTGAGGCAGTGGTAAGTTTCTTTTTTTCCATAAGCATTACATTTGTGATTTGATAATAGATTAAGAAGGGTTATATGATAAATTGGTCTAGTATTAGTTTGTCCGTGTCGCTCAGCAAGCCGTTCTTGGATTGCAGGAAAGGCACGGAGGCTTTCCGGGAAATACGTAAAGTTTTCTTCATGTTCCGGAGCATGCTTCCCGTCCTGAATTTATACGTAGTGAAAAGCAGTGTGCGGTGAGGAGGCACTTGTCCTGCCATTCGTCGGCTGCAGGCTTTCCATTGCCGGTGCGGGTGCTGTCCGACGACGAAGTAACCGCAGGTCCAGCATCCCGACAGCAGGAAATCCGTTTCTGCCAGCTTCTGAGGGTCGAAATCGGAAATCGCGCACAGGCTGACATGCAGCCCTTTCGACCAGAGATACATTGCAATCTCTCTGGCGAAAAAGGCTGTCTTTCCTTTGTGGCTATAATACAGGACAGTGGCTTTCATTTGATTTGCAGCAACAAGATTCCTTTACAACCACCACCCGGCTGTTGGGCAGGTCGGGGATGTAGATAAAGCCGTCTTTTACGGTAATGTCGGCCGGACCAATCAGCGGCTGCTCCAGTTTCAAAGGCAGAGGAGACATTTTTCCGCTGGCCAAGTCAATGCGGCTCAGCTGGGCCGGTGTCCAGTTGGTGACAATCAGCGATTTTCCGTCGGAAGCGAAAGCGATGCCGTCGTATTGTCCGGTCACTTCCGTCAGTTTGCGGGCCACGGGCTGCTTCAGGTTGTCGATGCGGTAAATCACATTGGCTTCCTTGGTCACTCCGTCGGCCGGATAAGAAGCTACATACATCATTCCGTCACGTACGAGCAGTCCGTTCGGTCCGCTGATTTGCAGCCATTCTTCGGGCTGTCCCGGCTGGGCCGGATTGCTGATGTCCAGGCGGAAAATACGGTCGGTATTGGTCACCGAAGCATACAGGTAGTTTCCGTCGGCTGCCAGGTCGTTGACAAACAGGTTGCCTTCGGGCAGGGAAATGACTTTCGGCTTCTCCGCTTTGTCGGTCAGGTGATACACCACAATCTTGTTCACATCACATACATACAGGTAGTCCTGACGGATGAACATTCCTTTGGGAGCCGACAGATTGCCGTCGGCCGGAACCATGACCTGGGTCTTTCCGTCCTTATAAAATGCGATGTATCCTTTTCCTTCCGTGTTCAGCGGATTCAGTTCGGCGGTACCGAAGTTGGCCACCAGGATACCTCCCTGATACGGATACGTACTTTCACAATAACGAAGTCCTTCGTTTACTACACCTTTTACGGTTTGTGCCGACAAACTTATCGACAAGCAAACAAACATTGCACTGAGAATCTTTTTCATCTTTTTACGTTTATTTTTTGACAAAGTTAAATGCGAGCCAAATATTTTCTATATTTGTAGCACTCATTTTTCCGATAACATTCATAGGCAGAAACGATAAGAAATGGAACTCCGTCAGTTGAAATATTTTAAAGCGGCCTGCGAATTGCAGAATTTTTCGGAGGCGGCACGTGCGTTGTTTATCTCACAAAGTACACTTTCCCAGCAGATTAAGCAGCTGGAAGATGAATTGGACGTCTTGCTTTTCGACCGCATCGGGAAGCGTGTAGTCCCTACGGAGGCCGGATTGGCTTTCCTGCCTTATGCCACCAAGGCCCTTTACGATGCGGAAGACGGAAAACAGATTATCCGCGACTTGAAAGGGATAGAGACGGGGGTGCTTCACATCGGGGTGACTTATAGCATGAGCCCCTTGCTGATTGCCGCATTGGGCCGCTTCACGAAAACCTATCCGAAGGTCAAGGTCGATATCAGTTTCGCCACCTCGGAAGAACTGTTGGAAGAGCTGGAGGCCAACCACCTGGACTTTGTATTGTCTTTCAAGCCGGAAGGCACGTCGGAAGGGTTTGAAACCCTGTCGTTGTTCTCTTCCCGGCTCCGCTTCATCGTGCATCGCTCGCATCCGTTGGCCGGACTTTCTTCCATTACCCTGAAACGTCTTTCCGAAACTCCGCTGGTGCTGCCGGGGCAAGGTTTTGCCACCCGGAAAAAGGTGGACGAACTTTGCCGGACCCATCGGCTGGAACTGACGGTGGGCGTGGAAATGAACGACGTACATACCATTATCCATACGTTGCGTGCGGGCTATTGGGCTACTATCCTGACGCAGGCTGCCGTGCGGGGAGAGGAAGATTTGGTGCAGATTCCCATCTTGTGTGCCGACAAGCTGACCTCGGAAGGTTGTCTGTTCTGGGCGCAGGGAAACTACCGGAAAAAGTCGGCGCTGGCATTCGCCGATTTTTTGCAGAAGACGGTCGGAAACGGGGGAGAATGAGATTGGCCGGAGGATCCCGGCGGGTTTAAAAAATGATAAGGGCAAAAAAAGATGGACGGCTCTTCCCCGTAATCCGTGCCGAATTATTAACTTTGCCCTTTGATAGAAAATAAACAGAAACACAGCAATATGCCATTAAATTTACCCGATAAACTGCCTGCAATCGAGTTGTTGAAGCAAGAGAATATTTTCGTGATTGACAATTCGCGGGCCAGCTCGCAGGACATCCGTCCGTTGAAGATTGTCGTACTCAACCTTATGCCGCTTAAAATAACGACAGAAACCGACTTGATTCGTTTGCTGTCCAACTCTCCTCTACAGATTGAGGTGAGCCTGATGAAGTTGAAAAGCCATACTTCAAAGAATACGCCGGTGGAGCACATGAAAGCGTTCTATCGTGATTTTGAATTGATGAGAAATGAAAAGTTCGACGGAATGATTATTACCGGAGCCCCGGTGGAACACCTGGATTTTGAAGATGTCAACTACTGGGACGAGGTGACGGATATTTTCGAATGGACCCGTACCCATGTCACCTCCACGTTCTATATCTGCTGGGCGGCACAGGCCGGCTTGTATTACCATTACGGCATCCCGAAGTATCCGTTGGACAAGAAAATGTTCGGCATCTTTGAACACCACATCTGCAAGGGCTTTGAGCATCTGCCCATCTTCCGTGGATTCGACGACGTGTTCTATGTGCCTCATAGCCGTCACACCGAAGTCCGCCGGGAAAACATTGAAAAATGCAAGGACCTGCAGATTATTTCCGAGTCACCCGAATCGGGCGTACACATCGTAATGGCCCGTGGCGGACGTGAGTTTTTCGTGACCGGTCATTCGGAATATTCTCCTTACACGTTGGACACGGAATACCATCGTGACCTGGGCAAAGGCCTGCCCATTGAAATGCCGCGTAATTACTACCGCGACAACGATCCGGAAAAAGGACCGCTGGTGCGCTGGCGGAGCGTGGCCAACCTGTTGTTCTCCAACTGGATGAACTATTATGTGTACCAAGAAACTCCTTACGATATCAACCAGATAAAATAAGCATGATCAGACAACGTCCTATCGAACTGCTTGCTCCGGCCAAGAACCTGGAGTGCGGCATGGAAGCTATCAACCACGGGGCCGATGCGGTATATATCGGTGCCCCGCGTTTCGGCGCACGTGCCGCTGCCGGCAACTCATTGGAAGACATTGAGGCCTTGGTGCGTTATGCCCATTTGTATCGCGTACGCATCTACGTGACTGTCAATACCATCCTGAAGGAAGAGGAACTGGCAGATACCGAGAAAATGATTTGGGATTTGTACCGGGTGGGGGTGGATGCCCTCATCGTGCAGGACATGGGAATCACCCGCCTGAATCTGCCCCCGATTCCGCTGCATGCCAGTACGCAGATGGACAACCGCACGCCGCAGAAAGTGAAATTCCTGGCCGAGGCCGGTTTCCGTCAAGTGGTATTGGCCCGTGAGCTGACGCTGGACGAGATTGCAAAGATTCATGCCGCCTGTCCGGATACGCCGCTGGAGGTATTCGTGCACGGCGCCTTGTGCGTGAGCTACAGCGGACAGTGCTACGTGAGTCAGGCATGTTTCGGCCGCAGTGCCAACCGTGGAGAGTGTGCGCAGTTCTGCCGCCTGAGTTTCGACATGGTGGATGCGGACGGGAAAACGATTGCCCGCGGCAAGCACCTGCTGTCGCTGAAAGACATGAACCAGAGCGACAACCTGGAAGCCTTGCTGGATGCGGGCGCCTCTTCGCTGAAAATTGAGGGACGCTTGAAGGACGTGGCCTACGTGAAGAACGTGACTGCCTATTACCGCCAGAAGCTGGATGCCATCCTGAAGCGCCGGAAAGAATACGTGCGGGCTTCGTCCGGTACCGTCCGTCTGGCTTTCCGTCCGCAGCTGGACAAGAGTTTCAGCCGGGGATTTACCGATTACTTCCTGCACGGGCGTACGCCGGATATTTTCTCTTTCCATACGCCGAAGTCGTTGGGCGAGGAGATGGGCGTGGTGAAAGAAGTGCGCGGCAACTATTTCACGGTGGCCGGAGTGAAACCTTTCAGCAACGGCGACGGACTCTGCTACTTGGACGAGCAAGGCAAGCTGCACGGTTTCCGGGTAAACCGGGTGGAGAACAACAAACTCTATCCGCAGGAGATGCCGCGTCTGCGTCCGAAGACCAAAATCTACCGTAACTTCGACCAGGAGTTTGAACGGGTGATGCAGAAAAAGTCGGCTGAACGGAAGATGGCCGTATCCATGTTGTTTGAAGAGAACAACTTCGGGTTTACCCTGACCCTGACCGACGAAGACGATAACTGCATCAGCGTGACGCTGCCGGCAGAAAAGACACTGGCACGTACCCCTCAGGCCGAAAACCTGAAGAACCAGTTGGGTAAGCTGGGCAACACCCCGTTTGAGCTGGAGAAACTGGACATCTCCTTGTCGGCGGACTGGTTTGTACCTTCTTCTGCCTTGGCCGATTTGCGCCGGAATGCGGTGGAAAAGCTGCTGGAAGCCCGCCGCATCAACTATCCGCAGGAAAGGGTACGCTTCCCGAAAACCACGCATGCGTTTATCGTGGGCGACCTGACCTACCTGGGCAATGTGATGAATACGAAGGCACAGGCCTTCTATCACGACCACGGTGTGAAGCGCATCGAACCTGCTTTTGAGAAAGAACCACGGACCGATGCCGTGCTGATGTTCTGCAAGCATTGCCTGCGCTACAGCATGGGCTGGTGTCCGGTACATCATAAGGTGAAATCGCCCTATAAGGAGCCTTACTATCTGGTAAGTACGGACGGACGGCGATTCCGCCTGGATTTCGACTGTAAAGTCTGTCAGATGAAAGTGTCATTGGATAATCAGAAGTCAGAATGAAATACGCGGGTTATATTCTAGGGGTGATTTGTTTGCTGTTGTGCGTGACGGCCTGTCACTATCGTACTTCTTTGCCTTCTGTGGGAAAAGAGGGTTCTAAAGATTCGGTGGCAGCAGTGGTCAGGGAGCGTCCATACGCCTTGAACAGCAACTTCCGGGTCACGGCCGATACCCTTTGGCTTCATCAGCTCCCGTTGCTCGATTCCATTCCGGTAAGGGAAGGCGATGAACTGGTGGTAGCCGAGATTACCTCCCGTAAAGAAATGGAAGGCGATTCGGTATGGGTGAAAGTGGCGCGCGACCAGGAAACCATCGGATGGGTTCCCGAACGCCAGTTGCTGTCGCACATCGTCCCTATCGACCCTATTTCCCGTTGCATCCATCTGTTCAGCAACTCCCATGCCCTACCGTTCTTTTTAGTATTGGCGGTGTTCTTCCTCTGCTTCGTGTATCGTGCCTTGCGGCGCAAGCAGATTAAGCTCATCTGGCTGAACGACATCGACAGTGTGTTTCCCATTACCCTGTCGTGGTTGATGGCCGCGGCAGCCACGTTGTATAACAGCATGCAGCATTTCGTGCCGGAAACCTGGGAGCGGTATTATTACGACCCTTCTCTGAATCCCTTCGACCTGCCTTTCGTATTGGGACTGTTCGTGCTCAGCGTGTTCCTTATCTTGTTGCTGGGGGTGGCCTTGCTGGATGACCTGTTTCATCAGACGACGATGGAAGTAGCCTTTTTCTATCTGCTGGGATTGGCTTCCTGCTGCATTTTCTTGTATATCTTTTTTACCTACTTGTGGGTGTATCTGGCTTATGTGGCTTTTATCGCTTATTCCGTGTGGTGCGTCCGGCGCTTGCGCAAGGCCAACAGCTATCCCTACGCCTGTGGAGCCTGTGGGGCCAAGATGAGGTCGAAAGGCATTTGCCCGCACTGTGGCGCCTTGAATGAGTAAGAATCCGCATAATTTTGTAATTTTGCACTTTTCAAAAATTTAAAACCCTACATAATATGATTAGTATAGATGGACTGACCGTGGAATTCGGAGGGACCACCTTGTTTAGTGACGTAAACTTTCAGATTAATGAAAAAGACCGTATTGCCCTGATGGGGAAAAACGGAGCCGGCAAATCCACGCTGCTGAAAATACTGGCCGGTGTGCGCCAGCCTACGCGGGGAAAAGTGACCGCCCCCAAGGACTGTGTGATTGCCTATCTGCCGCAGCACCTGATGACGGAAGACGGGCGGACGGTATTCGAAGAAGCTTCTCAGGCTTTTGCCCATCTGAAGGAGATGGAGGAAGAGATTGAGCGGATGAACAACGAACTGGCCACACGGACGGATTATGAAAGTGATTCCTATATGGCCCTGATAGAGAAAGTGGCTTCGATGAGCGAGAAGTTTTATGCCATCGACATGACACATTTCGAGGAAGATGTGGAGAAGGCTTTGTTGGGACTGGGCTTCCTGCGGGAAGATTTCAATCGTCCGACCAGCGATTTCAGCGGAGGGTGGCGGATGCGCATCGAGCTGGCCAAGCTGCTGCTCCAGAATCCGGATGTGTTGCTGCTGGACGAGCCGACCAATCATCTGGACATCGAGTCCATCCAATGGTTGGAAGATTTCCTGATTAACAGTGCCAAGGCGGTGGTGGTCATCAGCCACGACCGGAAGTTTGTGGACAACATCACGACCCGTACCATCGAAGTGACCATGGGACGGATTTACGACTATAAGGTGAATTACTCCCAGTACCTGGTGCTGCGGAAGGAACGCCGCGAACAGCAGATGAAGCAATACGAGGAACAGCAGAAGATGATTCAGGAGACCAAAGACTTCATCGAACGTTTCAAGGGCACTTACAGCAAGACCTTGCAGGTGCAGAGCCGGGTGAAGATGTTGGAGAAACTGGAACTGATCGAAGTGGACGAAGAAGATACCTCGGCCTTGCGCTTGAAATTCCCTCCTTCACCGCGCAGCGGAAACTATCCGGTTATCATGGAAGGAGTGGGAAAGACGTATGGCAACCACGTGGTGTTCAAGAATGCCAACCTCACCATTGAACGGGGCGACAAGGTGGCTTTTGTGGGAAAGAACGGAGAAGGTAAGTCTACTCTCGTGAAGTGCATCATGAATGAAATAGACTATGAAGGTACGCTGACGCTGGGCCATAACGTGCAGATTGGGTATTTTGCACAGAACCAGGCTTCGTTGCTGGACGAGAACCTGACGGTGTTTCAGACCATTGACGATGTGGCCAAGGGAGAAATCCGCAACAAAATCCGGGACTTGCTGGGAGCCTTCATGTTCGGTAGTCCGGAAGCCTCGATGAAGAAGGTCAAGGTGTTGTCGGGAGGAGAACGTACCCGTCTGGCCATGATTAAACTGTTGCTGGAGCCGGTCAACCTCTTGATTCTGGACGAGCCGACCAATCACTTGGACATGAAGACGAAGGATATCCTGAAACAGGCGTTGATGGATTTCGACGGCACCCTGATTGTGGTATCGCACGACCGTGATTTCTTGGACGGGCTGGTTACGAAGGTGTATGAGTTCGGTCACCAGCGTGTGAAGGAACACTTGTGTGGCATTTATGAGTTTTTGGAGACCAAGAAACTGGAAAGTCTGCAAGAATTGGAGCGTAAAAACGCTTGAAAAGGCCCTTTTGGAAAGAAAAATCGGCTTTTTTGAGAAAAAAGTTTCCAAATGTTTTGCAGGTTTAAAATAAGTTACTACCTTTGCACTCGCAATCGGGAAATGACCGATGCGACAAAGGATTGATTCGCTAGCTCAGCAGGTAGAGCACAACACTTTTAATGTTGGGGTCTTGGGTTCGAGCCCCAAGCGGATCACCAAAGAGAGGCCTTCAGTTTTGAAGGCCTTTTCTTTTTTGTGTTCTTTTTTATGGATTAAACATTTGGTAGGTAATAAAAAAACTTTGTACCTTTGCAACACTAGAACCCCCAAGCCTCTCAACGATGCTCAAATCGGGGGTCGCTTTATTTTTATACCTATGAGCATCCTTTTCTACAAAACCTATAAATCTCCCACTGACATAGTAACCTTACTTAAATGTAGGGGGGTAGTTATCACTGACTCCCAACGAACAGAACATTATATTCGTAATATAGGTTATTATTGCCTTAGTGCCTATTTATATCCTTTCTTACAGACTCCCAAAGAAGAACATCGTTTCAAGGTAGGAAGCAGTTTTCAAGATGTTCTCCACATCTATTGTTTCGACAAAAAACTCAGATTATATCTTTTCAATGAGATTGAAAAGATAGAGATAGCCCTGCGTAGCGCGTTGGCAAACATCGTGGCAGAAGCGACAGGTAATATCTTTTGGACGACCGATGCGTCTATGTTTGCAAATGCAGAGAAATTCAACAAAACTATGGTATTAGTAGACAAAGAACTGAAAAACTCTAAAGAAGAATTTATTCTGCATTTTAAACAAAAGTATAGCAATGCATACCCACCTGCTTGGATATTGATGGAAATACTTCCTCTTGGGGTTGTTACACGTATTTACGAAAATATAGCCGACAACATATTGAGGAAAAAAGTTGCAGGATACTTTTCCTTAACCGCACCTGTATTTACCTCATGGATGACAGTTATTACATTGACAAGAAATTCATGTTGCCATCATTCGCGTGTATGGAATAAGAGTAATGCTATTCTTCCGTTGATTCCAAAAAAACTGAAAGGGCAATGGATAAGTTCGATTATATCACCCAAACGTATTTTTTACAACATCTGTATCATCAAATGGTTCATCGATATTGTATCACCACATAATGATATGAAAGGTCACCTACAACAGTTGTTGGCGGATTTTCCTATGATTGATGTACAGGCAATGGGCTTTCCTGAAAATTGGCTAGAAGAACCTTTGTGGAAAGATTAAATTCTATATTTAAACAGAACGGGCGAAGAGAAGTCCGTCAGTGAGTTAATAATCTATGTTACCGCATTGTGTTACCCACTCAAATCGAACTCATTAATTGGTTTTCGGAAGACGCTGATATATAAAGTAATACATAATAATAAAAAGAGATAATATCATTCTTTTTTTGTTTTCTTTTATTTTCTCTTGTTTTCTTTTGTTCTGTCCTTGTCTAAATCAATTATTTTTGTGCTGTTAATTCTCTATTAGGGGCTTATTTCATGAATTATTCAATGCAAAATGGGCAATTTTAATTCTTTCATCGACAAATTAGACATGGAATTCTGGCATGAGATTTGTGCTAAGAACGGCAAACTGTGTCATTATAAAAAGGGAGAATTCTTTGTACGGCGGGGAGATGTTATCCGATATGTGGGAATCGTTCAACAAGGATATTTTAAATATGTCGTAACAGATTCAAAGGGCAACGAACATATAACCAGTTTGGCACTCCCAGGAAAGATTGTCGGTGACTATTTAAGTACTACACAAAAAATACCATGTATGACCAGTATTGTTGCTGCAACAAACGTGGATGTTCTAGTATGTGACTGTGAAGTTCTTAATAAAGTCATTAGTGTCCCGTTAAAATTGGGACGAGTTA
>ULNJ01024827.1_pt1 | contig 14413 bp, 15 predicted proteins | sample 1951891 | NCBI WGS metagenome assembly ULNJ01 (sample SAMEA4835574, study PRJEB28245) | human gut metagenome | biome: gut microbiome; material: fecal sample | place: Denmark | collected 2008 | reverse complement strand
GGGCCGATTGCGTATAGGATGCCACACCTTAAAACATATCCACTTCCATTGCAGGTGCCCCAGACTAGCAGAACAGATGTTCGTAAAGTATGCGGAAACCGATCAGCAGCAAGACAACGCCTCCCGCCAGCTCCGGTTTCATTCTCTTCATGATTGATTTTCCGAACATCACACCCAGCACATTGCCGAGAACCGACATGACAAACGAGCACACGCCGATGACAAGAAGAGGCAGGGAAAGACGGTCCATACTCTTATAGCCCAGACAGGCAAAGGAGATGCCTACTGCCAGGGCATCTATGCTCGTGGCTACAGCGAACAACAACTGATTGCTGAGGCGTGTCGGATCGAAATGCTCTTCTTCCTCACCTTTAAATGAGTCCCTTATCATCTTACCGCCAAGGAAGGCCAATAGGCCAAAGGCTATCCAATGATCCACCGATTCCAGATAACGGCTGAAATAGCTGGTGGCCAGCCAACCTATAAACGGCATCATTGCCTGAAAAAGACCAAAGAGAACCGCCATACGCAATATGACCGTCAGGACATACCTGCGCATGATCACTCCACTGACAATGGAAACGGAGAAGCAGTCCATGGCCAATGCCAGGGAAAGAAAGAAAATGTCTAATATACCCATCGTATCCGATTAATATTCACACGCGCCATAAAAGGAGCAGGATTTTTGCTGGTGCAAAGGTAATAAAAATACAGTACAATCACAGACTATCTGCAAGAAGAATACGAAAATCCGGTAACATCACGCTTGCATAAACCATCTTATCGTAACCGGATACAAATAATGACGGGTGGCATCATCTGCCGCCCGTCTATATAGGTTCACCGTCTACTTCGCTTTCTTATGCTTTAGTGCCGGTATTTTGATTTTATCTCCTGCCTTAAACTCCGTCCGGCCTCCATTTACAGCCTCTACATAACACTCCATGCCGGGGCCCAGCGCCATACGGCTGATGCTGGAGAGGGTCTGCCCGGCCTTCACCGTCACGGTATGGTCAATGCCCACGATGCGATAAGCACCGGTACGGATACGCGGATCCTTGTCATAGGCAGAGGACGCCGCATCAGACTTGGCAGCCTTCACATCGGTCTTTGCCTTATCTTTCGTTTTCGCCTTTGTTGCGGATGTAGCCTGTCCATTCGTTTTCACGGACGCAGGTTCGGAGACAACTTCCTTTTGTCGCAGTTCGGCTTTCTCCTGTGCCGCCTCCACGGCCTTCACGGTCTTAGCCGGCTGCGCAATACGGGCACTGTCCGCCTTGCTCTTTGCCATGGCAGCAGAATCCACCGACCGATGTCCTAATATCTTGTGACTGCTCATGACAGCCGTAGAGAGCTCCAGATGTTGGATGCGGTTGTCACGACGCGACAACTCCAGATAGAAATAGCAGGTGATACCCGCAAAGACTACAAGCAGAGCGATGACAGCGACTCCCAACCATCGGATCAGCCGCTTATTGTGATGGATCTCCTTCAAAAGCTCATTGGCCGCAAGGTCTGCCGTGGCCGCCTCGCTCACCGGCTTCTGCACGACATTCTGTTCGGGTTCTTCGGGAACATTGGTCGTCTTTCTGTTTACTTCCGATGTTGTGACTGCGGCTTCCGGTTCCATTGTTGCGGATTTCGACTCCAAGGCCTCGGGTTCCGGTTCCGTTGCGGCAGACTCCGATCCTGCTACCTCCTCGTCCCTTGCCGACTCCACATCCTCAGCCTTCTCTGCAACCGTACCGGCCATGGATTCTGACTCATCGGGAGTCTTTTCCGGTTCAGCCTCCACAGTGACGTGCTCAGCATTTACGGCATTTACGGTAGGCTTATCAAGTATCTCAGTTTCTGACTCAGCAACGTCCTCTTCCGGCTGTTCTTTCTCTGCATCAGCTTCAGGTGTGGAGGGACTAATCTCTGGCACTTCCTCCACTGTCATCCCGTCTGCCGATGTCTCATCTGGCACGACAGGCATGGCCACGGAGCCCGGATCCTCTGTTGCCTCCGGTGTCGTCTCTGCAGGCATGTCCTCCTCAGGCACGCCGTTCTCATATTTCTTGTCGATGGCGGTAAAATCCACGCCCTCATTGAGAACGACGGTCTCAAACTGGGCAAAGGGCCGGTTGACGGCATCCCGCATCGACGCATCGGGAGTGAAGGATATTTTCTCACGTCCCTCAATGATGATCGGCTCGCCCGTCTGCACATTCACGCTTTTGCGCGGCGCGACGCTCATCACCTTAAACGTACCTAAACCCTTCACCTTCACCTGCTTGTCGTAGTGAAGGCCCTCATTGAGCACGACGAACATCTGCTCAACGAACTTCTCGGCATCCTCCTTAGAAAGTTCATACTGCTCAGAGAGCTGACGGGCCAGATCCTTTATGTCCGATTTGTTCATGCTTCCTCCTCTCCTTTCTTTAAGCTTTCCTTAATGGCGGCAATAGGCTTAAAGCCCAGCACCAACTTAGGTGGCACGAGCATACGCTGGCCTGTTCCCGGATTCACGAGGATGCGCTCCAGCCGCTTTTTCACCTCGAAAGTGCCGAAGCCGGGGATCTGCATGGAGTCGCCTTCTTCAAAAGCCTTACTCATCGCCTCCAGCACCGTCGTCACCATACGCTGGGTGTCGGCCTGCGTATAGCCTGACCGCTGTGCCAAATCCGCTATATATTCCTTGTTGTTCATACCGAGTCGTTTAGGTATTAAATGATTATCCCATGGAAAGCCCCAGGAAGGCCATCCATGGGATCGTAATTATTTCGTCGTACCGTACAGGTCGAACTCGTCGCTGCCGGTGATCTTCACATCGTAAAAACGGCCGGTGCGCAGCTGACGCTCCCCTACGGGTATCAGCACCTCCGGATCCACCTCGGGAGAACAGAACTCCGTGCGACCCACATAATAGTCGCCTTCACGCCGGTCGATGATCACCTTCATCGTCTTACCGACTTTCTCAGCCTCCAGCTCTGCACTGATGTCCTGCTGCAAGGCCATGAGCTTGTCGAGACGGGCCTGCTTCACCTCTGCCGGCACATCGTCCTCATAATGCAGCTGGGAGTAAGTGCCCTCCTCTTCAGAGTACATGAAGGCACCCATACGGTCGAAACGCTCCTCACGGACGAAGTCCATCAGCTCCTCGAAGTCTTCCTCCGTCTCACCGGGGAAGCCCACCATCAGCGTGGTACGGATACAGATGCCGGGCACACGGCGGCGTATCTCAGCGATGAGATCGATCGTCTCCTGCTTCGTCACATGACGGTGCATGGCGGAGAGCATGTGATCGGAGATATGCTGCAAGGCTATATCCAGATAGCGACAGATGTTATCGTGCTTAGCCATCACATCGAGCAGCTCCATAGGGAACTGGTTGGGATAGGCGTAATGCAGACGGATCCATTCCACTCCGGGGATCTCCGCCATACGGTCGATCAGCTCGGCAATATGATGATGACCATCGAGGTCCACGCCATAGTAAGTAAGCTCCTGCTCAATCACCTGGAACTCCTTCACGCCCTGCTTCACCAGCTCGCGCACCTCATCGAGGATCTCGTCCATCGGACGCGACACATGCCTGCCGGTGATAAGCGGTATGGCGCAATAGGCACAATGACGGTCACAGCCCTCGGCTATCTTCACATAGGCATAATGGCGTGGAGTAGTCACCTCACGGCCCAGCTTCGACCGGCTCTCTGCAAACGATGCCTCAGGAGCATCAACGGATGCGGGACCCAAATCCTCTATGAGCTGGCGAAAATTGAACTTGCCGTAATACTTATCCACCTCGGGAATGCTCTCCTCCAACTCCTTCTGATAACGTTGGGAAAGACATCCCATCACAAACACCTTATTATGACGGCCCTTCTTCTTCTCTTCTACAAATTCGAGGATCGTATTGATGCTCTCCTCCTTGGCGGCCTCAATGAATCCACAGGTATTGATCACGACGATCTCGCCCTGCGACCGCTTGGGATCGTGCACGCAGTGATAGCCCTGATCTTCAAAACGACGCATGAGCTGCTCGGAGTCCACAAGATTCTTCGAGCATCCCATGGTGATGATATCTATCTGATTTTTCTTCATTAGAACAGTGAATCGACAAATTCTTTGCGGTTGAAGAGCTGCAGATCCTCCATCTGCTCACCCAATCCGATATATTTCACGGGTACCTTCAGCTGATCGGATATGCCGATCACCACGCCGCCCTTGGCCGTGCCGTCCAGCTTCGTGATGGCCAGCGCTGTGATCTGTGTCACGGCGGCGAACTGCTTGGCCTGCTCAAAGGCGTTCTGTCCGGTAGAGCCGTCAAGCACCAGCAGCACCTCATCAGGAGCCGTGGCATCGAGCTTCTTCAAGACGTCCTTGATCTTCTTCAGCTCATTCATCAAGCCGACCTTATTGTGCAGACGGCCGGCAGTATCAATCAACACGACATCCGCGCCGTTGGCCTTGGCGCTCTGCAAGGTGTCGAAGGCCACGCTGGCAGGATCGGCGCCCATCTGCTGCTTCACGACAGGCACCCCCACGCGGTCGCCCCATATCTGAATCTGCTCTACGGCAGCGGCACGGAAGGTATCGGCAGCACCGAGGTAGACCTTCTTGCCCGCCTTCTTGAACTGGTAGGCCAGCTTGCCGATCGTAGTGGTCTTGCCCACGCCGTTGACACCTACCACCAGGATCACATAAGGCTTATGGTCGGCAGGCAGATCCCAATTGTCATTGTCATCGGTGTTGTTCTCCATCAGCAGCGCGGCAATCTCCTCGCGCAGGATATTGTTAAGCTCGGAGGTCGACACATATTTGTCACGGGCCACGCGCTCCTCAATACGGCGGATGATCTTCACCGTCGTGTCGACTCCCACGTCAGAGGTGATGAGTACTTCCTCAAGATTGTCAAGCACCTCGTCATCGACCTTCGACTTGCCGGCAATCGCACGGGTCAACTTTGTGAATACGCTCTGTTTGGTCTTCTCAAGGCCCTGATCGAGGGTCTCCTTTTTCTTCTTATTAAATAATCCGAATATTCCCATAAAACTATAGTTACTTTGCAAAGATACGGCAAAATGACTGAATGTCAAAGCAAAAGCGAATTTATTTGCTCATTGCCAGCTCGATCAAAAGCCCTGCGGCCACACAAAGACCGAAGAACAGAAGATTGCGTGCCGTCTCTCCCAGCACCCGGTTGAGCTCGCGTCCTTTGTCGATCGTCTTCATGTGGAAGTATGCCTTGTAATGAAACGGCAGATAAACAAGGAGCAGGACGACGACTACCGCTATATGTGATGTCTGGAGCATCAGCGAATAAGGTATCGTCAGCACAATGGCCACCCATCCCACAATGAGATAGAGCAGCTGCCCTCCCCGATGGCCTACTCTCACGACAAGGGTCTTCTTGCCGTCGCGCCGGTCATTCTCGATGTCGCGGTAATTATTGATGATGAGCAGGGCGTCTATCGCGAAGCCGCAAGCCAGTCCCATCAGCCAAACGTGCAAGGGAACGGCCGCCAGACTGACCGGATGGAGGAAATGCCGCGCCAACAGCTCTACCGACCAACCGGCAGGCGAAGGGGCGACACACAGGAAATAGGTCAGCGCCACCGGTACCAATCCGAAGAAGACAAGCACCAGCAGATCGCCCATACCCCAATAGGAAAGACAAAGCGTGTAAAGGTAGCAAAACGCCACACAGGCCAGGCCGACAAGGATCATCTGCCATCCTCCGTAGATCACCAGCGGCAGGCCGACAAGGCAGCTCACCAGCGTCGTCACGCCCAATGCCCATTGCATGGCACGAGGGGTCACCCACCCCATTGAGCACGCACGGAGCGGCCCCAGCCGCGTCGCCGCATCATCATTGCCACGCTTCCAATCAAAATAATCATTAACAAAATTGGCATCGATCTGCATCAGGAAAGCGAAAAGGAAGCAGAGTACACAAGGCAGCCAGCCTATCTGCCACTGATGGTCGGCCAGAGCCAACATCGTACCGATCAGCACGGGAACAGCGGCTCCCGTCAGTGTCTTGGGACGGGCTGCAAGAACCCAAGCCTTCAAAGAATTAGGAGTTATAGACGTTTCTTTCATAATCACCTGCAAAATTAACCAAAACTTTATACATCTGCAAAAGGTGCCACGATTTTCTCCCTATGAGGACCTTCCACGTAAGAAGGCATTCCGTCTACAATTTAATTATCCTCGTCAATGCCGGGCCTATGTCATCGATCGAAGCCCTGATTCTCCAGCCCCTTGATCTCTTTCCGCCCCTTCCTACGGTCACCAGCATCGTCCCCTCACAAAGAGCCGGGTGATACGGACAGGATCAAAACAGCATGGGAGCCCTGTCGAGACAACTTTCCTGATGCAGGGGAACGATCTTGTCTGTTGGCCGCAAATGGCCTTTCATCAAGGGAGACTCAGGGTCGTGAAGCCTGTAATTCTCCCTGGCTTTCTCATGATCGTAATTGGCATAGCAGTATCGGCAACCATTGAGGCAAGTGTTATAGTCGCCAAGCCCCCTGCTTTCCATGCACCGGCATCCGGGCCGGTTGCCTCTCTCTGCCACCTTCTTGAAGTGCAGCCCGAGTGAGTGCTCATAGACGGCACGTGTCATGCAACCGCTATGATGGATGCCATATTGCTCATAACTCTCCTTGGTGCCGCATGTCTGGATATACAGATGGCGCTTGGCTGCCATCTCTCCCAATCCTTTTGCGATCAGTTCTTTCTGCTGCCCGGAGATCGGCTGCAGCTCAGGAAGATGCAGTTTCTTATACCACACTACAAAACTAAAGACACAGCGACTGACATAGGGCGCGATCCGCCCTGCCATATAGTCGAAGGTGGCAAAATGTCGTTCGATGGTGTATTTCCCGGTGAGCAGCACAGGATCATACCGCCAGATGATCTTTTCCTTCCCCACCTGTGCCGACAAGTCTCTTAGCGTCTCTATGCTCTCGTCTATGCCGGGGACATTAGGCTCGATGTCCTTGTCATAAGCAGTGATGGTATAATGGAAATGGCAGTTGAACCGTTCCGTGATCTCATGCAGGCGGGACAGGATCGGGCGATAGTTCTTACTACAGAACTCGACAACGTCGATGGTCTCCGGATTAAGGTCTATCCTGTTTACCACATCAGGATGGAACGGGTTACGGCTATAGGCATAGCCGGCGGCGAAGCGGTTCAACAGCCACTCCGAGAAATAGTTCACCGTATCCGTCCTTCCTCCTGTGTTCAGTATCATTCCTGGATTTCTTTTGTCACACCATCATGAACATTCCGAGACATCTCCGTAAGCGCCGCGCTTCCCATCAAGATCGGCCTAAACAACATTAGCACCCATCCTTACCTGAAAAGCAGCAAGGAAGCAAGACACGAAAGACGACCTTCCTAACCCACACTCATCGCCGGTTCAAGCCGGCATCGTACCGGTCAAGACCGGAACCGAGGCGCCCTCAGCGTCTTAGGACTGACAGCAAGCATCAAAGCCCCTTGGACTTACGGAAGTTTCTTTCATAATCATTTGCAAAATTAGCCAAAACTTTATACATTTGCAAAAGGAACCATCATTTTCTCCCTCAGAGGGCATTTCCGCGTAAGAGAGCGTTCCGCTTAAGATTATAACTAAAAGAGATATTATGCAAGTCAATCTTGAACTTATGTCTTTTATCGAGACCCAGATCCTCCCCCGATATAATGCCTTCGGCTCTTCCCACGGCCTCCAACATGTGCAACGCGTCATCGCCAACTCGCTCGAGCTTGCCAAAAAGACCGGAGCCGACACTGACATGGTCTACACCATCGCGGCCTATCACGACCTCGGCATGAGCGGTCCACGCGCCATCCATCATCTCACGGGCGGCAAGATCCTGGCGGCCGATGCCCGGCTGCGCAAATGGTTCTCGCCAGAACAGATCAAGATCATGAAAGAAGCGGTAGAAGACCATCGGGCCTCCGCCTCCCATGCGCCGCGGAGCATCTATGGCAAGATCGTTGCAGAGGCCGACCGCGATCTCGTTCCCGAAGTGGTATTCACACGCGCGGTGGAATTCGGCCTGGAACATACGCCCCAGCTGGACAAGGAAGGACAATGGCAACGCTTCAACGAACACATGGAAGAGAAATACAGTACCCACGGCTACCTTCAGCTATGGATACCAGGCTCACCCAACGAGCACTATCTGAAAGAGGTGCGCGACACCATCGCGAACAAGACGCGCCTTCGCGAAGTCTTCAACCGCATCTACGACAAGCTCACGAATGACAATAGAAACGTATGAGCCCGACAGGGGCAAAACGAGCCCAGCTGTTTGCCCATATGCTTTTCTGAAAACGCTTTCTAGAAAACTGGACTAAAGAAAAATCCGTAGCGACCTTGTATACCCATGCCTGCCACATTATGCGATATTAGGGTTTTCATCAGAATGATCGTGCTATCATCATAAGACAAAAGAAGTCACACCAACTTGTTCAGGACAAGTATGGTGTGACTTCTTTCCGGAATAATACCTTATTATTTCTTTTTCATTCCCTTGTAGATAAGAATACCTACTACGATGACGGCCAATGCCAAGAGCACATAACCAATTTCATGGCTGTATTTCGTAGCTCTTTCATACACGTCGGCCGTAGTCTTCAGATCTGTAAAATGATAGATCAGATATCCGAGTATTGCCAATACAGAGTTCCAGACAGCTGCTCCTAATGTCGTGTAAAGAAGGAAATGATCCAGTCTCATCCCGGCTAAACCGGCTGGAATACTGATGAGCTGACGGACGGCCGGTATCAGTCTGCCAAAGAATGTAGATGCGGCGCCATGCTGCCGGAAATACATCTCGGCATGCTCGACTTTCTCACGGTCTATAAGACACATGTGGCCAATACGACTGTCGGCGAACTTATACACAATGGGGCGGCCGAGCCAACGGGCAAGATAATAATTAACAAGTGCTCCTATGTCGGCACCGATAGTGGCAAATACGACCACAAGGACAATGTTCATACTGTCGTCCGTCATTGCCTTCCATGCTGCTGGAGGCACAACGACTTCAGAAGGAAAGGGTATGAAAGAACTCTCTATGGCCATAAAAACGGTTACAACCCAATAGTTCAAATTTTCAAGCACCCATCTAAATAATTCTGCTGAATCCATGGACTTTAATATAATTTTTCTGCAAAGTTAATGCTTTTATATATAAAAAAAGAAGAAAAGGTGAATTATGCATAAGAAATCATACGCATTCATGATCTTCGATCATACTTAGAGTCTTTTTCTACACCTTATGAATGTCCTTGCCGTTACCATCATCCTATCCCGCGATTGTCATGTCCGAAAGCCATTCGCTGTCAAAGAGATGATTCCTGCGGCAACTGACTAAACGTCTTAACCCCTTTGGCATAATATTGCCATAGGATGCTGAAGGACTCGCGACCGTCAGGTGCGCCGGCAATACGGTTTTTCCTCATCTCCTCACGGTCCTTGTCAAACTCATGACGCCACTTGTGGAAAGCGCGACGGGCACGGAAGACAGCACGGAAGTCACCCCAGTGTCCCTGAAGAAGAAGCATCTGCCATGCCGCCAGATAGTCGAGAAACCAGCGTACCCGCATGACATGCCGGAGGTCCTTGTCGGGCAGATTCTTATAAAGCATGGTCAGGGAATTGCGGAAATTGAGGAAGGTCTTCATGGGATTACCCTTCGGCAGCGTTCCTCCTCCGACGTGATAGACGGTGCTCTCGGGATAGCAGACAATATGCCTGCCTCGCCACACCAGACGCCAACAAAGATCGATCTCCTCACAATGGGCAAAGAAACGGCCGTCAAGGCCACCCGCCATCCAATAATCCTTCGACCGGATCATCAGGCAGGCTCCCGTCGCCCATGTCACCTGAGTAGGATAGTCATACTGGCCATTGTCACGCTCCACGCTGTCAAAGATACGGCCACGGCAGAAGGGATAGCCATAACGGTCGATGTATCCGCCGGAAGCGCCCGCATATTCAAAGGCGTACTTATTCTTCTCTGAGAGGAGCTTAGGCTGAACGGCCGCCGTATCAGGATGGACATCGAGATACTCGATGAGTGGCGTCAGCCAATGATGCGTCACCTCCACATCGCTGTTCAGCAGCACATAGTAGTCGGCCGTGATCTGCCTTAGCGCACGGTTGTATCCCTCGGCAAAGCCATAGTTCTTATCGAGCATGAGTGTCCTGACTTCCGGAAATTCCCGGGCAAGCATCTCCATCGATCCGTCGGTCGAGGCATTGTCGGCTACCCACACGACAGCCTCATCCTTCGAATACTGTATCACGGACGGCAGGAACCGGCGCATCATCTCCTTGCCGTTCCAGTTGAGGATGACAATAGCCACCCGCTCTCGTGAATCATTCTTCATCTCTGACATTCTCTTCTTTTTATTCCATCAGTTTAGCCTTCAACGCACTTCCGTCGAAGTTGAAGTCACCAAGACACACGGTGACGATCTCATTGTCCAGCTCAGGTGACGACTCGGCCGGCGACAGCTCCACACGGATATAATTATCGGTGTAGCCATGCATCGATCGACCGTGTGTGTTCTTCTCCAACAGCACACGGGCTGTCTGGCCGATGTACCGGGCATAGAAGTCGTGATCCTTCTTGTCGGAGAGCTTGATCATACGGTTGGCGCGCCGCTTCTTCTCACGCTCATCGACAATATAAGGTATCTCGAGCGCCTTCGTACCCGGACGCTCTGAATAGGGGAACACGTGAAGATGCTGTACTGGAAGTGTCTCCAGGAAATGGTAACACTCCTCGAAACACTCGGGAGTCTCTCCGCGACAACCCACCATCACGTCGACACCGATAAAGGCATCGGGTATGAGCTGGCGGATGAGATGGATCTTATGAGCAAAAAGCTGCGTATCGTAATGGCGGTGCATGAGCTGAAGCACATGATCGCTGCCGCTTTGCAAGGGGATGTGGAAATGGGACATGAAGGCACGCGAGTGCGCACAATATTCGATCAGCTCATCATCGAGCAGATCAGGCTCTATGGAGGAGATGCGATAGCGTTGTATGCCTTCTACCTGATCGAGAGCCTTCACGAGATCGATAAACTTCTCACCCGTGGAACGGCCAAAATCACCGATATTCACGCCTGTGAGCACGATCTCCTTGCCTCCCTCCTTCGCCGCCTGCTCAGCCTGGGCCACCAACGATGCTATCGTAGGATTGCGTGACAGCCCTCGGGCCATGGGAATCGTGCAATAGGTGCAGAACCAGTTGCAGCCATCCTGCACTTTCAGGAAATAGCGCGTACGGTTGCCACGTGAACACGAAGGTTGGAAGGTCCTGATGTCGCGAAGAGCCACACGATAGGAACGATGGAGATGAAGATCCTTCTCTGCCGTAGCACCGTCGCTATCGGACGACCCTTGCCCATCGGAAGGCCCCTGCGCCTCCTGAGCTGCCGCACGCTCGGCCCACGCCTCATTAAGATACTGCACAAGCTGGGCCTTCTCATTGGAGCCGAGCACCAAATCGACTCCGGCAATATGACTCACCGTGTCGGGCTCCAGCTGAGCATAACAACCGGTAACGATCACAAAGGCTCCCGGGTTCTCACGTACCATGCGATGAATGGCCTGACGACATTTGTGGTCGGCCATATCCGTGACAGAGCAGGTGTTGATCAGGCAGATATCTGCTCTCTCACCTTTCTCCACCGTGCGTACACCCATCTCTTCGAGCATCTTGCCATAAGTGGACGTTTCCGAGAAGTTAAGCTTGCAGCCCAATGTATAGTAAGCTGCCGTCTTGCCCTGAAAGGCACTTGTATCGATCATTGAAAGTATTCTTTATTATATATAATAAGGTATAGAAAAGCACAAGATCTTTCTGTGCCTTCTTTCGTGTTCGCAAAGATACACTTTTAAATCGAGAAAAAGACTGTTCACCCACACAAAAGATATGAAAAGCAAGAATGTAAACGCACACGGATAAGGCTTTCCTTCAAGTTTAACCTTTATTAAATATTTGCAATTTATTGATTTTCAGCATATTCCAAAAAAGTTACAGTAAACCCCAAAAATAATCCCTAAAAAATGAACAGCGTATCAAAAAAATGCTTACCTTTGCAGTGTTTTAATAAACAAATGATTGTTTTACAGATTTAAAAAGCAAAGAAAATGAAGAAATTAGTTCTTATGTTCGTAGCTATCGCAGCTATCTCGTTCGCATCTTGTGGTAACAAAGCACAGCAGGCTCCTGCAACAACTGACAGCGACACCACTGTAGTTGATTCAGTTGACACTACTGCTGCTGTTGACACTACTGCTGCTGACACTGCAGCTGCTATGTAATTAACAGCGCGAACAAAAACGCGAATTAAAGAGGCCTTCCCAATTAAGTTGGGAGGGCCTTTTTTATTTTTCCCTTAAGTCGTCATTACCTTCTTTCTAAGAAAGCCAGGATCGAGAGTCTATCTATCCACAAGACCTTTTCCCGAGTGAGGTCTCCCCTATGATACAGTTTTTCCAATAATATGTCTTGCCCGGAGCCCACTCTTATCCCCTGTCTTCCTCAATCCTCGAAACTAAAGTCATTGGACATATAGGATTAAAGAATCCTTCATTTGCCTGACACATCTTTTAGCCGCTGCATTCCGATGAAGAGCGGTTGATGAGGCCCCTATTCTCTTCACTGTAGACGAAAAAAGGCTATCCCAAACGGATTTGGGACAGCCTGCCTTATCTGCGTCAACAAAACGTCGTCTCTTAATTAGATCGTGCCGTTCAACGGTGCAGCCTGCGTATAAGTTCTTGCGCCAAGCTCCTTGTCAAGCATATAGATGCCGTAACCGTTGTCTTTGATCATCTTGATATTGTCAATGATGGTCTGGGCATTCTCCTCTTCCTCTACCTGCTCATCAATAAACCATTTGAGCATGCTCTGTGTGGCGAAGTCGTTATGCTCGGTTGCCAATGCACAGAGGTTGTTGATCATCTCGGTAACTTTCTGCTCATGCTTCAGCGTGCTCTCGAATACGTCAAGAACAGACTCCCACTGGGTAGGAACCTCAGCGATCGGCTTCAGCTCAACGCGACCGTTGCGAGAGTTCACATAGTTAAAGAATATCTTGGCATGATCCTGCTCCTCCTGGAACTGAATCTCAAACCATTTTGCCATTCCGGGCTGACCTTCTGCATGACAATATGCAGCCATTGACAAATACAAATACGCCGACCACATCTCGGCATTGATCTGCGCGTTCAGCGCCTCTTCAACTTTTTTGTTCAACATAAAATTCTACCTTTTTTAATGGTTTTTGGAAATTTTCCGAAATGTACTAAATTTATGCCTTACAACAAGACTTCTGGTAGGTTTATTATTATTTTTTAGCATTATGTTACCGCTCGATAATCACTTATTGGCATTCGACATCCTGTCAAAACTGCCACGTGTAAGGCACACGATGATGGCCGTACCTACATTCTCCTTAGACTCCACCTTTACCGCCAGTCCATAAAGTTTCAATATTCACGGCCAGACTCATGCCTATCCCGTTGCCCTGAAAAGAGCGGGTATTTGCTGCACGATAGAAAGGCTGAGAGATATAGGGGATGGCCGACTTCGGTATGCCGATCCCTTTATCCTTTACCACGACTGATTTCTCATGGAGGGTTATGTCTATCTTGTCTGCGGAATATTTCAAGGCATTGCGCACGATATTGCCTACCGCCATCTTCAACAGGTAAGGATTGGCCGTGATGCAACAATCGGCACAGCCTGGAGAGACATGAAGCTCAACACGCTCATTGTCAACAAACTGCCCAAGGAAATCCTTCCACTTGATGATCTCACGGCTCTCCCCGTCCGATTCATTCATGGCCATAGACAGATACAACAGTTGCTTGATCGTCTGTGACATTCTCTGGCTCTCCTCCTCTATCCTGTTGAGTGACTCCTCGTAAGTCGGCTGCGTCACGCTTTTTCAACAACGCTATCTCACACTCGCCCTGTATGGCCGTAAGTGGGTTGTTCAGCTCGTGTGAGGCATGGTGTATGAACTGCCGTTCTCGCTGATAGGCCTCATGCAAGGTGTCTATGTGCCGCTGCGTATACAACCGGCTCACCAGCACCACGATGAGTATGCAAAGCCCGGTCACTCCGATAAGCCAATAGCCCATCTGACGATGGAGATACTCACCCAGATGCTCTCCTGAAAGATAAGCTCAATTCCCTCCTCACCGATACGCTTGCGGAAATGGACAAGTTCTGAAGAGGCACACGGGACAGACGAAGTGAACTCCTGTATGCCACAAAAATACTGATAATAAGCGTTCTCGATCCATTGTTCCACCAATGACTCGTCCGACAGATCACGAAGGTGTTTTAGAATGAGCAAACCGCACATCAGACGGATTGGC
>ULNJ01024410.1_pt1 | contig 14450 bp, 15 predicted proteins | sample 1951891 | NCBI WGS metagenome assembly ULNJ01 (sample SAMEA4835574, study PRJEB28245) | human gut metagenome | biome: gut microbiome; material: fecal sample | place: Denmark | collected 2008 | reverse complement strand
GAGAAAAACTACTTCGTTTTCCTCCTACTCGATTGGTTCCGACAGAGCGGACGAGAGGGCGTCAGCGTGCTCTCAGAGAGGCGGTCTTATGGCCTAGAGGGTAGGATAGTGGGGACGACGGGATGGCGGAATCCGTCATTAGGGAAATCCCTAACCATATATAGGGAAAACAAATGGCATGTGTCGGGATTAATGGCTAACTTCGCATCAGAATAACAAGTTAATCCTCGTCAGTACAAATCATCGTGACAGGCGTAGGAGCAACTATAAACGAAAGAGGAGTTAGACTATGAGAAAATTAAAACTATTGTCGCTGTTGATGTTCCTGACACTGACATGTGTCACGGCAAATGCTACTGTCATGGCCGAGGCCCCTGAGATTACCCAGCCTCAGCCGAAACATCATAAGAAGCCGCATCACAAAAAAAGCACCATGACGTGCGCCCTCCCAAGCACCATCCCAGACCACGGCCTCATAAGCGTCGTCCGGCAGGCGTGATCATACATCACGGACACAGACCATATATTTATTCTCACGGCCGATATTATTGCGACCGTGGCGGTACTTATGTGTTGGTGAAGCCGTCAATAGGCATGATCGTTCCGAGCTTGCCTTCCGGTTATGTCAGAGTGGAACGGCCACATGGAGGAATCGGGTACGCATTCGGAGGTGTGGTGTATGAGAAGATCCTCTCCAACGGAATATTCAAGTTTAAGATCGTCGGCTTCCTATAAGGTGTCTGATCAGTTGTCGGGATGACATCCTATGACTAGGAAGACTAGTATCGGATGTGTTCTTGTCCTTCGGACGCGGACGAGTCGGCCGGTAAGGCAAGAATACATCTGATAAGATGTGAGGTCAGGAAAGCAAGACTCATAACAGCCGTGTGTCAATGTGCGAGAAGTCATTGACACACGGCTGTTATGTATAAGCGTCAGTCTGGTTGCTTGGCTATTGTTGCTTGATGTTTTTCCTGAATTGTTGAGGGGTGTAGCCTGTATGTAGTTTGAAGTAACGGCAGAAGAACGACTCATCGCTGAAGTTGAAGTCCCATGCCAGTTGCTTCACGCTCTTGTCGGCCGTGCGCAGCTGCAGTTTGATCTGCATGGTGACATATTGGTCGATAATGTCCTTTGTCGTGTATCCTGTCATTTGCCTTACGATATTGTTCAGATATTTGGACGTGATGTTCAGTCTGCCGGCATAGAAGGCCACAGTATGCGATTTCATGTAGTTCTGTTCGAGATCTTCCATAAACATATTGAACAGTTCGTTGGTGCGTCTTGATCCGTTGTCCTCGGGAGCTTCGTGTCTGTTGCGCACCATCCAGTCGTAGAATCCGAGAAAAAATGCCTTGAGCTGATAGAGTACAAGCTGGTCAAGGCACATACACTCTTTTTGAATGAAATAGAGTCTCAACAGACTGAACATATTCTCTATGATGAGCGTCACTACTTGCTTGTCGATCCTGCATCTGTCCTTGCGCAGCAGTGAGTAGACGGTCTGCTCAAGTTGCAGGCTCGCCTCTCTGAGCAGGGTCTTGTCGTAGCGCAGCATCTCTACCTCAAAGTCGTCGGACACGTCGTGGAGCATTACTACATCGTTGGGAAACAGTGTTATTACTGCATATTGTTTCAGATGCCAGTCCTTGAAGTCAATGCGCATGGAGGCTGTCCCGCCCTTGCACAGTATGATAGCTCCATAATCTATTACATTGGATTCGTCTTTCAACTCTTGAAGGGAGGTGATGCACAATTGTGCTTTTTCCGATGCAAGTATTTCACATTTCATGAGTCTTTATTCTTTGTTTTTATGAATTGGGGAAATGTCCTTAATTCTGTTTTCTGCTGCAAATATCGGTATAAATAGTGATAAAACACTATAATAGTTCCGAAAACTCCCATTTTTGGCGATAAAATTAAAATCATCACATAGTTAAATAGTCTTACTTTTGCATCCGGTTTGAGATAGGATCAGGATTAATAGAATATTTGTAATAAAGAGATGATGAAAAGTAGATTTGTTTATGCCGTTTTGTCCGGTGCGTTGTTTCTTTCATCTACCAACGCATGGTCACAGGCTCAGCGTGCGATGACAATCGGCGAATTGTTTTCTCTTGTTGAGACAGGAAGCAACTCGTTGCAGGTTAAAAAGACGGCCGTCGATGTGGCTCATCAGGCCCTGTCAGAGGCTAAAAGCCAAAGGCTGCCGGATGTCAATACATCGTTGTCTGTAAGTTATATCAGTAGGGCATAGATGAAGCTTTTCTGATATCGTTCGACAACAATCCCATATATTTGTCAAAGCATGTTTTTCGATAATCGGAAAGCATGCTTTGATTTCTTATTCCATATAGATCATGAGAGACTCGAAGGATTTCGTTCTGTTGTAGAGCAGTTTTGTCTGCCATCTTTACTGAGGGTCGGCTGTGCTTTCGGTAAAGTGACGGAAGAGATGTCGGAAAGAGGACTGAAGATGTCGGACAAGACAATAAGATAAAGCTGATGGTCTAATGGTGATTCTGTTGTTTCGTTTTGAAGCCAGGGACTAGTGGGATGAGTAACGACAGTCCGGTCGGGCATGATGCGGTCATACTGCATGTTAGAAGGCCGGCTTCTTCAGACTAGTCATTGCCCTTCTTTAGGAAGAGATGTGGATTCTTTCTGTATTCGCTGCGTAATGTAACACGCCGGAAAGATCATGTACTCTGTCTATTATGACGTTAGAAGAAATAATCGTATCTTTGTCCCTGAGAAATTGACTAAAAATCTAGATACACTTTTTTGAACGATTCTGCGTTCCGGTCACGCTGTCGGCCTTCTGCCAGGGTAGAAGTGTCGGTCGGTGTTATGTCGTGGACAGAACTATTAAAATGAAATGATATGAGGAAAGAGCTTGTTACTTTATTATTCTGTTTGTCGAGCCTTTGTGGCTTTTCCCAGACACGTATGATAGCCATGTCTGATATCGGAGGATCGGACCCCGACGACACCCAATCGCTGGTGCATCTGCTTGTATCGCTTGACGATGTGGAGCTGGAGGGGTTTGTCTCACAGCACGCGTGGGTGCCTTATGGCACGGGAGCCCTTTCGCTGATCAATAGGCTGATCGATGGTTACGAGAAGGTGCTTCCCAATCTGCGGGTGCATAGTGCTGCCTTTCCTTCTGCGGAGTATGTACGGTCTGTCGTCAAGCAGGGACAGCCGGAGGCTGCCATGCACGGGGTAGGGGCCGGGAAAGACAGTGAGGGATCGGAATGGATCATTGCTGTGGTAGATAGGAAAGACCCGCGCCCAGTGTGGATAGCAGCATGGTCGGGGCTCAACACGCTGGCACAAGCATTGTGGAAGGTCAGCCATACCCGTACCCGAAAGCAGGTGGAAGCTTTTGTGAGGAAAATCCGTGTATATGATGTCCTGGGACAGGATGATGCGGGAGCATGGATCACGAAGAACTATCCCGACCTTATCTATATCCGTAATACAAGCATTTACGGATGGCCGCCCTCTGATGAATGGATGAAGGAGCATATCCAGAATGTCGGACCGTTGGGAGCTTTATATCCTGATCGGATATGGGCGACGGAAGGTGACACCCCGTCTTTCCTTTATTGTCTGGACAATGGACTGAACGTGCCTGAGCATCCTGACTATGGCGGATGGGGAGGACGGTTCGCCACCGAGCCGGTTGCCGGCATCAGGGGGATGGACTGGGTGAAGAGAAACGGACTTGATGAGCCCCAGTATGATCTTTATTATATGCTGCCGGCGGCTCCCGAGGGCGGAGAGGCAATAGCCCGATGGAGGCAGGAGATATGCAATGATTTCGCTGCCCGGATGCAGTGGACCGTCTGCCCTGAGTATGCCAAGGCCAATCATCATCCTGTGGCAGTCATAGGGAGAGACCATACCAAGAAAATGATAGACAAGAAAGTGAGGGCCGGAAAGGAAGTGACGCTGGATGCTGGCAGATCGTATGACCCGGACAAGGATCGCCTCACCTTCACTTGGGAATACTATCGTGAACCGTCCACCTATCCTGGAACCGTCGTTCTGGACAGCTCGGAGGATAGTGTGTGTCGACTCTTCGTTCCGCAGGACGCGGCCGGCTGTACTCTCCATATCGTGTTGAAGGTGACGGATGACGGAACTCCTGCTCTCACCTCTTATCGAAGAGTCGTCTTACGGGTTGCGCCCTAAGAGGATGTCCGATGGAGCATCTAAACGGATTTAAGTGTCCCGGTGATTTTTACAGAAAGGCAAAAAGCGGGACGGGACATGAGATATTCGGAGAAAAATGTGTATGTTTGCAGAAAATAGTCATACGCTTATGTTTACTACTACCGAATTCATCATACGCATAGCTCTTGCCGGTGTGCTGGGCGCAGCCGTCGGCCTGGAGCGTGAGCTGCGGGCCAAGGAAGCCGGTACGCGCACGCATTTTCTCGTGTCGATGGGATCGGCTCTTTTCACCATCCTTTCGCAATATGGTTTCGACGAGTCCTTGAAAGTCTATTCCTCGCTTGCTTCTTTCGATCCCTCGCGTATTGCGGCTCAGGTGGTTACCGGTATTGGTTTTATCGGTGCGGGCACTATCATTTTTCAGGAGCACGTGGTGAAAGGCCTTACCACGGCAGCCGGCCTTTGGGTCACGGCAGCTATCGGCATGACGGTGGCCACGGGACTTTATGCCCTTGCCATAGGCAGTACGATACTGGTGCTGTGCTGCCTTGAGGTGTTCAACTATGTGATGCGCCGTTTTGGTATGAAAAAGATTGCCGTCACATTTTCCACCCGTAGTCACGATACGATCCGTCAATTGCTCGGTGAGCTGCAGGCCGATGGCATTGATTTCGACAATTATGAGATGAAACAGAATGTGGTTGATGGAGAACGGCAGTATGAGGTGACGCTTGAGTTGAAACTTCGCCGTAGGAATTATCGCAGCCGCATACTCAGTTTCGTTAAGGAGTTTAACGGGGTGAGCATTGAGGTGATAGAGTAGCCGGTATCGGGTCATGACTTGCAGGCCGGCAGCAAGCCGTTGGTGCTAGTCGTGCCGTCTTGTCGTGGGCGAGGCATACTTGTCGGACCGGCTTATCCTATGAGGTTGATGAAATACTGATGTACACGGACATCATCCGTGAGCTCGGGGTGGAAAGCGGTGACGAGCTGACATCCTTCCTGTGCGGCGACGATGTGGCCGTCCACGGTTGCCAGAATCTTGGCATTGCCGTGTACACGACTGATGAAAGGGGCACGGATGAAGGTGAGTGGCAGGCGCGTGCCGATCTCAGGAATATCGGCAATGGTGTGGAAACTGCCGAGCTGCCGGCCATAGGCATTACGTCGCACGGTGACGTCCATGGTGGCCAGACGAGGGTAGTCATCAGTCGCCGTATCTGGTTGCAACTTCTGTTCCTTTTCCCCGTCGACGGCATGGCTTTCCGTGTCGTCTTCCTTTTCAATGTGGCGTGCCAGCACGATGAGGCCTGCACAGGTGCCGAAGACGGGAAGCCCTTTGAGAATGGCTTCCCGGATGGGTTCGAACAGTCCTTCACGATGCAGGAGACGTGTAATCGTTGTCGACTCGCCTCCTGGGATGATGAGCCCGTCTTTGGGCTTCTCCCAGTCGGAGAGTTGTCTCACCTCATGGCTTTCCACGCCTAGTCGATGGAGCATTTGCCGGTGTTCGGCGAATGCTCCTTGGAGTGCTAATATGGCTATGTTCATAATCGTGTGATGATAGGCTGCCGAGCAAGGAGTGCCGGCAGGCCGCCGGACGTCCTCGTTCCTTTTCATTTTCCTCTTTCGGCCATGAGTACCTTTATCTCTTCTTCGTTGATGCCTACCATGGCCGGTCCCAGATCCTCGCTCAGTTCGGCGAGCTTCTCAGGGTTATTGTAGTTGGTCACGGCCTGTACGATGGCTGCGGCACGCTTGGCGGGATTACCGCTTTTGAAGATGCCTGAGCCGACGAAGACGCCCTCTGCGCCAAGCTGCATCATCAGGGCCGCATCGGCAGGTGTCGCCACGCCGCCTGCTGCAAAGTTGACTACCGGCAGTTTGCCGTGCTGGTGGACATACTGCACGAGATCGACGGGCACCTGGAGCTTCTTGGCTGCCTCATACAGTTCATCGTCGGCCATCGATACCAGATGGCGTATTTCATGCTGCATCTGACGCATGTGACTCACGGCCTGTACGACATCGCCGGTACCCGGCTCACCCTTGGTACGGATCATGGTAGCGCCCTCGGCAATGCGTCGTAAGGCTTCTCCCAGATCACGGGCACCGCAGACGAAGGGTACGTCAAATTTGGTCTTGTCGATATGATAGATATTATCGGCAGGAGAGAGCACCTCGCTTTCGTCGATATAGTCGATATCGATGGCCTGCAGGATCTGTGCCTCTACGATGTGTCCGATGCGGCATTTGGCCATTACGGGTATCGACACGGCCTGCTGGATGCCCTTGATCATCTTCGGGTCGCTCATGCGGCTCACACCTCCGGCAGCACGAATGTCGGCCGGGATGCGCTCGAGAGCCATCACGGCACAGGCACCGGCCTCTTCGGCGATACGGGCCTGCTCGGGAGTGGTCACATCCATGATGACACCGCCTTTAAGCATTTGTGCCAGGTTACGGTTGAGTTCTTGTCTATTCTCTTTCATAGTTCTTGTTTTATGTGTGTTGTTTGTTATTGACGGTAGAGTCTTGGACCGCAAGGCCTATTCATCGCGTGACAGTCCGGCGCGGTATTCGCTAGGACTCATACCCGTGAGTTTCTTGAAGAATTTTGTGAAGTGCGAAGGTGAGGAGAAACCGCAATGGTAGGCAGTCTCCTGTATGGTCCGGCTTGTCGTGGCAAGTTGCCTCCGTGCCTCGCTGAGCAAATGGTCATCGATGATCTGCTTGGGCGATTGCCTGCCCATCTGTCGGCACACCTGAGCGAGATAGCGGGCTGTCACGTTCATGCTGTCGGCATAGAAGGCCACATCGCTGTTGGTCTGGTAATGCTCTTCCACCCGGCGGAGGAAGTCCTCGTATAGCTCGGCGCTCCGGCTTTGAAGCTGGTGGTTGCCCGGCAGTCGGTCGATGTATGCCTGGACAAGCAGACTTGACTCGTCCGTCGGCCGTCCCTCTGCCAGATAGTAGGCAAGTGCACTGGCATAGGTGTTGTTCTGTCCGTGACGGGTGGAGTGCCGGTCGATGACGAGGGAGCAGAGAGGGATCAGGCGTTGCTTGATCTGTGCGATGATGTCGTCACTGAGCAAACGCTCGCCATGGGCTGACACGACGACCGGGTCATAGATGGTGTATTCGGGCCTGTAGCGGGTGAGCATCTCTACAATGACATTGAGCACCTCTACGGACCGGATCAGTCCTATCTTGACGATGCGGGGCTGCACATCGTTGACAATGGCCTCGATCTGCTGACGGACAACGGATGCGGGGATGTCGTAGAATTGTTGGATACCCAGCGTGTTCTGTGCCGTGATGGAGGTGATCACCGACACAGCCTGGCCGCCCAGCGATGTGATCGTGGTGATGTCGGCCTGTATGCCTGATAATCCAGTACTGTCCGAGCCGGTGATTGTCAGAATGGTATGGTTCGCTTTCATTGTCATCGATGTTTGTCGGTGCAAAGGAAAAGAATATCGGTGACCCCTCCAAATATTCTTCGCTTTTTGACACGATTTGCGTCAATATGTACAAGCCGTGAATGCGTAATAATATCCTTTGTCAAAAGATGAGGCTGTTTCGGTTCCGCCTTTTTCGTGCTTCTTTAGCGGATTATCTTGGTCTATACGGTTGTGCATGGCTGGGAAATGGTAATGGTGATGCGGGATATCATCAAAGAGATCCGCATCTCTCTTCCGAAAAGAATCGGGATACATGCATAGACTGAATCTGTCAATAAGACTGCAACCATTTATCGGTGCGCCCAACGTTTTCCGCTCTTTTGCCGGTATCCTTTCTGTTACTTTGTACTTATGTAGTCGGCTGCATCTTCGGTAAAGATGATGACCGGGCTGCCCGCTCATAGTACGAAATCCGTTGTAACTCTTAATGGGTAGGGGATAAAAACAATGCCGGCTCTTTGCTGGTGGTTATCCGTTTTTTGCGTATCTTTGTCACCCTTTATCACGCAAATTATAATAGGGATGCTTATTTTCTTCGCTATTCTCGGTTATTTCGTGTTGTTGCTTCTGGTGAGTCGGTTGGCCACTTCGAAGAGCGATAACGACAACTTCTTTCGTGGACACCGCCGTTCCCGCTGGCCCCTGGTAGCGTTCGGCATGATCGGTGCGAGCATATCCGGAGTCACTTTTATCAGTGTGCCTGGTATGGTGATCACGCAGCAGATGACCTATCTGCAGACGTGCCTGGGCTTCATCTTGGGCTATCTGCTGGTGGTGTTCATCCTTCTGCCGGTCTATTACAAGCTTGGTCTGACTACGATCTACAGCTATCTGCGGCAGCGTTTTGGGCCGTCGTCATACAAGACGGGTGCCGGCTTCTTCCTGCTCTCGAAGATGACGGGTGCTGCCGTTCGCTTTTTTGTCGTCTGCTTCCTTCTTCAACATTATCTGCTGGATGCTTACGGGGTGCCTTTCCCGCTTACAGTGGTTGTGATGGTAGGTCTTATCTGGCTCTATTCGCGCCGTGGCGGCATACAGACTCTGGTGTGGACAGACACGCTGCAGACCTTCTGCATGCTCACGGCGCTTGTGCTGATATTACTGGCTGTGATGGAGCAACTGCATCTCAGTCCGGCCGAAGCCGTGGCTGCGATAGCGGACGATCCTCACAGCCGCATCTTCGTCATGGACGACTGGATGTCAACGCAGAACTTCTGGAAGCAGTTTGTCAGCGGTGCTTTTATTGTCGTGGTGATGACAGGCCTCGATCAGGACATGATGCAGAAGAATCTCACCTGCCGCACCTTACGGGATGCCCAGCGCGACATGTGCTCCTATGGGTTGGCCTTCGTACCCGTCAATCTGCTATTCCTGTGTCTGGGTGTGCTGCTTCTTCATCTTGCCCAGCGTGAGGGCATCGCCTGGCCGGAGCAGACTGATAATCTCTTGCCGATGTTCGCAGCTACGGGACAGTTGGGCAGGGCGGTCGTAGTGTTTTTCACAGTGGGTGTTGTGGCTGCAGGCTTCTCAAGTGCTGATTCGGCTCTTACCGCCCTTACGACAAGCTATTGTGTAGATATCCGTGAGCGGGATGATGACGAACGGCTTCGCCGTAGGGCTCATCTTATGCTTGCCTTCATCTTCGCTCTCTGTGTGATCATATTCGGCTATATCCGGTCGACGAATGTGCTTGATGCCATTTATACCCTTTGTTCTTATACATACGGTCCGCTTCTCGGTCTGTTTGCCTATGGCCTGTTCACACACCGGTCGACATGCGATCGTATGGTGCCTTATGTGGCCATTGCCTCGCCGATGGTCTGTTTCATTGTCGAGCGCGTTGTCGGAGCGACGACAGGTTATCATTTTGGTTACGAGTCGCTGTTGCTCAACGGCTGTCTGACCTTTCTGGGGCTATGGATTATGGGTAAGTCAGATAAGAATCATTAGGGCTTTGTATGGTTTTACAGTCTGAGCCACAATAAAGACGCTTCCCTTTCTAAGCGGTCAGAACGGTTGGTTCTACTTATTATAATATAGGTATAGATTCTTTTTGGTCTTGGTCATCCGATTTGTCCCAGTGTCGGATGGATGTAGTGGAGAAATAAGTGAGAGAAAGTGATGGCCTATAGGAAAGAGAAAAAACCGTGTAAGGCGAAGCAGCTCTTTGGAATATAGGAAATGCCGTCCTCGGTCCATCATGGACCCGAGAACGGCATTTCCTGTTGTCGGTCATATATTAAACTCCTAATCGTTAGCCCGCAATGTCTTTGACAATGGTGGCAGGGGAACGGCTCGGAATGGTAGAAGATCCTTTGTACCTTTTATTTCACGATGGGTTTCCGGTCTTCCTTCCAGGCCAGGATGCCTCCGAGAAGGTTGATGACGTTGTAGCCTTGCTTTGCCAACAGTGAGGCGGCAAAAGCCGATCGCTTGCCGCTGCGGCAGTAGACGGCTACAGTTTTCCCTTTTTCGAGTGAGGCTGTAGCATGCTGAAGGAAAGTGCTGTCATTCACGTCGATATTGACTGCTCGCTCAAGATGTCCTTCCGCATATTCCTCAGGGGTACGGACATCGACGAGCTGAGTCTTCGATGTGTCGCTGATGATGGTTGCAAATTCATCGGTGTGTACATCTTTGACAGTCACACCGCTTTGTGCGTTACTATTGATAGTCATTGTCATAGCTGCTAAGAGTGTAGTTATCCATTTTTTCATATTATGCAGATAATAAGGTAACTGTCGTATCCTGCCTTTCCTGTCTGCCTCTTGAGCGAGAGATGGAAAAGAAGGCATACGGACGTTTGCTTTGTTTTATCTATTCTTTTCTTTCTGCAAAAATACCTAATTCCTGGCTGGCAACCAAAAGATTTTCTTAAAAATGGCAGTGTTTTCATGGAAAATGAGTAATTTTGCTACCCAATGAATACAGCTGAACTGCAGAAAATCAAGCAACGTTACAACGTCGTCGGCAATAGCGACGGGTTGAATCATGCTCTGGACGTGGCCTTACAGGTGGCGCCCACAGACCTCAGCGTGCTCATCCAAGGTGAGAATGGTGTAGGTAAGGAGATCATCCCCCGAATCATTCATGATAACTCTCCCCGTCGCCGTGGTCCGTATTTTGCCATCAACTGCTCGGCCATTCCCTCAGGAACGATCAGCAGCGAACTTTTTGGTCATGAGAAGGGCTCCTACACGGGAGCGGTGGGAGAGAGCGATGGCTATTTCGGTGTAGCCGACAAGGGAACCCTCTTCCTTGACGAGGTGGGCGACCTGCCTTTGGAGACGCAGGCTCTCTTGCTCCGCGTACTTGAGACAGGTGAATATATCCGTGTCGGTGGTACGGAAGTGCGCAAGACCGATGTGCGTATCGTGGCTGCCACCAACGTTAACCTGCGCAAGGCCATCAGTGAGGGACGGTTTCGTGAGGACCTGTTCTATCGTCTTAACACGATTCCTATCCAGATGCCGCCTTTGCGCGACCGTGGTGAGGACATCTTGTTGCTTTTCCGCCTCTTTGCCATGCAGACGGCAGAGAAATATCATCTGCCGAAGATCACTTTGGCTGAAGAGGCTAAGCCGCTGATGCTTCATTATAAGTGGCCTGGAAATATCCGTCAGCTGAAAAATATCACGGAGCAGATGTCGGTGCTCTCGGAAGACCGTGTCATTACACTGAAGACGTTGGAGCGGTTTATCCCGCAGGATTCCGACTCCATGGCTTTGGCACCGATCGACAACAACCGGCAGGGACAGCACTCGTATGAGAGCGAGCGTGAGATGCTCTATAAGATCCTCTATGAGTTGCGGGGCAATGTGAATGAGCTGCGTCGTGAGATGACGAGCATGCGTAAGCAGATCGACGAACGGGCTCAGCTCAATGAGCAGGCTGCCGTACGCCGGCAGATCATCAGCAGCGGTGAGGACATGCCTCCTGTCACCGCAGTAGCGCGCCGTGATGATTTCTGGCACGATGAAGTGCCGGAGTCCCAGGTATCCCACCGACAGCCTTCCGCTGTGGAAGCTGAGGCCGAGGAGATCGGCAGTGATTCGGAAAGCCTCAATCTTGACGATCTCGGAAGACAGATGGTAGAGAAGGCTCTCGACCGTAATGACGGCAACCGTAAGAAAGCGGCTCAGGAGCTTGGTATCTCCGACCGTACACTCTATAGACGAATCAAACGATATGGACTCGATAAAAAGTAAGCTCGCTCTCTTGTCAGCTGTCTTTCTGATGACAGCCTGCTCTGTGTCGTATAAGTTCAACGGCTCGAGCATCGACTATACGAAGACGAAGACCATACAGATAGCAGATTTCCCCAACCGCTGCAGTTATGTGTGGGCCCCTATGGCTTCGCTGTTCAACAATCAGCTGAAAGATGAGTTTGCCAATCATACACGCCTGCAACAGGTGAAACGGGGAGGCGATCTCGTCATCAATGGAGAGATCGTGCAATATTCGCAACGCAACAAGAGCGTATCGTCGAACGGTACGTCTACCCAGACGGAGCTTTCGATGACGGTCAATGTTAAATTCACGAATAAGGCCAATCATAAGGAAGATTTTGAGCGCCAGTTCACGGCTACACAGACGTATGAGTCGACTCAAAGCCTGACAAGCGTGCAGGAGGATCTTGTCACACAGATGTGTGAGGATCTTACCGATCAGATCTTTAATGCTACGGTGGCCAACTGGTAAGCGCAAATACTAAAAAAGTCAAATACGTATATGGATATAGCCTATCTTATCAAGCATCCCGAGAACTTGGATCGTGATACGCTCTATGATCTGAGAAGCCTTCTTGCGCTCTATCCATACTATCAGTCGGCACGTCTGTTGCTCTTACAGAGCCTGTTCCTCCTTCACGATCCTTCGTTCGATGAAGAGTTGCGACGGGCGGCACTTTACATCACCGACCGCAAGGTGCTTTTCAATCTTGTGGAGGCAATGCACTATCAGTTGCGCCGGCAACCTTCGGAAGAGAAGGCGGAGCAGAAAGGGGGTAAGACCGTCAAGCCGTCGGCCGACCGTACCATCTCTCTCATCGACAACTTCCTCGAACAGATACCTGAGGATAAGAAAGAGGAGGAGACGAAAAAGCCGAAGCGCAAGCCTACGCCTGCCGATGCGGCTGTCGATTATGTGTCCTATTTGCTGTCGACAGAAGAGTTTGACGATGCCGGGCAGCAGAAGGAGACTCCACAGCTCAAGGGACATGATTTGATAGATAATTTCATCAATAATGAAGGTGGAAAAATCAAATTGAAGGAGGAACCGGAGTATGCTCCTGTTCTCGATGTGCCCAATGAAGAAAGTCCCGAAACAGGCGATGAAGGCTATTTTACAGAGACGTTGGCGAAGATTTATATCAAACAAGGGCGATATGAGAAGGCTTTGGAAATTATTCGCCGGATAAATTTGAATAATCCGAAAAAAAATGCTTACTTTGCAGATCAAAGTCGTTTTTTGGAAAAATTGATATTAAATAATAAAAAACAATAGTAAAATATTATGTACACATTTTTTGTAGTTCTCATCGTGCTGGTGTCACTACTGATGATCGGAATCGTGTTGATTCAGGAATCAAAAGGAGGCGGTCTGTCCAGCAACTTCTCTGCGTCAAACTCTATCATGGGTGTACGCAAGACTACTGACTTCATTGAGAAGGCCACTTGGACATTGGCTGCCGTTATGGTAGTGTTCAGCATTGTCTGCGCTTATACCGCTCCTAAGGCCGTTACTTCAGAGAGCGTCCTTGAGCGTACGGCTACGGAGACACAGACGACCAATCCAACGACGACTCCAGGATTCGGTGCCGGCCAGCAGGCTCCCGCACAGAATGCTAAGGGTGCTGCCGCTCCTGCTGCTAAGGGTGCTGCCCAGGCACCTGCCGCTCCTGCACAGACTCCCAGCACACCTGCAAAATAAAAAGAAAAAAGTTCGGGATTTGTTTGGCGGTTTCAAATAAATCCCGTACCTTTGCAACCGCTTAAGAAAATCACAGAGTTTCTTACTCATGGTCGGAATAAGTAACCAATACGGTGGATGTAGTTCAGTTGGTTAGAGCGTCAGATTGTGGTTCTGAATGTCGTGGGTTCGAGTCCCACCCTCCACCCCTCTCCTGATGAAGGTCCCGTAAGTTGATCACTTACGGGATTTTTTTTATCCCAATCGGTCATTGGCTGTTGATGGATCTTCTGTTATTATCAGATGATTCGTCAGCCATCTTTGTTGAAGGCATAACGGGTCGGAAGGGATGGCGGCAAGAGCATCGGAGAAATCGGACAGGTCAGTAACGTAATATTAGATAATGGTTGCGGTCTAATGGCCGCTAGAGGTAATCCTCATTTTCCCTCTCAGGGATACGTCGGAGTGGGCAAGAAGTATTTTAGTTGTAAGCTTACCATATTATTGTTTGGTGGTTTCGAATAAATTTTGTACCTTTGCAATCACTTAAGAAAACCGACAGTATCTATTGCTCAAGGCTGGATTAAGTAACCAATACGGTGGATGTAGTTCAGTTGGTTAGAGCGTCAGATTGTGGTTCTGAATGTCGTGGGTTCGAGTCCCACCCTCCACCCCTAAGGACAAGTAGATGATTATCATTTGCTTGTCCTTTTTCTATATAGCTGTTTTTTACTGCGGCCTATGTCAGGACTCATCCGATGAATATAAGGGGAAGAAATCTTATAAATTGCATAAGAGCGATAGCATTTTCTCCATGAGTTCATCAAGGACCATTGCTTGGGTTGATACTGGGCTCACCCAATGAATATAGGGGATTGTTTAGCTTGGGTCCGA
>ULNJ01004852.1_pt1 | contig 14577 bp, 9 predicted proteins | sample 1951891 | NCBI WGS metagenome assembly ULNJ01 (sample SAMEA4835574, study PRJEB28245) | human gut metagenome | biome: gut microbiome; material: fecal sample | place: Denmark | collected 2008 | reverse complement strand
CTAAATACTTTTGACATAATACATTAAGTTTAAAGGTTATATACTTATTTATTGTTTTGTACAGGCAAATATATGGATGCCGATATGCCAAATTGAAGCATAACAATAAAAAAAGAACAAGTTTAATGGGGGTATGCTTCAATTTTTCATAGGTAAATTCCTATTTTTGTCACATGACCTTATAAGAAAATGAAATGGCAGCTGATTTATTCGGACGAGTTTGAATGTGGAAAGCGTTGTTTGAATACGCCTGGGTATGAAGAAGCTCAACTTATAAATCTATACATCATTCAATGGAAAATGAAAATAATTTTGTGAAATCGGTCAGAGAATGTTTTCTCCAACAAGACCATAAGTTTATCATTCCTGGTTACCAACGTGGGTACAAGTGGACCAAGGCCCATGTAACTCATTTGCTGGACAGCATTTTGGAAAAGTTGTCTGCCTGCGAAAATACAGATCAGTATTTCTGCCTGCAAAATATCACACTTTGTCGGTCTGCAGAAGGATTGCGGGTAATTGACGGACAGCAACGCTTGATTACCTTGACATTGATATTATCGCAAATGGGGCAGGGAGTCAATAGTCGGATTTGCTTTCCTACGCGTCCCCAAACAGAAAGATTTATCCAGCTGGTGATCACCGAAGGGGTACTTGCCGAGGCTGACAGCCTGGATGAAGAATATATTGTAGAAGCCGTTGTTGCCATCAGAGACTGGTTTGCACAGCATAGTCTGTCGAAAGAGTTGTTCCTGGATAAAGTCAAGCTCATAGTCAATCTGGTAGAAAATCAGGATGCAAGTGCCGAGGAGCAACTGTTTGCCAACTTGAACGGGGTAAAGGCTGAAATGGATGGCGCTGATTTACTGCGTGCCTTGCTGATTACCCGATGTGAGACTTCGGATGATACCGAAGAAAAACTGGGAAAAGAGTTTGATGAAATGAATCTGTGGTGCAAGCAACCTACCCATCAGAAGTTCATAGCGCGGTTGGTGGCACTCAATAAAGTCAATGAAACGCCTGTCGAAGAATTGGGAGCCTATCATGCCCGAATTACCTTTGATGACAAGAAATATCCCATCGACCTGCTGTACAGACTGCTTTTCCTGTTGCTGAGGCAGTCGACAGACGATGCATTCAATTATCTTTTTTTTGAGAAGCGACTGGCTTCGGAACGAACGGCAAGAGAAGTGCTGGAAACACTGAGAAGCTTGTTTTCCGCATTGAAGTCTTGGCTGACAAAAAGAGACATTTACCACTTTCTTGGCTTCCTGATATTCAATTTCAAGAACCTTGATTTTGTAGAAATTTATGCCCTGTGGAATCATTCTCCAATGCAGTTCTCAAAAGCCATTCAACATTTGGGAAGCCGGAGGTTGAGGGAAGAGTTTGGCAAAGACTATACTCTTGAAGACTTAAAGGAAGTGCGTTGCCCATGGTATCTTGGTTGGGAGGATGACGGTAGAAAAAGCGTATTGGTTCACACGCTTATACTTCAAGATGTGTTGCTGTGTACACGCCATTCCGAGGTGGGATTCCTTCCAGTTACTTATTTTACCAGAGTAGAAGATGATATAGAACATATTGCCTGTCAGACAACGAATGAGAAGGAAAGCAATGACCACGATCGTTGGTTGCTGTATGCAAATGCCATGAAGGAGTTGGCCAGTGAGGTAAATGATTCTAAATTGCAGCATGATATACAGATTCTGGAAAATACCTCGTCTTCCGAAGAAGCCAGACGAATTATCAATGAATACGGCTTGAACAGTGCAGGCAATCTGGTATTGCTTGAAAGCAGTTTGAACCGTGGCTATGGCAATTCCGTGTTCGAATCGAAGCGGGAACAGGTCATAGAGTCGTACTTCAAGAACGGACGAGGCAGCAAACGGTATATCCGCCCTTATACTCTTCAGGTATTTCTCGGCCCTCGTTCCGACAGCAGTATCGTGCGATGGACTTTCAAGGACATTCGCAAACAAGCAGAACGAATTTATCAGCAAACTAAAAAATGGATTGAAGACAATGAATCAAGCATATAACCTCCAAAGTCTTTTAAAGGAGCACATCGTTGTGGTGCCCGAAATGCAACGAGATTATGTATGGAGCATCACCTCTGACAATGTGTACAAACTCTTGAAAATGATAGATGAGACAAGTACCGCCCATATCGGTTTTATCTATGCTTTCCGGCAAGGAAACAAGGTCTGCCTGATTGACGGTCAGCAACGGTTGACGACCTTGGTCTTGCTGACATTCTATCTCTCCCTTCACGATGACGGAGCCTGTTGGGGTGAATTTCAGAAAATGATAAGAACGTCTGAGGGGGAACTGCGTTTCACTTACCGCGTGCGTGAAACGGCCAAAAACTTTATGGAACAGCTTTTCCTTTCAAAAACGTGTCCAACTTACGATGATCTCAGAAAGTTGAAGGCAGAAACGTGGAACAATGATACCACGGTGGAGAATATGATTGAAGCGCTGCATATCATTGACCGGTATGTGCAGATGACCCTGTTTGGCGGTACCGGGCAATCACTTGATTTCAACCATGTGGTGAAAGATGTGATGTTCTACTATACTGACATCGAACAGACTGTACAGGGACGTGACATCTATATCACCTTGAACACTTGTGGCCAACCGCTTGCCAAGTATGAACGGCTGAAACCTTTTCTCGTGGGTAATGACTTGAAAAAATGCGAAATATGGAACACTTGGGAAGACTGGTTGTATCGTAGAACCAAGGAACAAGGACTGGATAAGCGTACGGTAGATACGGCCATGGAAAACTTCCTGCGCCTGGTCTTTGAATTGAAAACAGGCAGGGAAACGAAAGCCAACTGGGTGACCGTGGCAGAGTCTTCCTTGACTTTTGAGGAGGCAGGAACATACTTTGAGGCGTTGAAATCGTTGTATGATACCTGTACGGCTTATTCAAAAGAGGTCATGGAGTTGTTTACTCCTGCGGAAACAAAAAACGGGAAACGCTATTTCCGAAAACTTAAAGCGCTGCTTCTGGTATGCATCTTATCTTCGCCTCATTCGGCACAAAGAGAGAAGGAACTGAAACGAATGGACCATCTTGTCACCATGTGCCTGAGAGGGAAAAAGATGGACAACAAGGACTTATTGCCTTTTTTATATAAATTCAAGCAATCTCAGCGCCTCTCATCTCAATGTGATTTGTATGCGTTTGTCGATTGCTCGGCTGATGACAGCATCGTTACCTCGTGCCTCCATCCTCATGAGATTCGTAAGATACAGCTGATACGAAGAGGTACGGAGCGTACAGAAGCTCTGTTTCTTCAGGCAGAGCGGTTGGATTTGTATTACACCAACAGTTACTATTGTCTGCTGAATGCTTTGTGGAACGAGAAATTTACCGGAGAAGTTGCCCTGTGGTCTTCCAATGACGATGGGGAATTTGAGAAGAGAATGGAAACGTTCACGTTCCTGTTTCGGAACAAATGGAAGCCATTGGAAGAGCCGCATGAGGTAAACGAAATTGACAACGCCTTTTTAGCTCGCTATCTTCTCTCACAGGAACCATACGATTATTATCTTCAAGAAAGAGAGTGTCGTTGGCTAGGTCGGAATGACTCATGGAGGGAAATGCTTTCTAATCGGATAAGTTGTAACAGAATATCCCAGATGGTAGGAACTCTGTGTCACACTGTTTCAGAAAACATGTATTCGGTAATGGAGGCACAAATCAATCGGGCTTGGCAAAATTACACTCGTTCTCATGATGCCCGTTACTATATCTTAAAGTATCCCGATTCTTTGAGAGCCAAATACGATGGCTCGAATAAACTACGGATTGAATCTATTCTGAACGATAGAAAAACGTGGAACTCATTCAATGTCATTATCTATTCTGCTCCACAGAATTTGACTGAAGGCGCTGTATGGATGTTTGAAAGTCTGTTGGCACATGCTGCTCCTGAATACTGTAGAGATGAATGGAATCCTATGCTTTCAAACGGCATCGGATTGGCCAATGGCAGAGACAGGCATGGTTGGAGGATTTATGATAACCGGGAAGGCATTGACAGACATACGACCCGTTCCGAAATTACTCGCTATCTCAGTGGAGTGCTGGAGCAATATGCAGACAGTATGCGACTGTCTCCAGCCAAAGAGGAAGATGATTTTGTGTTTGTGGATATTATCAATAACCACGACCTGATAGAAGGAGGATGCCATTTGCTAGAATTGTTGAAGGATTATCCAATTGTCTGACGAACAAGTCCGGGAACAGCCTCATCGTTTTCACAACCTGATATTGCTGTAACTACTCTTTCTCTGATTTCTTGTAATACCTCAAGATATTCTTTGCTATCTGGCACATGGCCTCCTGCACCCACTGCGGTTCGAGCACCTCAATTTGGTCGGTCTGCTGCAGCAGCTGTTGGAAGAACTCATAGTTCGGGCGGACCCTGAACTCCAGTGTGATTGACTCGTCGTCGGAGGCAATTTCGCGCTGTGATTCGTGCAGGGGCAGGGTAGAGAGGTACTTCCGCGCCCATCCGTGTGCCTTGATGACCACCCGCTCGATGTCGTATTCCCTGCTGGAGATGATGCCCACGCATCCTTCGAAATACCGGTGGATGTCGAAGTCTTTCGGTAACTGGAACGGGATGTCCGTGAGGGTGACATGCTGGATCCGGTCGAGGGCATACGTCCGGATGTCGTCCGAATAGACGGAGTGTCCGATGAGATACCAGCGGCGGTTATATACTTTCAGGTGATAGGGCTCTACCTGAAACGTGGTGGCATGTGTACTACCGAAGCCCTGGTGGGTGATTTCTACCGTACAGTTCTGCCGCATGGCTTGAAGCAGGGTCTGGAGGAACTTGCCGCCCGAAGGAATCTGCTCGAACGAGATGCGTTTCTCCAGCTGACGGTCGGCCTGCACTTGGTTCAGGGTGGCATACGAGTCGATGAGCCACGAGCGGAACGCATCTCCCTCCAGCCGTTCTGCATCCTCTATGTAATAGCCGTATCCGTGCCTGGCATCGCAGGCGATGACGATGTCGAAGATGGTCTGCACGGCATCTTTGTGGTTCATGAAGGTTTTCCAGGGAAGCGGCTTGCCGTCGCCCAGTCCGCAGTTTTCCCATCGTTCACTGATTTCCTTGAAGGTGATGTACGGGTGGCATCGGATTAAATCTACTAGCCAGACGTACCGTCCGAATTTGTTTGCTGCCATAAGCGTGATATGATATTTGTTTTAAAAATATAAATTAGACTTGAAAATTGCAAGCGCAGGCTTGAAGGATATTATTGCCGGGCAAAACCGATGCTTTTGTAAGGCAGGTTGATCTTTTCCTCCTTGCAGAGCTTCAGAATGGCATCGAACGACGGAGCTTTGCCCTCAATGATTTCCATCATCGTATATTTGCGCACGACGTTATCAATCTCGCCCCCGCTGAAATCATAAAGTGAGGCCAGTTGTTTGGCTTCCTGTGAGGTCAGCATGGGCATTTTATGCAGCCAGATGTGGCACTTCACTTCCGCAGAAGGTCTGCTGAAATGTATCTTGAACAGGAATCTTCGTTCAAAGGCTCTGTCGAGGTTGTTGGAAAGATTCGTCGTGGCAATCAGGATACCGTCGAGCTTCTCCATCTCTTCGAGAAGAATGTTCTGGATGGTATTCTCCGTCTGGTCCACGCTGTTGCCTCCTGAAATGTCGCGGCGCTTGGAAAAGATGGCATCCGCCTCGTTGAAGAGTAAAATCGGTTTGAGGCCGGAACGCTTGCAGGCTCTTCTGTAACGGTCGAAGATGTCCTTTATGATTTTCTCACTTTCGCCATACCACATGCTTTTCGAGGCACTTATGTCTACATGGAAGATGTCGCGGCCGGTGGCTCGTGCCCATTGCATGACCGACTCGGTCTTTCCTGTGCCCGGCTCTCCGTACAATAGAATGGAAATTCCTTTGGGCAATCCTTTTGATTCAAGTCGGGCAACCAGTGACTGGTAGTTCGCTTCAGCGAGTGTGTCACCCACCAATGAGAGCTGCTTACGTTCGCTGCCGGAAAAGAACAGTTGCTTTTCTGGTATTTCGGCCGACAGAATGAGGTCTTTCTTATCCCAATTTTCTATAAAAAGTTCCGCATCCTCTTCAAAATAAAGCTGCTTGCCTTTGTCTGTCAGTTGCAGAGCCGTGTATTCTCCAAAGAGGCTGCTTTGGGTCACCAGTTCCACTAGGTCGAGGCGTTGCAGTTTATGTTGTTCTTCCTTGAAGAGTTTTATGTTCTTATACCTTTCCTTGACAGGGTAGAGCCTGGCCAGTTCACCGCTTATGTTTACCATGTCGCTATTGGCGCAGGCATCACAGAGGATATAGAACAGTGCGCGGTAGTCCGCTTCGGCTACCCGTTCTTTAATTTTCTGAATACACGTGAGGCTGGAGTTATATTTCTCCATGTCTGTCAGTTTTGTAGTTAATTTGGCCAGTACATGTTCATTTTCTGTGTCGTGCTCACGACCGTGTACATACTCTTTTACCAGACGTGCAAAAGAATATGGAGTGAGTCCTGAATACGTTTCACCAAAAGCGCTGTAGTCTTCTTCAAGGAATAGATGCTTCCCGCAGTCTGTCAGTAGGATTTCAGTATGATCGCCGGAAATCTCGACCAAATCTGCTTTTATCAGCGGATGGGTGCCTTCAAGAAGAAGCTTGCGCTCGTGGAATTGTGGGCCGAACACTTCATACATGTCCGAAAGTGTGTCGTTTAGAGAAGAGCGTCCGCCTCTTTCCTGATTGAAGAAATCGAAACAGACTTCATAGAAAAGGGTACGCGACTGGATGTCGGTCATTATATGCTTCAACTCTTTGACGAGTGGCATTTCGTGGTTGTCCTGCTCCAGTGTCTCAACAAACTGGAACAATTCCTCGGCAGTCACATTATCGTCCTGAATCTGTGAGTCCACCAGGTTGCAGAAATCATATCTGTCGAACTCTTTGTCGAGCATACGCGCCTTACGACCTTCCGGTTTGCGGTTCTCCAGTATGCAGTTGATGACGTAATTGGTCACCATATAATCCCGTCGCGCCATGCGACATTCGCTTAGATTGGTCTGGACTATAAATCCTTTCTTTGATAATGATTGGGTGGCCGGCATATATTCCATGATGTCCAGTTGGGTGCAATCAAAGTAGGAGGCAATATCATCAATATCGCAAGTCCTTCCACTACAGCTGCGGTCGAATAAAGCGGTAAACAGAATCGCTTCTTCCTTGGTGTCTAAACCTAAGTTTGCTTTCAGGCCCTCCAGCAGCCATCCCATTTCTTTTCCACCCAGTCGCTGAAGTTTACTGTGATGGAGCTTTGAGGCGATTGCCTTAATCTGTTGTATGAATGTCTTTTCCATATCTTATTTTTTTGTCTTATGCCACAAAGTTGCATAGCCGCTTATGCCAAATCAAGGAATAGATATGGACATTTTTATTCCGAAGGGCTTTTCACGTGTTTGCCCGTGCAGACCGCTCAGAGAATCAGAAAAAGGGAAAGAACTGATTACGAAAAACCTTTTTCCCATGGCCACATGTAAATAATAATCGTTAAATTTGCAGACTTTTTTTTAGAAGGGTGCCTGCTGGCGACCACCCAAAGGGGGTACCCTACAATAGGATGTTTGCTGAATATCAATGTTTTAAAAAGGATAAACATAAATTGATTTATAAAAATGCAACTTAAGGGTTTAAAAGAGAACAGATGGGTGAATGGCGCATTGCCTGCCTTATTGATACATTGTTGTATCGGTAGTGTATATTGTTGGTCATTGTTCAAGGGTGACATTGCTTCCTATATGGGAGTGGACGTATCTTCGATTGAAATATGCTTCATGTTGGCTATATTCTTTCTGGGGATGAGTGCGGCCTTTGGCGGGAAGTTTGTAGAGAGTAATGTAAAGTTAGCTACTTATTGTTCTACGATTTGTTTTGTAGCAGGATTGTTATTGTCCGCATTTGCCGTATATAATAAGATTCCTTATCTGATATACATTTCGTATGGCGTGATCATGGGTATTGGTTTGGGAATCGGATATATATCCCCTGTAAAGACCTTGATGATATGGTTCAGCAAGTATAAGGGGTTGGCCACAGGTATTGCCATCAGTGGATTTGGTTTGTCGAAGGTGATGTTTTCTCCGATTATAGAATCTTGTACGAAGCATTATGGGGTGGTCGTTACTTTATTGGTGATGGCTTTTATCAGTACGATATGCATGATTACCGCTTCTTATCTGATCAAGAAGCCTTCTGGTTGGGTGGAGAAGAAAGAAGATATATCTTTATCCGTATCGAAGATCAAGGGTATCCTCCTTGATCCCCGTTACATTATCATCTGGTTCATGTTTTTCATTAATATCACTTGTGGGTTGGTATTGATTTCTTTTGAGAAGAACATTGTACAAGGCGTGGGCATCAGTGCCGTATACGTTGGTTTGATTGCTTCATTGACCGCTTTCTTCAATACATTGGGCAGATTTGGTTATGCTACGCTGTCGGATTATTTGCGTCCCAAAGTCTGGATCTATTGTATCATCTTTTTCAGCAGCATTATCGTGACTGTGAATGTGTCTGTAATTTCAGGACTGAGCGTGTTATCTGTATTGTTGCTGTTGTTTATCATCAATATGGGATATGGAGGCGGATTTTCTACGCTTCCCACCTTATTGACTGATTATTTTGGCATGAAACAGATTTCTACCATCCATGGCTTTGCTTTATCTGCATGGGCGTGGGCTTCAGTCGCTTCATTTTTAATTACTCAGATTCTTATCTATAGATTACATTACAGCATTGAGGAAGTATGTACCTATCTTTGTGTATTGTATTTCTTTGCAATGCTTGGTGGCGTTAGCTTATTGACATTAAAAAAATACAATAAAGGCATCTGAAAAGATTCATTGATATTACGGACAATTGTTTCTTTTCTGATTGACGAGTATAGTCATCTCTTAAGAATATCTTTATGAGGCCGTCTCAATTCATTTTGAGACGGCCTCATGTATCAAATAAAGTGATATATTTGCAAAGCTAAAAGATTTGAAGACTCATTTCAGACACACTGAATGAAACACTACCATCATACCTTTATAGTATTAAGCAAATTACATTTTATATATTGTTAAGAACATAAACACTTAATAGTAAATATATTTCAATGTAATATTCAGCAACATCTTTCTGTCCACTATACTTGACTTTACGTTTCTTCCCTTTATAGCTTCCTCTGGAAGAATCCGCTTCAATATTTTCAACCGGTATATTAGGCTGCGGAATTGTACGTACATCAAAATCTTTGCTGTCACCATAAAACTGGTCACACAAGTCTGTAAAGAATAATGGCTCGGTCTTATCGCCTTCACACACTATTCTTATGACATACTTACTATGACGTTTATTTTCATTCGTTCTTGCCATCTTCTACAAACAGTTTCTCCAGTGGTTTTAATGAAGGGACACCTCCAAATTTATTGTTCAAATACCATTTGGCAAACAATGTATCCTCTCTTACGTCCTCAAAATCGGAAAGAGAGAATATCTCTGATACTCCCTGCTCATTCTTTTCTGTAAACCATACCTGGTCTTTACGGATAGTATTCTGGTCAAGCAGATTCACATCATGGGTCGTAAAAATCAATTGGGCATTATTCTTGTTTATTCTTTCATTTCTGAAAATGTCCACAATGAGTTGTGTTATATAGGAATGTAGACCAGAATCCATTTCATCTATAAAAAATGGACTTCCGTTTTGCAGTGCCTGTAATATATAACATCCTATAAGAAAAAGTGCTCGTGTACCAAAAGATTCTTCTTTTAAAGGTAAATCTGTCGTTTTACCTAAATCCTCGCCGTCATTATATAAACCATGCTGGCTTGTAACTTCCACACCATCACTGCGCTTTTCCAACTGGAAACCCGCCATGCCGGTATCCGCAAATGCCAGAAATTCAGCAAGTAGTCTTTTGTTCTCTGGGCGTGAATAAAGCCATCTGATCATTTCCTTGTCTTCACCCAGCATAGTATCTTCATGATAACCGTTGGAAACTATCATATCCGCCAGATATTTTGCAGCATTTGTTATCGGTTCGCATGGTGTATCCTTCAGGAACTTGGAAATCAGCAACTGATTCTTGAACACATTGAAAGGTTTGGAAGAGGAAAGGCTTGATCCGAATTTAATCGTATCTGATTCTTTATCTTCGGAAAGCAAAGCGCGTTCATAAAGTTGTGTCTGTTTACCGTTTGGATAATAAATCAACGATTCTGACTCTATCTGCAATCTGGTAAAACTGACTTCATATTTATATCTGATTTTCTGAGTTATAAACTCCATTGAAAAACCTATTGGTGCATCAGCCGTAGTATTGTCAAATTTGAACGGATGATACAATGGAATATCATCACCAACCCTGTTATCAAGATTGTGAACCCATCGCCTGAACCCGTATAAAAACTTTATGATATTAGTCTTACCTGAAGCATTTGCTCCATAAATCAAAGAGATTTTCAGAGCCTTTTTTAATCCTTCTGCATTGGTCTCAACTTCACATATATTATCAACCTTGGCCTTTGATGAGGTCGGCTCTGTCGTAAAGGAACATACATCCTTAAATGAACGGTAATTCTTAATTTCTAAATTTAATATCATATTCTTGCATCTTTTCTACAAAAATAGCCTTTTAAATTCTCTATTCAAAGTTTTTTTCTTCGTTTTTTTTGCGCTTCTCTTGCGTGATTTTACTTTTAAATTCTTATCCATAGATTTTATTGAATCTTTATAATATGAAGTTTGACTGTCTCCGAACTTTTCTGATCCAAGTCATTCATCCTTCATATCTATTGCCACTTTTCTAACATTGTATGGCTATATTAAGATGCATACAGATTATACTTTATATGTACATAATACAACAACCCATTCGAATAATAACTGTATATGCAAGAGGTCCAGCTCGCCATTAAATAATCAATGTAAGCTTTTTTTTGAAATATAAATAAATATTGGTTTAGAAATTTATTTCTGTAAATAGCAAAATGATATGCCAAATTACGCTAAATAGTGACAAAAATGCCAGTTTGTAGTCGCTTAATTGCTTATAAACCAGTGTGGTATGGCTTCTTTTTGGGTGGTGTTAAATAAATAATATGGTATTTATTTTGCATTTTTATGCTCAAATTAATATTCTTTCTATTGTGATGAAAGAAATTTGTAAAAAAAATTGTATTTTTCCTCTCTTTTTGTTTCATAGTATAAAATAATATGTATAAATTTGTTGCCGTTATCAAAAAAATATTGAAATATGAGAAAGAGAATTACACTTTTTTGTGCCTTTTTGTTAATAGGCATAAGTCTGGCGATAGCGCAGGCTGTACAAGTGACAGGTGTGGTGGTATCTTCGGAGGACGACTTACCTGTGGTGGGAGCTTCTATTTTAGTAAAAGGAACTTCTAACGGTACAATTACGGATATCGACGGATAATTTACGTTGAAAGTCAATAAAGGGGCGAAGCTCGTGATTAGTTATATCGGTATGAAATCGCAGACGGTTACGGCCAGGAATAATATGAAGATAGTGCTGGAATCGGATACGGAGGTACTGGATGAAGTAGTGGTAACCGGTATGCAGCGCATGGACAAGCGACTGTTCAGTGGGGCCGCCACGCAGATTTCGGGTGAGGACGTGAAGATGGATGGTCTGGCCGATATCAGCCGCGGTCTGGAAGGTAAGGCAGCCGGTGTATCGGTACAGAACGTTTCCGGTACGTTCGGTACGGCTCCGAAAATCCGTGTGCGTGGTGCGACTTCCATCTACGGTAGCTCCAAGCCGCTGTGGGTTGTGGATGGCGTAATCATGGAAGATGCGGTGGAGGTGAGTGCCGACCAGCTTTCATCAGGTGATGCCGAAACATTGATCAGTTCGGCCATTGCGGGATTGAACGCCGACGATATCGAGAGCTTCCAGATTCTGAAGGATGGTTCGGCCACTTCTATCTACGGTGCACGTGCCATGGCCGGTGTGATTGTCGTGACCACCAAGAAAGGTAAGGCTGGTTCCAGCAGAGTGAACTATACGGGTGAGTTTACCACGCGTCTGGTACCGAGTTACAATGATTTCAACATCATGAACTCACAGGAGCAGATGGGTATCTACAAACAGATGGAGCAGAAGGGCTGGCTGAATTTCTCGGAAACCATACGTGCGGCAGAAAGCGGTGTCTATGGTAAGATGTATCAGCTGATGAATACGTTCAACCCAAGTACGGGACTGCCGATGTTGCAGAACACGGAAAGTGCCCGCAACAGCTATCTGCAGGCAGCCGAGTTCCGCAATACGGACTGGTTCGACGTGCTTTTCTCACCGAGCTTGAGCCAGAACCACTCCGTGAGCATCAGCAGTGGTACAGACAAGTCGTCGTTCTATGCTTCTCTGAGTGCCATGTACGATCCGGGATGGTACAAACGCAGCTCGGTGGAACGTTATACGGCGAATGTGAATACTTCTTACAACATTTCGAAATGGTTGAGCTTTAACATGATTGCCAATGCCTCTTACCGTAATCAGGAGGCTCCGGGTACCCTGGGACAGGATGTGGATGTGGTTTCCGGTGAGGTGAAGCGTGACTTCGATATCAACCCGTACTCTTACGCGCTGAATACGTCACGTACGCTCGACCCGAATGAGTATTATACCAGCAACTATGCACCGTTTAATATCTTGAACGAGCTGGAAAACAACTATATGGACCTGAACATCGTGGATGTGAAATTCCAGGGTGAACTGAAATGGAAACCGGTTGCGGGACTGGAATTCAGTGCGCTGGGTGCCGTAAAGTATCAGGGTACTTCGCAGGAACACAAGATTAAGGATGACTCAAATCAGGCGGAGGCTTACCGTGCCGGACTGGACGACAAGACCATCATGGACAAGAACCCCTTCCTGTATACCGACCCCGACAACCCGTATGCACTGCCTATCTCCGTACTGCCGGAAGGGGGTATTTACCGCCGTACCGATTATAAGATGCTGAGCTACGATTTCCGTGGAACGGTGAACTATAACAAGGTATTCAATGAGGTACACCTGACCAACTGGTTCGGAGGTATGGAAGTGAATGCCATCGACCGTACGAAATCCAATTTCCAGGGTTGGGGTATGCAGTATGCAAACGGTGAGACACCTTATTACATTTACCAGTACTTTAAGAAAGGCATTGAAGACGGCGACCAGTATTTCAGCCTGAACAATACGAAGGTGCGCAGCGTGGCTTTCTTCGCCAATGCCAACTATTCGTATGCCGGAAGATACTCCATCAACGGTACCATCCGTTACGAAGGTACCAACCGCATGGGTAAGAGCCGTAGCGCACGCTGGTTGCCTACGTGGAATATCTCAGGTGCATGGAATGTGCACGAAGAGAAATTCTTCGAAGCCTTGGAACCTGCCATGTCACACTTGACACTGAAGGCTTCTTACTCACTGACTGCCGACCGGGGTCCGGCCGACGTGACCAACTCGAAGGCAATCATCAACAGTTACATTCCTTACCGTCCGTTTACCAACATTCAGGAATCAGGCTTGCAGCTGGTAGACCTGGAAAACAGTGAACTGACGTACGAAAAGAAACATGAGTTGAATATCGGAATAGATATGGGATTCCTCGACAACCGCATCAACTTTGCACTCGACTGGTATACCCGTAACAACTACGACTTGATTGGTGCCGTCAATACACAGGGTGTAGGTGGTACGATTCTGAAACTGGCCAACGTAGCTTCCATGAAGTCACACGGTGTGGAATTTACCTTGTCTACCCATAACATCAAGACCAAGGACTTTAACTGGAATACCGACTTCATCTTCTCAAATGCGCAGAATGAAGTAACCGACCTGCAGCAGAACGCCAATATCATGGATTTGATTTCGGGTACAGGTTTCGCCAAACAAGGCTATCCGGTAAGAGGTTTGTTCTCTATCCCGTTTAAAGGACTGGATGAAAACGGTATTCCTTTGATTGAAAACGAAAAGGGAGAGATTACCAGCACCAGTATCAACTTCCAGGAACGTGACAACACAGACTTCCTGATTTACGAAGGTCCTACCGACCCGACCATTACCGGTAGTTTGGGTAACATCTTTACGTACAAAGGTTTCCGTCTGAACATCTTCATGACTTATTCGTTTGGCAACGTAGTTCGTCTGAATCCGGTATTCAGTGCCCAGTATTCCGACCTGAGTGCCATGACACGTGAGTTCAAGAACCGCTGGACCTTGCCGGGCGATGAGAATGTGACCAACATCCCTGCCATCATTTCTGCCAGAATGTACAATGAGAACACCGACTACAGATACGCGTACAATGCCTACAACTATTCGGATGTACGTGTGGCCAAAGGCGACTTCATCCGTATGAAGGAGATTTCACTGGCCTACGAGTTCCCGAAAGCATGGATTGCTCCGCTGAAACTGTCGAACCTTTCACTGAAGGTACAGGCCACGAACCTGTTCCTGCTCTATGCCGACAAGAAGTTGAACGGACAGGATCCTGAATTC
>ULNJ01024813.1_pt1 | contig 14732 bp, 14 predicted proteins | sample 1951891 | NCBI WGS metagenome assembly ULNJ01 (sample SAMEA4835574, study PRJEB28245) | human gut metagenome | biome: gut microbiome; material: fecal sample | place: Denmark | collected 2008 | reverse complement strand
CCAACCCCGCCACCCCGTTTCCGCTTTCAAGCATAAAGGGCAGCCAGTTTATGGCGCCACTGTTTGAATTTTCGGGCGCTTGTGCGGGCTGCGGTGAAACGCCTTACATCAAGTTATTAACCCAAATCTGCGGCGAAAATCTGGTTATTGCCAACGCAACGGGCTGCTCGTCTATCTATGGCGGGTCGTTCCCTACCTGCCCTTACACTAAAACCAAAAACGGGTTTGGGCCAGCGTGGGCCAACAGCTTGTTTGAAGACAATGCCGAGTTTGGCCTTGGGATACACAAAGCCCGCAAAGAGGCACGCGCACAACTTGAAGAGGTCGTCAAAACTCTTATAAACAACAATCTTGTAAGCGCAAAACTAAAACCTCTTCTTCTTTCGTGGCTAAATATGCCTAAAAAGAGCAACGACCTTGCAAAAGACATCGCGGCGCTTGCTGAAACCGAGGGCCAAACCAACCCTAATCTTGGGCTACTGGTGGCACTTAAATCAAGCCTTGCTGACACCAACACGTGGATCGTCGGCGGCGATGGTTGGGCGTATGACATCGGTTTTGGCGGCCTTGACCACGTTTTAAGTTCGGGCGAAAATGTTAAGGTCTTAGTGCTTGACACCGAGGTTTACAGCAACACGGGCGGCCAAGCAAGCAAGGCCACGCCAATGGGGTCGGTAGCCAAGTTTGCTGCAAGCGGTAAAGAAACACAAAAGAAAAACCTTGGCGCGATTGCTCAAAACTATCCAAATTGTTACGTCGCGCAAGTGGCGCTAGGGGCAAATATGCCCGCCACCATTCAGGCGTTTATCGAGGCTAACGAACACGAGGGCCCCGCTATCATTATCGCGTATTGCCCATGCATAAATCACGGCACCGATATGAGCAAGTCAATTGACCAAGAAAAGCAGGCCGTTTTAAGCGGATACTTTAACATCTATCGCTTTAACCCAAACAAACCACAACCGCTTACCATTGACGCCCCTGCCCCAACATGTGCGTATACCGACTTTATTATGACGCAAAGCCGCTATTTCACGCTTTCTAAAAAGAACCCTGACCGCGCGCGTGACCTCTTTACTCGCGCCGAAAGTTACGCCAAAAAGCGCCTTATTAAACTCATAAATAATCAATAGTTATTACGAGGAGCGCAAGCGACGTGCCAATCCCAGCCGCTTGATCCTCACGCATAAGCGTGCAAATCAAAAAAATCAACATCAAAAAAACCTTATTCGATATGAATAAGGTTTTTGTTTATTTGATTTTTATTTTTACGTAATTAACTAAACTACATATCGCGCTCAACGGCGGCCTCAACCTTTCGCATTTGCGCCATTTTAAGCTTTTCTCTTCTGCGCTCAAGTGCTGGCTCACGCTCGGCAATTGCCCTGTCGCGCTTCTCGATAAAGTCGCTTAGTTTTTTATAATAACTTCCACTTCCACAAAGCTCTTGTTTTATCTCAAAGTCCCTTCTGCGCGCAATTAACTCGTTTGCTTCTATCCAACTTTTTCTTACTTCCATTTGCATAAACCCCCAGTTGAATTTTGCATATATTAACACACTTTTTTAATCATTTCAACCCCTTTTTTAAAAATTTTTAAAATTATTTTTTTGTCTACGCAATTACGTTAAAGATTCATCAAAAATTATTAAATTAAATTCAAAAAAATTAGAGCGCTTTACTAAAAAACGCCCTATATTTTTTCGGTACATAATTCTTATACTAATATAAATATATTTATTGGTTTAAAGGCAACAAATTTGTATGATTAAGAAAGTATTATTATTTATATTTGTCAACAATTTTTTGCGCCTTTTTAGTTGATTTTACGGCCGATTTCGCGGTTTTAACAGCATTATTTTTATAAACGCGCGTCGTAAAGATTATTATGGTGCCAACGGCGAAAATTCCAAGCGCAATATACCACCAATAGATAACAAACGCGTCGCCCACTACCCCCGCGGTATACACCAACTGCCCGTCCGATAAAACCGCAAAAATTATCGTGTCATTAATATCGGTTCTAAGCGGCTCCGTCTGTTTTCGCGCCGTGCCTTGGGTTGAAACTTGCGCTTCCCACCTTTCCAAAAACGCCGCACTTGGGTGTTTATAACTGTTATTTTTGCCACAACTTACAACGGTATAACTCGGGTTTAAAAACGCCAAAAAATTAGCCGTGGAACTGGTAGAACTGCCATGGTGTCCCGCCTTATAAACGTCAACATTTTTAAACTTTTCAGCCACGTCGGTATTAGTTTTGTATTTATTTAAAAAGTCATTTTCAACCTGTTTTTCGGCATCTCCTGTGAAAACAAAACTCTTTTCTTTATACTCTAAAAGCATAATCGGGCTGGCGTTGTTTTTGCCCGTATAGTGTTTAACGGGTCTGCCAAGTGTTTGCGTTACGCCCGCAATAAAGTGTCCGCCCCCAAGGTCAGCGCTGTCGTCAATAAGCGGCGCATAAAAGTTAATGCTAAACTCTTCGCTGGCGTTTCGGCTTGATATAACAAGCCCCTCGAAACTAACCGTTATTGTTGGCTTAACAACCGATGTGTCTTCATTGGTCCACTCTTCGGTGGTGTATGCATTTTTGATAAAGTCGCGATAGGCCTGATTAATAGCCCGCCCCGTAAGCCAATTGTTTTCGTCTGTAAGTTCGCAATCGGTGTTAAAATACCCCGCCAAATCGTCTTCGGCGATAGCTGCTTTCGGCCAGTTTTTGTTGCTTATATACGTTGAGGTACACGCGATTTGAAACGGCCTGAAAATGTTTTGAATTTCAAAATTCTTTAAGATTTCGGGCATGCCGCCGCTGTGGTCGTCATCACTGTGCGTTAAAATAAGATAGTTAATCTTCGCGCTTGGCACAACGCCCTTGATGTAGTTAACCAGATTGGCTGACAGCTTTTCGTCAGGCGTCCCCGCATCGATAAGCATCGTGGTGCCGTCGGGGAGTTCAATAAGCGTACTATCGCCCTGCCCCACGCTGATGTAGTGTATTTTAAGTTTGCCTTGATTGACTACTGACACGTCCGCACCGATAGACGCCGTATTGTCGCCAATTTTAAGCGCCTTTTCAATCGGCTTGCTAAAAATAATTGAAACACCGCAACAAACCGCCAAAATAAAAACAAGCAGACAGCGCGTCAGGAATGATTTTTTCTTCTTTTCGTTGTATTTATTCGCCATATTATTTTATCCTTTATCCTTGGTTTATTCCCAACCAGTTTTATAATTTCATCTTTTTTGTCCATAACCGCGTGATAGCCAATGTCTATCATCTTTTTCACGTCGCCAAGTTTAGTTGAACTAAATTCACCAAGCGGCGGAATAATAACAAGGTCAGCAAAGCGTAGTTTATTTTCAACATTAGCCTGCATCATAACGCCCACTGTTTGCGAAAGCATACTAAACAGTTTAAGCGAGTCCGTCCCCCGCCCACGCGTTGGGTTAACGTCAACCGCAAAAACGATGTTCGCGCCCATCTCTCTAACAACGTCTGCGGGCACATTGTTTGCAAGCCCGCCGTCAACAAGGTGCATATCGTCAAAACACACCGGCTTGAACACTCCGGGCACGGCCGAACTGGCGCAACACGCCTTAGCAACCGACCCGCTTTCAATCCTAACTTCTTTTCCGTTTTTTATGTTAACCGCCACCGCGATAAACGGTTTTTTAAGTTCACTAAAAACCAAATCTTTTTCAAATATCCTGCGTAAAAGTTTTTCAAGATTTTCAGTGCTTGACGGCATAAAAAACCAATTCTTTTTGCGTATGTCTGCTTCCTTTAAGCCAAGCAAAATATCTTCCATCTCAAACGAGTTAAGCCCAAACGCATACAGCGCTCCAACAATACTGCCCGCACTTGTCCCCGCAAGGTAATCAAACTTAACGCCAAGTTCTTCAAACGCACGAAGAGCGCCAATGTGCCCTATTCCGCGCGCGCCGCCACCGCCAAGCGCAATGCCGATTTTAACTTTTTTATGCGTTTTCAGTTCGTCTGTCTTTTTGCGCTTAAACCAACACATTTTGCCCCCCCCTATTTTTGCTCCATTTCTAATTAGTATAACATTTAAAAAACTTAATTTTTAGCCACTTTTTTAACCAAATTCTGCTAATTTTGCGTTTTTTAACCAAATATTTATTTAATACGCATCAATTTGCGCACTTTTGCGCATTTATGTTTTGCTACCAGTTTTGCCAATTTTTTAGATTAAATAATAAAGTAATTAAATAATTAAATAAATTAATCAAACAATCAAATTGTAACATTTTTTACTTTATTTTGTAAAAAGCTTTTATTTAATTAGTGCAAATTTTTCACAGTGTCTTGCCAAAAAATCTTTTAATTTCAATTTCTGCATTTTCTGGCGAGTCACTGGCGTGGCAAAGGTTGTATGTTTTGCTGGTAGCGTAGTCCCCTCTAATTGTGCCAACTTCGGCCTTAAAACTATCGGTCGCGCCCAAAATTTGTCGCATCCCCTCAACCGCTCTTTCGCCTGAAATTATCATACAAACAACCTTTCCGCCCGTTATGTACTCCTCAATCTCTGGGTAAAAAGGCTTGTCCGTCAAGTGCGCATAGTGTTGCGCGCAAAGTTCTTTGCTGACCTCGGCCATTTTGATATTATCAATATTGTAACCTTTTCGTTCAATACGCGAAATAATCTCGCCAACCAGCCCGCGTCTTACCCCATCCGGTTTAATCATAACATAACTTCTTTCCATAATATTCTCCTTTTTGTTTTAATTTGATTATTTAATTATTTTTTATTGATTTCAACTTAATTAATTTCTTAATTTCTATCCATTGTTAAATTAGTTTATTAATTTATTTGTTATTTATTTAAATACATTTAAGTCACGCAAACCTACCACAAAAACCGCAATTTTGCTTAGTTTTTAATGTTTTTGCATATTATTTACGCTATTTTAATGCGATTTTGCGTTTTTTGCATTCTTTTTTAATAATGCTTATCACGCTTTTTGTTGCTTTCTCAATGTCGCGATTTTCAACAACATAATCGTATTTCTCTTTAAAGCCGTCTTCAAATTCTTTGCGCGCCATCCTAAGGTCAATTTCCTCGGCGCTATCTCCGCGCAGCCTTAATCTTTCACGCAGCGCCCCATTATCAGGCACGTCTATATAAATTGTAACAACGTCAAACCCTTGGCTTACGATTGACTGCACACCCAAAACATCAACGTCTTTTATAAGCATCGGAAAGCGCTTGTTATAGTCTTCAAACCGCCCGCGGTGCACCCCATAATAGTTGCCATTAGCGTGCACTTTTTGGTATTCAATAAACTCCTCGCGCGCAATGGCCGCCTCAAACTCTTCGCGAGTTAAATAGAAATAGCTTTCGCCTTCAACCTCGCCCTCACGTTTAGCGCGTGATGTTGACGATGGCAAAAGTGCAATTTTGCCCTCAAACTGTTTTAAAACCCGCGAAATAATGGTACTTTTCCCGCTTCCGCTTGCGCCAGACACCAAAATAAACATACTAATTTTCTCCTAAAAGCTCTTTAAGCTCGTCAATATAAAGTTCATAAAGTTTAAACGCTTGTTTATATGTCGCCGGATCCATAATGTCAACCTCTGCAAGTTTTAACAGTTCAAGAGGGCTTTTGCTGCTGCCGGCCTTTAAAAACTCTAAATACTTTTCTTTATAATCTTTATCGCCTGACAAAAGTTTCCCGCAAATAATGCATGCGCTAACGAACCCAACAACATATTTATAAACATAAAACGGCGAATAAAGGTGCGGAAGCCTGCTCCACTCTACTTCGCAATTAGGCGTTGCGGCAAGGTCTTTGCCAAAATACTTTTCAATCAGTCCTTTATAGCACGAATTGAGTTTGTCAAATGAAAGCGACTCGCCCTTTTCAACCTGATCGTTAGCGAAAAGTTCAAACTCGGTGTACATACTTTGTTTAAAAATCGCGCCATAAAAGTCACCTAGGAGGCTATCAATTATCAAAAGCTTTTGTTCGTTAGTTTGCGCCTTGTCAAGTAAATATTTTTTTGTCAAAATCTCGTTAACCGTGCTGGCAATCTCGCACGTTAGGCTTGGCGCCTCTGCAAGATTGTATGGCTGCTGCTTGCTTGCAAGGTATGCCTGCATCGCGTGGCCAAGTTCGTGGCTTAGGGTTGAAACCGCTTCAAGCGTGTTGTTATAGTTGGTAAGAATGTATGGGTGCGCATCAAAACAAGAAATGCAATACGAACAGCTGTCTTTATTCGGCGTTGGATACAAATCAACCCACCTATCGTTAAGCGCGTGACGAACTAGGTCAATATAGTCAGCGCCAATAACTTCAAGACTTCTTTCAATCGCGTCAGCCCCGCGGCTTATGGTAAACTTAGGCTCTTTTCCAGTTGTAAGCGGCGCAAACGTGTCAAAATATCTAAGCGTGTCAATGCCCAAAACCTTTTTTCGTATGGATTGAAGCTTTGCAAAAGTCGGCAGCGCCTCGTGAACGCAGTCAAGCATCGTTTCAATCAGTTTTTGGGGCACCTCTTCATAAAAATTCGTGCGCTCAAAATTGCCTTTAAAATTAAAGGCCTTAACCAAAAAATTTTCATATTTAAGCGTGTTGGTGTAAAGATTTGAATAGGTCAAATTCAGTGACGCAAACGCCGCGTAATAATTTTCGTACGCCTGCCTGCGGATATCACGGTCGCTACTGCGCATAAATTTTGAATAATTAGCGTTAGTTAGCGTAAGTTTTTTGCCCTCGGCTGTAACGATGTCTTTAATCGGCATTTCGATGTTAGATAGTTGACTAAAAATATCTTCAAAATCTGCAAATGCCCCCGCACCTGACACAAGTTTTTGCGTTTGCGCGTCGGCCACATGCGGCTTGTTTTTGATAACAAATTCAAGGTCGCGCTTAAAATCCGTAAACGCAGGGTCTGCAATAAGCCCTTTAATCTGGTCATTAGGAAGCGACGAAATCTCGGGGTCAGCAAACGCCAACGCCTCACTTACTTTTACCGAAATATCTTGCGCCATCTGCCCCATTTCAAGGTTAGACGGGTCATTACCCTCAACACTTTTTCGCATATACGCAAAAATAATGATACGTTCAAGCTTGCGGTTAAGCTCATTTTCAAGGTTAAAAAATTTCAAAATATTTTTATCCGTGTTAAGTTTGCCCTGATAGTTAGTTAGTTTTCTAAGCATTATTTTAACGCGGTCACACTCAGCAACAAATTCATCGCGCGACGCAAAAAGGTCACTATCGCGCCATTTATACTTTTCTTCGATTTTCTCTCGCTTCATAAAATCTCCTATTAGCCTAAGATAATAGTACCATAATTTTAAATCTGAGGCAATTAAAAAAACAACCTATTTTCATAGGTTGCCAATTTTGACTTAAATTATCTTTGAATATCTTGGTTCTTTTTGTCAATCCCGCCAAACAAACGCGTGCGCTTGATAATAAGCTGAATTAAAAGCCAAATACCCGCGATACCAACAATGGCATAAATGATGCGCGTAAATAGCCCAACCCCAAAAATCCACGTGATAAGATTCCAGCTAAACACGCCAACTAAAAACCAGTTAAGGCAGCCCGCAATCGCGATTGAAAGCGCAATAATGTTAGTGATAACCATCCTTACTCCCCCTTTTTAAATTGTTATTCTTAGCATACCCCACCACTCCCAAAATTATTCAAAACAAACACTCATACCCTATCCCATACCATAATTTTACACTTAAGTTACGTGTAAAAACCGCAAGATTTGGATGAAGATGACACAAATAAAAAGCCCGATATTGGATAAGTGTACTCATTCGTACTCGCGTCCAATTCGGGCTTTTTAAATTTGTTGTCATATTCGCCAAAGGTTGCGGTTTTTATCCCACGTATATAAGGTTGAGAACAAGGAATATTACACATAATGCAAACAAAACAATAGCATCAATAACTGTCCAACGTTTCATCTTGCCTTGAAGCGACTCACCCTTGTTACGGTTATAAAACGTGTCCGCATTGCCAGTTACACCACTGATTCCATTTGATTCTCCCTTTTGAGAAACAACCGCGATGATCATAAAAATCGCACAAAGCGCAATAACCGCCGCAACAATAATTTTTAAAACAGGAACAACATTTTGAGCGAATGACGAAACCTCTTTGTTAGCATCCGCAAGAATTAAATTAAGAATTTTCATTTTTCAATCTCCTAAGCAAAAAGAGTATACCAAAAAACCTTACGCTTGACAAGTTTTTTTAAGGCCTTTTTTAAATTATCCCATCACAAAATACGCAACGATAAACGCAACAATCGCAACAAACAAAAAGTACATCAATATTTTGTTAAGCACCTTACCGCCCGAATATTTCTTTGAGGCATACATATCAACAACCATCATAACAAGAAACAGCGCAAAAAGGCCAATATAAAGCATCGTTAGTTTTTGCTCTTTAAGCGTTTGTGCGCACAGATAAACTTGATTAATTATATTTGTCACTCTCGCTGCTCCTCTCTTGGTTTTTAATAAGTATACCACACGCGCCAGCTAATTTCAATAGTTTGCCAAAATTATTTCAAGCCTATCTTTATTTGTCTTGGTCTGCTCTTTATCAATTTTATAAATTTTTAAAAATAATATAATTTATTTTTTTAATAGTTTTATTATTTTAATTGCAATGTTTTGTTAATAATTTTTAAATTTTAAAATAAATATTTTGGCAATTACTTTTTTATTTTTCAACAATTTTTAATTATTTGTTAATATCTTATTTTTTTTAATTTATTTGTAATTTTTAATCATTAATTAAATTAAAATATAAATTTTAAATTAATGATTTACCCGTCATTTCGCGCGGTTGTTTTTCGCCTAAAAGTTTTAAAATGGTAGGTGCTATGTCTGACAGACTACCCGAAATTTCGGGGCTTTCAGCCGCTTCACGCGCATTTTTTAATTTAAAATCATCATCAACAATTATAACAGGAACAAGCGCGCTGGTATGCGATTTATTTGGCGTCCCATCTGGATAAGTCATACAATCACTGTTACCGTGGTCGGCGGTAATTATTACCCTTCCGCCTACCTTTATGCTTGCGTCAACCACTTTTTTAACGCACTCATCAACAACGCCAACCGCAATTTTTGTTGCCTCTTTAACGCCCGAATGCCCAACCATATCGCCGTTAGCAAAATTAATAACGATTACATCATATTTTTGCGATTTAATCCCTTTAACCGTGGCATCAGCAATTTCACGCGCACACATCTGCGGCTTAACATCATAGGTCGCCAACTTTTCACTTGCAATCAAAACGCGCTCTTCATTTTCAAACGGCTCATTTCTGCCCGCATTAAACGCAAACGTAACATACGGAAATTTTTCAGTTTCAGCAACTTTAAGTTGCCTATACCCGCGCTCGCTTAAAACCTGCGTCAAAATATTGTCAATTTTAAGGTTGTCGTACGCAACAACAACGCCGCCTAACCCCTCGTCATAATTAGTCATCGTAACAAGGGTTAGGTCAAGTTTTGTCGTCCAGTCAAAGGTATTATCATTTGAAAAGACACGCGCAAGTTGACGCTCTCGGTCAGCGCGATAGTTAAATATAATAACACTGTCGCCCTTTTTGATAAGCCCAACCGGCTTGCCTCCCCGAGCCTTAACAATAGGCTTTAAAAACTCATCGTTTTCGCCCGCGTTGTACGCCTCATCAAGACCTTTTTCAAGGTTGGTTACAAGTTTCGCGGCGCCCTTAGTATATGCGTCATATGCGACCTGCACCCTATCCCAGTTATTATCCCTGTCAAGCGCATAAAAACGGCCACAAATATCCGCAATCTCGCCCGTGTTATACTGTTTTATGGCGTTTTTTACAACTTTTAGGTACGTTTTTGCACTTTTTGGAGGAGTATCACGCCCGTCAGCGATAAAGTGGATATAGACATTTTTGACCTGCTTTTGCGCCGCCAATTTGATAAGCTCAATCAGGTGGTCAATATGACTATGCACACCGCCATCGCTGCAAATGCCTACCAGATGCAATGGCACATCATTCTTATTCGCATTGTTTATAGCCTTCAAGAACGCCTTGTTTTTATAAAACGCCCCGCTTTCGATTTCATTATTAATTCGTTGCAGCGGCTGATAGTTTACCCTGCCCGTGCCGATGGTTAAATGCCCAACGTCACTAGTGCCCGTTTGCCACGACGGAAGCCCAACCGAGAGACCGCTTGCCTGCAACTTGCCATGCGGGTATTTGCTTGCCAACTCGCGCAAGTTGACGGTATTTTCAGGCAACACTGCACTAACTGAAAGGTCGGTCGGTATGCCAACGCCGTCCATAATTATAAGGGTTGTTATTTTATTTGCTTTCATATTTGCCTCCAATTTCAATCAGCTTAACAAACTCGTCTGCATTTAAACTAGCGCCGCCAACCAACACGCCGCCAACCTCATCAAGCGCCATAATCTCGCCAGCGTTGCTTGATTTAACGCTGCCGCCATAAAGCACAACAGGCGTCACGCCATTTTGTTTTTCAATCGTTTCAATTATTGCCAAATGCGCGCGTTTTATATCTTCTATGCTTGCAACGCGCCCCGTACCAATCGCCCAAATCGGCTCGTACGCAATCACCACGCCAGATAGGTCAATTCCCTTTAACGCTTTCAGCTCGGCCTTTAAAACAGTTTTAAGCCGCCCGTGTTCTTCAAGTTTTTCGCCAACGCAAAAGATCACTTTGAGGCCGCTTTCAAGCGCGAACTTAACTTTTTTTGCCAAAAATTCGTCTGTTTCACCCATCAAATTGCGTCTTTCACTATGGCCAATTATTGCCCATGTAGCGCCCGCGTCAAGCGCCATTTGCGGCGAAATTTCGCCCGTAAACGCACCTTTTTCTTGCGGGTAAATATTCTGCACGCCAACAGCGCCCGCGCCATTTAACCCTTCAAAAACCGCAAAAACGCACGTAAATGGTGCACAAATACACCAATTTTTGCATTTTTTTGGCAGTTTTGCATTAAATTCATCAATAAACGCACGTGCCTCTTTTATCGTTTTGTTCATCTTCCAGTTAGCAACAACAAACTTTCCCATTTTGTTTTCTCCTTAATTTTTTATTTTTTTAAGCCGTACACTCAGCCACAGCCGCCACTGCACTTTGTTTCTTTTCTTACAATTATGCCCTAATATAAAGTATCAAAGATTGGTGCCCTAATTTTGCAGCGAACTTTAAAAACAAAAGCGTCAACAAATTAAATAACTTTATTGACGCAATAATTCTATTTATCTAAAAGCATTTCAACGCCGGGCAAGTTTGCACCCTCTAAGAATTTAAGCGTTGCGCCGCCACCCGTTGAAACGTGACTTATTTTTCCAGCATAGCCAGATTCATTTATGGCCGACACGCTGTCTCCGCCACCAACAATGCTTACCGCGCCACTTTTGGCAACATATTTTGCAACCTTCATCGTGCCACGTTTAAATCGCGGAAATTCATACACGCCCATAGGCCCGTTCCAAACAATCGTATTAGCTTTTTTAATTTCGGCTTTAAACGCTTTAAGTGTTTTTGGCCCAATATCAAGCGCTTGAAACCCGGCTGGAACTTGATACGCGCTTGCAAGTTTCTTTTTGCTGTTAGGCGCAAACTCGCTTGCAACCACAACATCAGTCGGTAATACGATTTTAACGTTTTTACGATCTGCCTCTTCAAGAATTTTCTTGGCTACCTCAACCTTGTCTTTCTCATAGCGCGAGAACCCAACCTCGCCGCCCTTGGCAACAATAAACGTGTTAGCCATCGCCCCGCCGATAAGTATGCAGGTCGCCTTATTTAACAGTTTGGTTATAACGCCAATCTTGTCGCTCACCTTTGCCCCGCCCAAAATCACAACAAACGGAAGCTTAGGCGCGTTTAAAACCTTGCTCATCGCAACAATTTCACTGCTCATCAAAAAGCCCGCAACCGCTGGCAGATGGCACGCAACTCCCGCTGTTGACGCGTGTGCACGATGCGCCGTCCCGAATGCGTCATTAACATAAATGTCCGCAAGACTTGCAAGTTCGGCTGCAAAGCGCGAGTCATTCTCTTCTTCCTCTTTATGAAATCGTACGTTCTCAAGCATCATAACTTCGCCGTCTTTAAGATTACGGCTTAACTCTTTGGCGCTATCCCCTATAACATCGGCCGCCATATACACAGGCTGCCCCAGCATCTCGCTAAGCTTTTTCGCTACCGGCGCAAGACTGAATTTTGGGTTAAACATACCCTCTGGTCTGCCAAGGTGCGAACATAAAATCACGCGCGCGTTATGACTAATTAAATAGTTAATAGTCGGCAGCGTCGCCTTAATTCGCGTGTCATCAACAATGTTACCACCCTCATCCATCGGCACGTTATAGTCAACGCGCACCAACACGCGCTTACCCGCAACATCAATGTCTTTAAAAGTTTTTTTATTCATATTCCTCTTACCCTTTTGTAGCCTTAAAATCACTACACTAATACATAATAAGTGTATTAAATTAATATGATTTTGTCAAATAAAACCGCAAAAAATACAATATAAATATAAAAATGAACATAAAAATGCCACCTATCTGGCTTATTGCGCTTTTGGGTGACTTAAAAGGGTAAGTAAACTTAAAATTACATTTGGCATAAAAAAATCTCCATTACTTTGGAGATTTTTTATTGACTATTCTTCGTCTGGATCCTTTTTCATAAGTGCAAGGATTTCTTTTTCGTCAGCTTCAAGACGTGCCTTTTCACCCTCAAAGAAGGTCTTCATACGCATTGCGTTATCATTCTTTTCGCGGTTAGTATCAAGATAATCTTGTGCGTCTTTAATGCTTGATTTAAGCTCGTTGATATGAACAACAAGCTCTTCTTGCTTTTGCTTTTTATCGGCATCAATGTTTTTAATATCCGTTACGCTGTAAAGAACAAGGTTAAGCTTTGTAAGGTCTTCAGCCTTTTTGTCAAGCAACTTTTGGTTACGTGCCATTCTGCGCTCAGTACGCTCATACTTATTAATGTCGCGTTGTGCGCGCGTAAGATCAGCCTCTACCTTTGAAAGCGATTCGCGAACACTTGCAAGCCTTGAAGAAAGGTCAACGCCCTCTTGCTCTTCTTGGCTGACTTCTGCTGGCGCTTCTTCAGTTTTTTCTTCGGCTTTTTCTTCGGCCTTTTCTTCACCGTGGTGAACAACCTCAGTAGTGTGCTCGCGGATAACAAGCACTTTACCGTTAGTGTTGTCAGCATCAGCAACCTCAACTTGCGCGTCAGTTGGCTCGCCATCAATCACAACTTGGCTATTGTCCGCCTCGGAATCCGCCGTTTCAACTTCCGCCTTCTCGGTTTCAGCTGCCTCGCCAGCAGTTTCAGTTACGGTTTCTGCGGCTTCGGTTTCAGCGATGGCCTCTTCTTCGGCGTTTTCAGCTTCGTTAGCCTCGCCTTTATCGTTTTCGGCTTCGTTAGCCTCCTCCTTTTCGTTTTCAGCAGAAACCTCAGCAACTTCAAAGTTGTCAACAACGTTTTGAACTTCTTCGTTGTTATCAGCTGTTTCGGTTACGGCTTCTTGCGTTTCGGCCTCAGCATTTTCTGGGGCAGGCTCAGCCTCAGTATTATTGGCTTCCTCTGTTTTGTTAACGTTAGCCTCAGCTTCAAGGCGAGCTAGCATAGCGTCAAGGTCAAAATCATCTTCATTTTCGTCTTCTTTAACCTCTTCTTCGGCCTTTTCTTCAACTTTTTCTGCCTCAGGTTCAGCGGTTTTGTCTTCGGCTTTTTCTTCTGGTTTTTCGTTAACCTTATATACTTCCATAAAGAAGGCAACAGCAAAACCAACAACAGCTATGATACCTAAAATAATTAAAACTAATGCAAGTGTTTTCATAATCGTCCCCTTTTTAATTTAAAATTTTATCGACGCTTAACATTTAAGCGCTACCTTTAATCGAGTGTAAGTATACACCATTCTTTTAAACTTTTCAAGGGCTTACGCAAAATTTTTTGCAATTTTTTACTATATTTTATGTTTTTTGCGGCTTTTTTTATTATCTTACGCTAAAATTGCAGTTTTTAACCTTTTTTATTTGGCCCACGTCCGCTTTTTTCATTTTCGCCACTTTCAGCATGCTATTTAGTTAAGTCATAGTCAGCAAGCGCGGAGTGATACACGCCAAAACCATCTTCGTCAGGATAAACCATCCCCGATTGAAGTGCGGCTTCAAGCGTTTCTGTTGACAGGCTTGCAACTTGCTGCTTAGAAAAATATTCTGGGCAAATTTTAAATGCATCACTAGTGACATCTTCAAGCGTAAACGCAAAGTCATAGTTTAAAACCAGTCGATACAGCCTGTCGGCCGCCTCCTGTTTGTCTGCATAAAACATCGCGGCCACCCCCTCGTTTTTAAACCAATCTTTCATAACCAACCCTCCTTACAATTTTTTTAATAAAATATTATATTCAACTATTATTTTATCGCAATTTTTAAACTTGTCAAGAGTCAATTTTGCATTTTCTTTGCCAGTTTTGATAACAAAAACCATTTAATTTCAATAAAAATCGCCTTTTTATACAAAATCAATAAAGCATAGTTATTCTTTTTGACTTTGTTTTTCCAAATAGATTTCAAGAGCTTTCTTTTGATACGGAAGTTGCAAAATGTTTTCAGCATCACTACATTCGCACCATTGCGCCTCGCAGCCCTCTTCGGTTGGTGCGTGCTTTGCCCCAACCTCGATAATA
>ULNJ01028641.1_pt1 | contig 14910 bp, 10 predicted proteins | sample 1951891 | NCBI WGS metagenome assembly ULNJ01 (sample SAMEA4835574, study PRJEB28245) | human gut metagenome | biome: gut microbiome; material: fecal sample | place: Denmark | collected 2008 | reverse complement strand
ACGCTTTGCAGCAGCTCTGCTTGTCTTCATTTTTGGCATGATAAAAATCCTCCTTAAAATTGTGCATATAATATTTAACGTTTCTCAGCTAAAACCATAGCCATACTTCTGCCTTCAACCTTGGCCGGTTTCTCAACAACCGCACACTCTTCAAGTGCCTTGGCAAAATCATCAAGAATATGCTTGCTGGCTGTCATATGTGCCATTTCACGTCCTCTGAATCTTAAAGTAACTTTAACTTTATTACCTTTCTCAAGGAACTTTCTGGCTGAACCGATCTTGGTATTAAGGTCGTTAGCTTCAATATTAGGAGATAACCTCACTTCCTTAAGCTCAACTATCTTCTGTTTCTTCTTGGCTTCCTTCTCCTTACGTGCAAGCTCATATCTGTATTTACCGTAATCTACGATCTTACATACAGGCGGCTTGGCAGTCGGTGCAATCTTAACAAGATCCAGTTCGGCCTCTCTTGCAAGCTTCATTGCATCTCTGGAAGACATGACGCCAATCATCTCGCCATTCTCGCCGATAACACGAACCTCTTTGTCTCTGATCTGTTCATTAATCATTAACTCGCTAATGGTAGTGTACCTCCCAAAAAAAATATGCTGATAGAATAACTATCCGCATATATACACCAATGATCATATAAATCATATATTTCTGTATTATAACCCGGGTCGCCAGTGCGCCAAGGTGAGAGCGGATACTCTTCTTCTTTTCACAACTTCTATAATATATCATCAAAAGCATTGTATGTCAATACATTTTTAGGGCAAAAATAGAAAATAGTTACATAATTGAATTTTACCTGTGACTATGGTACAATAGTACCACAAAAACTAATCTGATTCAACCCGGAGGGCACATAATGAGCAAATTTATAATTACATCCGATACCACATGCGATTTACCGAAGGATTTTTGCAAGTCGAATAATATAGACATACATCCTTTATACTATCGTTTCGGGGATAATGAAGTATACGGCGGCGACAAGGATATTACGCCTGCAGAGTTCTATAAGCGTATGAGGGATGGCGAAATGCCTACTACAATGGCCACTAATCCGGAAGCATCCCGTGAGATTTTTGAATCGCGCTTACGTGAAGGATATGACATAATCCATATTTCTTTTTCATCGGCTCTCAGCAGTTCATATCAGAACACATGCGTTGCAGCATCCGAGCTTAATGAAGAATATCCGGAACATAAAATCACTGTAATCGATTCTTTATGCGCATCAATGGGCGAGGGCCTGCTTGTATACAAGGCCGTTAATTTCATGAATGCCGGTCACTCATATGAAGAAACAGTATCTTATATAGAAGGACTTAAGCTTCATATTTCACACCAGTTTACCGTTGATGATCTGTTCCATCTTCACAGAGGAGGCCGTGTTTCCAAGGCAACAGCCATTATCGGAACCATCATCGGCATCAAGCCTCTCCTCCATGTAGATGATGAAGGACGACTGATTGCAATCGGCAAGACACGCGGACGTAAGAAATCCCTTGTATCGCTTGTGGACAAGATGGCCGCTACAATGGGAAGCCGCGATAATGACGTCATTATGATAAGCCATGGTGACAGCCTTGAAGATGCCGAATTTGTCGCTTCACTCATCAGGGAGCGCCTGAATATCAATAATATAATAATTAATACTATATGCCCGACAATCGGTTCACATTCCGGTCCGGGAACAATTGCACTGTTTTTTGAAGCTGATGTAAGATAAACAATAAGGGAACGGCATCAAACCGTTCCCTTTGTCATTCTATTTAATTATCTCAAATCCTTTCCAATACTTGAAAAGAACTTTGGCCACGAACCGGTCTCTCTTAACATTTCCCCAGAATCTGGAATCCGTTGAATTATTACGGTTATCACCCATCATGAAATACTCGTCATCGCCAAGTATGTATGTCTGGTTATTGACCGTAAGGTCTTCCCTCGGTGTCTCGTTAAGATATGACTCATCCAGATAGATTGTCTCTCCATCGGCTGTCGTAATTATTACCTGACCGGCTTTGATGGTTACAGTCTCACCCGGAAGTCCTATTACACGCTTAACATACAGCTTGCCGTAATCGGGTCCCTCCGCAGGGCATTTGAATATTGCCACGTCACCACGCTTAGGATCGGTAAAATAATATGTCATTCTGAGACCGATCATTCTGTCCTTTATGTTAATTGTAGGAATCATGGAACCCGACGGCACCTCGGCATTTACAATTACGAATTTGCATAAAAGGAATGCCACCAGTGCACCTATAAGGATTACCCTTACATATTCCATTGCAACCTGAAAAGTCGTTTTATTGGCCTCCTTAACGCGCTTTGCTTCCTTTTTCTCTTCTTTCCTATGCTTCTTAAGTTCCTTCGGAGACATTTCCTGCTCCTCAAGATATTTACCGGAATAAAGCGTTCCGCCTTTATTTTTCTCTTCGTTAGCTGCCATTTAATCTGCCTTTCTTCTATTTGAAATATTTAACGCCTGACTCAAATACTTTCAAATCCTGCTCACCGAAGATATTGACCGCAACAGCATCTCCCTTACGTTCAACGTGCGCCATCTTACCGAATACACGGCCATCAGGACTTGTAATACCTTCAATAGCTCTGTATGAACCGTTAACGTTCCACTCTTCATCCATTGTAGGATTACCGTCAATGTCAACGTACTGTGTTGCTACCATTCCTTCTGCAAAAAGTCTGTCAAGCCATTCTTTGTCAGCAACAAACCTTCCCTCGCCATGTGAAGCCGGTGTTACATATACACCGCCAAGTTTGGCACCTGCAAGCCATGGTGATTTATTTGATACAACTTTGGTGTATACCATCTTGGATATATGACGGCCGATTGTGTTCATTGTAAGTGTCGGTGAATCCGCCTTCTGTTCTGTGATCCTGCCGTAAGGCACCAGACCGAGTTTGATGAGTGCCTGGAATCCGTTACAGATACCGAGTGCAAGTCCGTCACGTTCGTTAAGGAGCTTATCTACAGCTTCTTTGATCTTGGCATTACGGAATGCCGTTGCAAAGAACTTGGCTGAACCGTCAGGTTCATCACCTGCTGAGAATCCGCCAGGGAACATAATAATCTGTGCCTGATTGATTGCTTTTTCAAATTCGTCAACCGAATCCCTTATATCAGCTGCAGTAAGGTTCTTAAATACCTTGGTAACTACGTTGGCTCCGGCATTTTCAAACGCCTTGGTGCTGTCATACTCGCAGTTGGTTCCCGGGAATACCGGAATGAATACCGTAGGCTTTGCTACCTTATTCTTGCATACATAGATGCTGTCTGCATTGTAAACAGGCGTTTCAAGCTTCTGTCCGCCCTTAACGGCAACTGTCGGGAATACCTTTTCAAGAGGTTTCTTCCATGTATTCAATGCCTCTTCGACACTTATTACCGCATCACCGTATGTGAATGTTCCGTCATCGGTAACTTCACCGATTACAGTGTATTTGCAGCCGATCTTATCAAGGAGTTCCGGATCAGCCTCGGCAATAATACATCCGTATTTAGGTGCAAAGAACTCACTGCTGTCATAATCTGCGTTAATCCTGACTCCAAGCTTGTTACCAAATGCCATCTTGCTGACTGCTTCCGCGATGCCCTTTGCATTAAGGGTATATGCACTGACAACAGCCTTGTCTGCAATAGCTTTGGCAACCGCATTGTAAAGTGCCATAACCTGTGAATATACAGGAAGGTCATATTCATCTCTCTCTATCTCAAAGAGAACTATTTTATTGCCTGCTTTTTTGAATTCAGGCGTGATTATATCATTATAGCTTCCGGTATCAACAGCAAATGAAACAAGTGTATTAGGAACATCAAGATCATTAAATGTACCTGACATACTGTCCTTGCCGCCGATTGACGGAAGACCGAATCCCATCTGTGCATCAAATGCACCGAGAAGAGCTTTCATAGGCTCGCCCCATCTTGCAGGATCCTCTGTCATTCTTCTGAAATATTCCTGGAAAGTAAATCTTATTTTCTTAAAGTCACCGCCCGCGCAGACAATCTTAGCCATGGACTCAACAACAGCATAGATTGCGCCGTGGTATGCGCTCCATGATGAAAGGTACGGGTCAAAACCATAGCTCATCATCGTCACGAAATCAGTCTTGCCCTTAAGGACAGGAAGTTTGGCAACCATGGTCTGGACTTCGGTAAGCTGATATTTACCGCCATATGGCATGAACACCGATCCGGCTCCGATTGAACCGTCAAACATCTCTACAAGACCCTTCTGTGAACATACATTAAGATCTGAAAGCGTCTTAAGCCATTCAGCCTTGACATCTTTAACTTCCGGTGCTTTAAAGAGATTATCTTTCTCTTCCGGAATGTTGACAACAACATCCGTCTCCTGATGAGCTCCGTTGGTATCAAGGAATGCCCTGCTTATATTAACGATTTCTTTGCCTCTCCATCCAAGGATAAGTCTCTTTTCTTCTGTGACTACAGCAACCTCAACAGCTTCGAGGTTTTCCTCGTTCGCATACTCAAGGAAAGCCTTCACATCCTTAGGGTCTACGACAACAGCCATTCTCTCCTGTGACTCGGAAATAGCAAGTTCTGTACCGTCAAGTCCCGCATATTTCTTAGGAACTTTATCAAGTGATACTCTGAGGCCGTCTGCAAGTTCTCCGATTGCTACGGATACACCGCCGGCACCAAAGTCATTACATTTCTTGATAAGACTGCTGACCTCAGGTCTTCTGAATAATCTCTGAATCTTACGTTCTGTAGGCGCATTACCTTTCTGGACTTCTGCACCACATGTATCTATTGATTTCTCCGTATGTGCTTTGGATGAACCCGTAGCTCCGCCACAGCCATCGCGTCCGGTTCTTCCGCCGAGGAGAATGATGATATCTCCGGGATCTGATGTTTCCCTTATAACAGCGCTTCTCGGAGCAGCGCCCATAACAGCACCGATTTCCATTCTCTTGGCTGCATAATTAGGATGATATATTTCTTTAACGTAACCTGTTGCAAGTCCTATCTGGTTACCGTATGAACTGTAACCGTGAGCTGCTTCGCGTACTATTTTCTTCTGAGGGAGCTTTCCGGCCATCGTCTTATCAAGTGAAACCGTAGGATCTGCCGCACCTGTGACACGCATTGCCTGATATACATAAGTACGTCCCGAAAGCGGATCTCTTATGGCACCGCCAAGACATGTGGCAGCACCACCGAACGGCTCTATCTCCGTAGGATGGTTATGTGTCTCGTTCTTGAAATTCACAAGCCATTCCTCAGTTACACCGTCAATCGTTACCGGAACAACAATACTGCATGCATTGATTTCATCGGAAACTTCCATATCCTGAAGCTTTCCGTCTTTCTTAAGCTTCTTCATTGCCATAAGTGCGATGTCCATAAGACATACAAACTTATCATCACGGCCGGCATAAAGTTCACCGAATGTTTCCTTATATTTATCAAAAGAATCCTCGATAGGTTTTCTGTAATATCCCTCGCCGAACCTGATATTCTTAAGTTCAGTTGAGAAAGTTGTATGACGGCAGTGATCCGACCAATACGTATCAAGAACTCTTATCTCCGTCATCGACGGGTCCCTGTGTTCCTCGTCATGATAATATTTCTGTATATGAAGAAAATCCTTAAACGTCATGGCAAGACCGAGTGATGAATACAACTCCTTAAGTTCGGTCTCCGGCATATCCTTAAATCCGTCAAAAATCTTAACATCTGCCGGATCCGGGAATATCGTGACAAGAGTTTCCGGCTTATCCATCTTCGCTTCTCTTGAATCAACCGGGTTAATGCAGAAATTCTTAATGCTCTCAAGCTGGCTGTCAGTAAGACTGCCTTCAACCGCATATACGGTAGCTGTCTTGATCTCTACATCTTCATCCTCACGGAGAAGCTTAACGCACTGAACGGCACTGTCAGCTCTCTGGTCAAACTGTCCCGGAAGAAACTCTACCGCAAATACGTGCTCGCCAGGTCTGTGTTCAAAATCTTCTTCGTACACAATATCTACCGGCGGTTCTGAAAATACTGTTACAAGTGCCTTGCGATATGTATCTTCGGTTATTCCTTCAATATCATATCTTATAAGAACACGCACATTGGTCACAGTATCTATATTCAGATAACTGCTTATCTCCTCGCTAAGTTCCTTTGCCTTTACGGCGAATTCAGGTTTTTTCTCAGAATAAACTCTCTTTACGTTGCTCATGGGATTCTCCTTTTTGTTGGTTGTGTAATTATATTTATTCATGTAATCTTCTTATTACCTTATAAACAACCGCATCTTCCATAACTGTCGGTGCGGCATAAGCAAAAAATATCATGCCTTCAGTCGGCGAAATTACCTGTTTGATAACATCTCCGCTGCTCGTGTCTATTATTTCTCCAATTACATCACCGCGGTATACCGTCTGGCCCGGGTCACATAACCTCTTATAGAATCCGGCTGCGCCGGATAAAATAGGTGTCATATTATCTTCATTGATGACCTCGGCTATATAACCGCTGTGATTATTATATTTAATAATACCCATTCTGGTGAGAAATCTTAATATGGAAGCTACTGCCTGCTTGGCTGACACATCATCAATGTAATCGCTGCAGTTAGTATAAATCGAAAAAGCACTTGTGCCGCTCATCTGCCAGTTATAATTAAGCGTTGTTGTATCCATCGGTTTAGGCTTTCTTATTACCACAAATGGCAGCCCGAACAGATTCGCAAGGCTAGGATTCTGGAATCCTGTCTCCATCATACGGACATGCGGAACAAATTTACCGGGCATATAGAAGCTGGTAAGCTGTATTCCATAGCTGTACCCCTTGATGATATTCATTATATTGGCCGCAATCTGCTGCGTTGTGTCTCCGGCTATATGTCCCGGAAACTTTCTGTTAATATCCGAATCGTCAAGCGGCCAGAACCGTCTGTCTATATTCATCGCATACTGGTTCAGGCACGGTATGACAAGTATTGACTTATTCCCGGCAATCTGACCATGTTCTTCAAGCTTACGCAGTTCCTTTATAAGCTGTGAACATATGTATGTCTGCTGGTACTCATTACCTCTTAACGATCCTACAATACATGCCGAATTATCGCCGTGGCCGAAGCGATATCCGTTAATTTTAAATGTATCTCTGTAAATTCCTTCAAGTGTATACAACTCTTCTTTATACATAGGATGCACCGCCTTTACCGTTATCCTCGCCGGACGTATGGTTCTTACATATACGGGCCATGATTGCTCCCTTATATACTACCGGATGTTCCCTTAAAGTAAGCAGAAAACCGTCATCCTGTGCAATAATATTTTCAAGTACTTCTCCCGTCAGCGGACTTACTATCTTGCCTATCTTAAAGCCTTTGGTTATATTGACTCCGATCTGGGCATCTTCAAGTATAAAAAGGCCCGAACGGCATGCATGTATGGCTGATACCTCACCGGGATTAGCTATGATCGGATTCTTCACTTCATCAACAGGACCTGACCATATCCCAAGTTCTTTCATAAGCCTGAAAATTCCATCCAGTGTCTGTCTGGCATATTCTCTCGTAATTCTCGAACCTGCACCCATCTCCACCACAAGCGACGGCACGCCAAACATATTAAGGCAATTCGCAAGTGATGATTCAAGATATACCGATGATGATAATGCCCATATGATGTCAGAATTCATAAGTCTGGCATACGGCAGAAGCTTGTCATAATTCTCCGGACTTAACCTTACCTGCGGCACTTCCTTGATAAAAATATTGGACGAATGCACATCTACGCACATATCACTTCCTATTATATCCTGCGTAAGCTTATATGCTATATGCTCCGCCATTGCCCCTGAATCCGTTCCCGGAAATACCCTGTTCATATCAAGGTCATTCATGGGAATACCGCGGCATCCCGTATCTATGCCAAGCGGATTAATTGACGGATATACATCAACTATTCCGTTAAGATATTCCGGATGTTCATTAATTGTCTCTATAAGTTTATAACACACATACTGACCGTTAAGCTCATCTCCGTGTGTTCCGGTTACTATGGAAATTCTCTTAGTATTCTTATCTGTATGTTCCGGTTCAAGCCTGTTCTTTCTGACTACAAGTCTCTCTTCAACCGGCATCTGTAAAGAAACTATTTCTTGTATCATTATTAACTCCTTCAGTCGTGCGATATACACCGCACAATATGTTCCGTAATATTATACACCTAATCGAGCCAGAAATCCAGTATTTCTTGTTCGACTTTATTACAGTCGGTAACCCTGTAATCCCGCCATTCCTCCGGAAAAATATTCAGATACTGTCTCTTAAGGAATCTGTCATCCAGCAGAATTATGATTCCTCTGTCATCAACCGTCCTGATAACACGGCCGGCAGCCTGCAGAACTTTGTTCATTCCCGGATACATATATGCATATTCATATCCGCAGTTTTCTTTCTCATCATAGTAACGTCTCAGCAATTCGCCCTCGGTGTTGATGGACGGGAGTCCCGTTCCAACAATTATCGTACCTATAAGGCAGTCATTTTTCAAGTCAATTCCCTCAGAAAACACACCTCCCATTACACCAAATCCCAGCAACGACTTGTCATTATTCTCATTTGCTTCAAATCTCCCGAGAAATTCCTCCTTATCTTCCTCATTCATATTCTGATGCTGCATCATGATATCTACATTGTCGGTTATCTCATCGAACAGCTCTGCCACATCCTGCATATACTTGTACGAAGGAAAGAAAACAAGGTAATTGCCTTTTTTTGCATGTATCACAGAAAGAATATATTTACGGATTCTGATATATTCCGCCTCGTTGCGCCTTGTATACCGGCTTGTAACATCACTTCCTATCGCAAGCAGCCTCTTCTCAGTATCAAACGGTGAACGTGCATATACCGCATATTCTTCCCTGCTTCCGCCAAGCAGTTCTTTGTAATAATTGACCGGAAGGAGCGTTGCAGAGAAAAATACCGCAGACCGTCCCATCGCAATCCGTCTGCCAAGGCATCCGGCCGGATTAACGCAGAATAATCTGAGCATAAATCCCCTCTCCGTATGTTCAGTATATATTATATAGTTCTCATCCAGTTCATCCCGTATACTGTTATAATGATTTACAACAAAGAAAAATTCTGAAAGTTCCTTCATATACTCAAAATCCGCATTTTTCTCCATAAAAGACGTCAATTCCTCGCCGAGTCTCTGCATATTCACAGCAAAATCGCCGTCGTCATCAAGTGTCATATACTCCGTATCGCACACTCTTTTATATTCGAGCAGATTTCTGTTGCACCTGTCCAGTGCTCTTGAAAGTTTCCGGCTGTAATTTCCGGCAAGTTTCTTTATTGAGAGAAAATCCTCTTTGTAAACCGAGGCACTGTACATCTGCCTTGCGCGGTCAACCAGATTGTGCGCCTCATCCACAAGAAACACATAATCTCCTTTCTCCGTATCCGAGAAAAAACGCTTCAGATATACATGCGGATCAAACGCATAATTATAATCGCATATCACGCCATCCATCCAATAACTTATATCAAGGCTGAATTCAAACGGACAGACATTGTGCTTATGTGCATACTCCTCCACTTTCACTCTGTCGATTACATTTTCATGAGTTATTATATCATACACCGCTTCATTCACGCGGTCATTATGTCCTTTGGCATACGGGCAGGCTGCAGGATTGCATTCAGGTCCCGTCTCCGATTCAAGAAAACATACCTTATCCTTGGCCGTTATCGTGACTGTTTTAAAATCCAGTCCTTCATTTCTCAGAACTGCGAACGCATCCTGCGCCGCCGTCCTTGTAATTGTCTTGGCTGTAAGATAAAAAATCTTATCACTTATGCCCTTTCCGATTGACATAACCGCCGGGAATACCGTTGATATCGTCTTGCCTACCCCCGTAGGTGCCTGTATAAAGAGATTAACTCCACGGCTTACTGCCCGGTATACATTAACAGCAAGCTCGCGCTGCCCCGGCCTGTAATCAAAAGGAAACTTAAGTCCTTCAATCGATTTATCACGTTCATTATGATGGGTATACAGATAATCTCCCCAGCGTCTCAATTCCGTTATTATCCCATCGAACCATTCTTTAAGCCGGGCTGCACTCATAATTTCTTCAAAATATTTCACATCTGCCGTATCAAGGCTCACATAAGTAAGCCGTATTTTCATGTCATCAACGTTTTCCCGCGCAGAATAGAAATAAGCATAGCACATAGCCTGGGCTTCATGCACATATACCGGTTCTGTAATATATCTGATATCTCTGTATGTTCCTTTTATCTCGTCAATCGTGACATATCCGTCATTTTCTAATATTCCGTCCGCCCTGCCTTCAATCTCAATATCATAATTTTCTCCGGGCACGGTAAATTTAAACGGTACCTCCGCGCGGTAATCAGGCCCCATCGATTTCTGTATACGCCTGTGCGCCTTGCTTCCCGCGTCCATGGCGCTCTTGTCCGTCACGCCTTTAAAACGGTTATCTATATTCCCGGACTTACAGATAAACTCAACAAGTGTTCTTACGGATATTTTTAATTTGCCATCTTTAATATCAAACATAATAATCCTTTATATGCAAAAACAGGAAGTGCAATCATGCACTTCCTGTCCTAAAATCGTTATATACGCCTAATGGATATCTTATACAATACCCTGAGCCTTCATTGCCTCTGCAACCTTAAGGAAACCTGCAATGTTAGCACCTGCAACATAGTTGCCCTCAAGACCATACTTCTTGGAAGCATCGTCAAGATTGTGGAAGATGTTAACCATGATATTCTTAAGTTTAGCATCAACTTCCTCAAATGTCCAGCTGAGTCTCTCTGAGTTCTGGCTCATCTCAAGTGCGGATGTAGCAACACCGCCGGCATTGGATGCCTTGCCAGGGCAGAAAAGAACTCCGTTCTTCTGGAAATACTCTGTTGCTTCAAGAGTAGTAGGCATGTTAGCACCTTCTGCTACAGCAAATACGCCGTTAGCAACAAGCTTCTTAGCGTCATCAAGGTTAAGTTCGTTCTGTGTTGCGCAAGGAAGAGCAATGTCAACCTTAACTTCCCACTGATTGGTTCCCTCTGTAGCCTTGTCATGATACTGTGCTGACGGTCTCTTAGCTGCATACTCTGTAAGACGTGCTCTCTTAACTTCCTTAACTTCCTTAAGAAGTGCAACATCGATTCCTTCCGGATCATATACCCAGCCTGTTGAATCTGAGCATGTTACAGGCTTAGCGCCAAGCTGCTGTGCCTTCTCAATAGCATAAATAGCAACATTACCTGAACCTGAGATTGCAATTGTCTTGCCTGCAATATCCTTGCCATTGCACTTAAGCATCTCCTCTGTAAAATAGAGAAGACCATATCCTGTAGCTTCTGTTCTTGCAAGAGAACCGCCGTATGTAAGTCCCTTACCTGTAAGAACTCCTTCATAGAGGTTACGGATTCTCTGATACTGTCCGTAGAGGAATCCGATCTCACGTCCGCCTACACCGATATCTCCGGCAGGAACGTCTGTATCAGCACCGATGTGCTTGCAAAGCTCTGTCATAAAGCTCTGGCAGAATGCCATAACTTCTCTGTCCGATTTACCCTTAGGATCGAAATCGGAACCACCCTTGCCGCCACCGATAGGAAGTCCTGTAAGTGAATTCTTGAAAGTCTGTTCAAAACCAAGGAATTTGATAATTCCTAAGTTAACTGAAGGATGGAAACGTAATCCTCCCTTGTACGGTCCGATAGCACTGTTAAACTGTACTCTGAAACCGTTATTAACCTGAACCTGTCCCTTATCGTCTACCCATGGTACACGGAACATAATAATTCTTTCAGGTGTTACAAGTCTCTCAAGGAGAGCATCCTTACGGTACTCTTCTTCATTAGCTTCGATAACTACACGAAGAGACTCTAATACTTCTTTAGCTGCCTGATGAAATTCAGGCTGTGCCGGGTTCTTAGCAACTACAAGTTCTAAGACTTCATCTACATACGACATTGAAATATCCTCCTTACGATGAAATATCATTTATTCGTAATTCATTATAATAAAGTTTTTTCATGACTGCAAGAAATTTTTTAATTACGCATATTTTCTTTATTTTATTATGCAAACAGCTCGTTTAGCATAATATTATTAAGTTTTGAGATTTCATCAGACTCTTTGTCATAATAATACGGTCCCCACGAAAGCACATCCTGCGGTGGTACGCCTCTCGTGTTTACATCCTGCACAATCCCTTCAAAATCTCCTGCCATATGCCTGTCACATCCGGATGCCGGTATAAGAATTACTTCATGGACACTGCTCGGCAGGATATAACAGCTTCCGAATTTCTCTGCAAATGCACGCAATGCTTCTTTGCACATCATGCCTATAGCACCATAGGTTCTTACCGAATTGGTGAGTACATACATAGACAGGCTCTCTTTATCCATCAGGTCAGACTCGCTGTCCGGTAATGCATCCGGATCCATCTGTATATATTCCATAAGGATATCACACATATTCGATATGCATACCGGATACATTCTGTACGTGTTATTAATTGCAATGCAATACAGTGATTCAGCATCCGCGCCCCACCATTTTGCAAGATTGTTTGAAATAATGAACGATCCCATTGAACCCTCGGTATCTTTAACAACGCCATAAAAAACTATTGACAAATCGAGGAATTCCTTATGCGGCACGTCTTCAAGCATTTTACTATTGCTCTCCGTATTTATAAGCCGGCATACTATGCTGTCTTTGACCGAATCAAAATCTGTTAAGTCCGGCAAAATTATATCATACCCTTCCATTGCCTTCTTAAATTCTTCGACGATATCTTTTACGATATCTTCAACAGAAGTACCGTCCTTATACATATCATAATACTGCTCAAGGTATATTGCCGGTGCCGCTTCCTCTCCGGTATATCTTATAACAAGTGCGCACAGACTGACCGCATTGTTCTTAAGCGTATGCTGTACCTCCACCGTGCAGTCCTCATTCTGATAAAGTTCCCGGACCTTGTCACATACTGTCTCTGTAAATTCTATATAATTCATACTAATCCTTTCTGTATTTCAACCCCGGCAGGCAAAGGATTATGCTTTAATAAATAAAATCGGAATAATCAGATTCCAAAAAATCAAGAAAAAAAGATACCGCACCGCGTGGCCTCACACTGCCACACGGTGACGGAATGAAAAAATGATTATAAAAATCGGGTAATTATATCAGATTATACTCTTGAAAGGTATTCACCTGTTCTTGTATCAATCTTAATCTTATCACCAAGGTTAACGAAAAGCGGAACCATAACCATAGCACCTGTCTCTACAGTTGCAGGCTTGGTAGCACCTGTTGCTGTATCGCCCTTAACGCCCGGCTCTGTCTCTGTAACTTCAAGTTCAGCGAACATAGGCGGCTCGATAGCGAATACCTCACCCTGATATGAGCAAAGCTTACACTCATCATTCTCCTTAACGAACTTAAGTGCATCTCCGACATTATCTTCTGAAAGAGTAATCTGCTCGTAGTTCTCCTGATTCATGAACACGTACATATCTCCATCCTTGTAAAGATACATATATGCTGACTTATCAATATGGGCAAGCTGGAATTTCTCAGTAGGTCTGAAAGACTTCTCAACCACACCGCCGCTCTTGATATTCTTTAACTTAGTTCTTACAAATGCTGCACCCTTACCCGGCTTAACATGCTGAAATTCAATTATCTGCCAGATGTTGTTGTCCATCTCAATTGTAATTCCGTTTTTAAAATCACCTGCTGTTACCATAAATTGGTATACCTCCTTAGAATGTGTCTTACATCATTTTATAATATTATTATTTATATTTCAACTGTTTTTTTCATCCTCAAGTATTATGATCGTTCTTGCAGGAACCGATACCGTTCTTGCTTCATTAATCTGTGAGGCATCCGGAAGTTCTTCGGTTCCGGTAGTTAACACCGCCCGCCAGCTCCGTCCCGAAATATTCGGTAGCGCCAGTTCATGCGGTTCCCAATGCATATTAAATGCAATATAGAGATTATTCTCATCTCCGGCATACTGGCCGCAATACATAATTCCGGCCTGTCTGCTGTAATGTTCAAGTTCCGGATACCACGCCTTGACCCCGTGATATGATACATCGGGAAGTCCGTAATATTTGTAATCCGTAAGTCCCGCCTCATCAGCCATATGAAGACATGCGTGATGTTTTCTGAAGTCAATCATTGTCCTTACAAAATCATAGAACCTGTGGTTTCTGTTAAGTGCATTCCAGTCAACCCATCCGGTATCATTATCCTGGCAATAAGCGTTATTGTTGCCGCCCTGGCTGTTTCCGAACTCATCCCCGGCATATATAAGCGGAATTCCCTGCGCGCACATGACAAAAGTAATTGCATTCCGCATGAGGAGATTACGCAGTTCAACAACCTTACGCCTTTTGGTAGGACCTTCGACTCCGCAGTTCCAGCTCAGATTATAATTGGCACCGTCACGATTATTTTCGCCATTGGCTTCGTTATGCTTGCGGTCATATGAATACACATCCGCAAGTGTAAAGCCGTCATTGGACGCTATATAATTAACCGACGGCCTGCCCGGGGTATTCTTGCGCATCATATACAGGAATCCCTGAAGCTGGTCTTCATCGCCCTTGATAATACGCCTTGCACTCTCCAGAAAGCCGTTATTGTATTCATATAAATCATCATTCCGGCCATAATTGTCCCAGTTTGTACTAAAAATCTTCATGCCCTTTAAGAACACATCATCGGCAGGAATTCCGGCCGCATTATCATCACATATCAGATGAACACCGTCAATATGATATTCACGCCTCCAATATCGGACGCAGTCATCTATATAACCGCTTCCGGTTCCAT
>ULNJ01043319.1_pt1 | contig 14914 bp, 8 predicted proteins | sample 1951891 | NCBI WGS metagenome assembly ULNJ01 (sample SAMEA4835574, study PRJEB28245) | human gut metagenome | biome: gut microbiome; material: fecal sample | place: Denmark | collected 2008 | reverse complement strand
CATTATTTACAGCAAACAAAGGTGTATATCTTAATGTGCCTCCTTCATTAAGAATAAGACTAGGTGTAGTTACTCTGCTTGTACTATTCCATGTAGAATAGGTCGTACCGTTGTATGTAAATTTTATTCTACTCATACTAACCTACTGTTATGATGTTACCATTTAAATTAATAGCATCTACATACGCAACAACACGCCCCGAGTTGTCAACATCTATAACGGGTTTACCTGAATTGTCGGCATTTATAATATATATACCTCTAGATGTAGCTCTTGAAAACAGATATATACGTCCTGATGTTGGGTCATTTACTCCTATAGCTGTATCTTTTTCTGTAAGTTGACGGTTAACCCATGTCTGACCTGATAAATTACCGCCTGCTAACGGTAAGTATTTTTGAGAGGCATCTGTTTTAGCCTGACTTAAAGCATCATCTGCCTTACTATTAGCATATTGTTTAGCCTGTTCTAAGGTGTTAGTGTTTTCTGTTTTAGTGGCATAATTAGCTAACTTTGTATCTGTGTATTGCTTTGCATTTTTTAAGGTGTCATCTGCCTTACTATTAGCATATTGTTTAGCCTGTTCTAAGGTGTTAGTGTTTTCTGTTTTAGTGGCATAATTAGCTAACTTTGTATCTGTGTATTGCTTTGCTGTTTGTAAATTATCTGATACATTTTTCTTTAAAGTGTCAATGGCGCTGTCTTGTTCTGTATTCTTTTCTTCAACAGCCTGAATACGTGTAGCAAACTGACCTACATCAGATGTTGTTTCGATATTATCAATACGCTTTTCATGGTCGGCGATGTTTGTTTCAGCCTGATTAAGGCGATTTTCGTGGTCCGATAATTTAGCAGTATGAGCATCAACAGTTGTACTTATATCTTGTTGCCAGTCTTTTTCGTTAGCCATTTGATACCTCGTCAATCAGAGTATTACGCATTGAGTATGTTTTATTGTTAAATGTGATTGTGTACTTTGTAGGCTGTAAATCAGCAATGTCTTCTGTGTTTTTGTCAATCTGTGCTTGTTGTTCTGTATCTTTATTAGTAAGAGTTACTAAGTAATCTGTAATGTACTGTAATAAATTTTTCCAAACGTTCGACTGATTGTCATAGAACCATAAAGCAGAATTAGGAACATCAAAGTACAACTTAGTTTTGTCAAACTTTTCTGTATCAGCTGATGTAATATTATCAACTAAAGTTACACCTGCCTTTGCCAAGTCCACTTTATCAATTTTCATTGTGACGGTTGATGTATCACTATCCCATGTCATCGTGCCTTTAATCGCACTATCTTCGGTGAACTTGATTACAAATGTACGTAAACAACCTGCTTCTAATGCGTAGGTTGCAAGGTTGGCTAGGTCAGCATTAAAAGCTAATGAAGCAACACCTGCTTTTGCTGTGTAATCAGCTGAATCGGCTTTAGCTGCATGGCTTACAACAAGAACTAAATTAGCTGGAGCATCGCCAGTAATATCCACGTAACCACTGGCATCATCACCAATAATACTGAATCTAAATGATTTAAGAAGAGCTTTAGCATAAGAAGCAATACCTGTTAAATCTCCGATAAAGTTTCCTTTATAAGTAGTTACTGCTTCATTACTTGTTCTTGTACTTTGTGTACTTGTGAGCTTGTTTATCTCGTCTTGACTTAATGAGGACATGATAGTTTTCCTGATAGTTTTAACTACCAAAAAAGCTATCATTTCCTAAATAGATTTTTATCTACCGTGAATAAATTTCCATGCTTCAATAAAGTAATTATCAGCAGGTTCAACTTCACGATTAGATAGCTCAACTGCGTGATGCACTGGGCGTGAGGCTGTACCAATAAAAGGAACACCTAACAAGGCACTTGTTCCCATCATAATATTTCTGACATCTGATGATTTTAACTCGGCATCTTTTACGGCTGAGTTATAAACATTAACACCTGAATGTAAAAAAGCTGTTCCTGTAGTTAGCAATGGTGAGTTCATATAAGCAGAACTAAAGTATTGTTTACCAACCGCCATGTCAACTAAAGGAGAAACAACCATATTTGACATTAAAGGAGCTTTACCACTAGCTACAAATTTAGTAGGTGACAATGCAACGTTCCATAAACCTGCTCTAAACTCATCGTCATCATCAGAGGTTAAGCTGCCATTCACTGTTTGTGTTAGCAGTTCTGATAGCATTGAAGGTAACAAAGTAAAGAATGAAATAGCTAATACATCGTGACCGTACCTGTTCATATAATCAGAGAATCGCTTATTTGAGTTTTGAAATTCTCTTGAATTGTTTGCAAGCCTTGTTGATAACAAATTCATCTTGTTTATAAAGTATGAAGTGAATGTTGTAAATAACTTATACCAAGCGTTTGACTTTGCAATTAAAGCTGTGTCAGGGCGATCGTAAGATCCTAAAACAGTTCTAACTACACTATCTGCATACTTAACTGAATCTGTTAAATTAGTTTGCTCAGGGTGTTCATGTAAAAACTTCTGCTGTGCTCCATACCATGTGATCTCATCAATAAATCTTTGAGTGTAAACCTGTGCGAACATCGCATTTTCACGACTAAAATTTTGAATCCATTGAGCACTGGCTTTTATCTTTTGACCGTCACTTGTGTATTGAAAAGGGTTAAGCTGAATGCGCTTGAATATCTCATTGATGGAGTTATTACTTTCATTTAAACGAGCATTCATATATGCAGAATTATGACAAATCTCAGCTTTTAATTTATTGTGATACATAGTAGCCATTACTACACCTTTCATAGTATTAGTAAAGCCTACTTCATACATCACAGGAGCTAAATCAAAGAACTGCTCACCTGCGTTCTTAATGTAGCCTGCCATAATAGACAAGCCTGTATCCTGCATCTTTCTACTAATCCACTGAATGAATTTATTAGAAGACGCAGGAGTAATATCTTGACCTGTTGCAAGTGTTTTAATCCAAGGCTCAAATCTTTCTTTTAAGGCACCTGGATCAATACGTTCAATCTCATTTGCAACTGCCTTTGAATGTAACAATTTATTTACTTCATTTACTCTAGGTGTTAAGTAAATAAATTTAAGCTCTTGTTCAATTCCTGAGATGATATGCACAGGATCTAAATCTAAAGCATGGAACGCTTTTTGATTTCTTTCTTTAATAAAGGAAGGTGTCTTTAAGCCCATAACTGACATCTGATTTTGCATTGCACCAGTTGCAGTAATATCAATTCCATTTTCACTTGCTTTAGTTACTGCTCTGTCATTATTAAGAATAGCAGGGACATATCCAGCATCTACATTAACTTCTGAACCATCAGCTAACTTAAATGATAAAGGCTGTCCGTCTAAACGTTTAAAGCCGTAGCCGTTCTGCTCACGTGTAGCTTGCATTACTTTAGGATCTAACTCTTTAAAGGTTGCCCATATTTCTTTACAGCAATTTAAAAGTTCTTTAGTAATAAAACCTTGATCGCATAATGACTGAATCATTGAATTAAATTGTTCTTGTTTCCAAGCGTAAACAGATTTTTCATTGTTAAGATTTACATCGGAACCATCTTTAAACTTAGCTCCGTTTTCAGGATCAGCAACATAGCCTTTCACTAACTTTTCGTAGTTGGTGCCGCAGTGTAAAAGCAAACCTAAGATTTCTAATGTAGTACGACCGTTAAAATGACCTGAACGAGAACCTAAAACTAAACGCTCATTCTTACCTGTAGTTTCATTTTTGATGATTAAATCTGTCTGAATCTCACGGCTATCAATCTTAATCTTAGATAAACTATTTCCAAGCTTAGATGTAATATCTCTTAAAGCTAACTTCATCTGAGTATAGCCGCGCTCAACAGGAGCGTAAATAAGTTCATGCCAAGCGCCAAGCTTTTTTCCGTCATAGCGTTCTACTGTATGCTCCGCCTGAAAAGCATACTTTTTACGTAAAGCACCAAAGGCAGCAAACACTCCTTTAGATTTACCCTGACTAGCTCCATTTAAAGAAGCTTTCTTTGTCTTTAAATCAGAAGTTGTTTTAACTAACTGTTCTTGTGCGTCTTTAAATTCAATAGTTTTTTCACCATCGCAGAATGTTTTTGTCTTACGTGCATAATCTTTTAATGCAGACATAAACTCAATCAAATCGTACAACTTAGAAACAGTACGATTAGCGTAATAATCATTAGCAACATCAGCAACTCGATTGCAAAAAGCCTCGATTTTGGCTCGTTCAATCAAAGCTTGTTCTTCACCTAATGAATCCAAGTAGTCACTTTCATTTAAGATACGTTCTTTAATTTCAGCAATATCACCAACAGTAAAACCATTAGCCTTGCGGTTAGTTAAGCCAATAGTATCAGTTACAATTCTTAATAAATCCATTAAGTTCGGATCGTAACTCTTACCTACTTTTTTTACATCACGACCAGCTAACGCTTTAAAATCAGCCATTTTCTTTTCAACATAATGAATAGTATCTGCAATGTATTCTGCTTTCTCATTCTGATACAGTTCATTTCTTGTTTGCTTTTCAGCTTCTCTTAAATCACCACGAGCCAAAGACACTTTGACTTTCTGATTCGCTCTAGCAGCTAAACGTCTAGCACTGGATACAGATAAATCACTAAAAGCTAATTGATCAACATCGTTTTGTGCAATTTTTTTAATGTTAAATAAAATCTTTTTGGCATTCTCACCTGTCTTAGTTATAGCTTTTAAAGCCTTAAGAACCTGCGTACCTAATTCACGATGTATCGTGCTAATCTTTTTACTGATCTTTAATTCACCTTCAAGCTGTGTTTTCTTTATAGCTTTATCTAACACTGTGCTATAGGCAATACGTTTAGCTTCTTTCTCAATAGAATAGTTAGCAATACATTCAAGTAATGCTTGCTCTTTATCCTTAGCTGAATCAATAGCATCTTTCCATTGTTGAGGTAAACGATCATAGTCATCTAAGATTTCTCGAACTTCGATACCTGTATCATTATCAACAATCTTTTTAGCTTTGAGCTTATCTTCAATGTATTTAGGAACGTTCTTGTCTTTTAAAGAGATAGGAAGTGTTTTTAAATCTTCAATGTAAAGAGTACGAGGATCATTTTTTAATAGCTGTTTCTGATCTTCTTTTACCTTCTCATACTTCTTTGCCAAATTATCTAAAGCAACTAATTGTTTTTCTAAATCTTCACGTGGAAGTTTAGCCATGTTCTTTTTGATAATTTGTCTTTTTAGTTTGTCTAAAGAACGACCATTAACCAAACCAATTAAAAATTTCTTGATTGCTAACTCATCAATCAAACCTTTTAAAGCAGCATGATGATTGATTAAGTCACTCTTAACGGTGTCTTTAAATAGTTTTTTAGCTTCGTCAGGTAGAGGTGAGCTGTCAATTTCGCCTAATAAATCATCAATAGGATATTGTTCAATCTGTTCTTTGTAGAGCTGTTCTGATTCAAAAAGAGAATCAACAAAATCATTAAATTCTTTTGAACCTTGATTTAATTCTTCGCCGTAGTTCTGTTTAAACGCTTTTTCGGTGATTGTTTTTTTATCAAAGTTTTCTAAATTTTCTTTATTAAACAGCTCATTATTTTTGTTTTGTGACAACATCTTTTTAAAATTATTTAAAACACTGCTGTCTGATTTTTTATTGCCAATCGCATCAGCAATAAATCTAGCAACGAATTGTTCCTGTAGTTTAGCCCAATCTTCTTTTGATAAAGTGTCTAATGACTTTGTACTATCCCACCATTTAACAAGTTTATCTAAACGATCGTGAACTTCTTTGTTCTCCTTAGACAGCTCACGCATTGTGTATAAGAACCAGTGTGACTGTTCATGTAGCACATCAGTAAATGTACTTTCACTGTTTAGCTTGATAACTGGCACATCATCAATAACACCTAATACACCACGCTCATTTCTTTTATTTGCGTTCTTAACTTTGCTAAAATCAACGCCTTTTTCATGCTTAATTAAAGGCTTAAATTTGTTCCATAAGGAGGCAACATCAACACCTGTAATATCAGACATTGATCTTAAGAAGGTAGTTACACCTTTAGATAGAGCATTGTTTTCTTCAACAGTTGTATTCTTAGAATTATCAGCTAGAACTCTGTTAAGTTCCTGCTGAATAGGTCGCATCTCTTCTTCACGTTTAATGCGTTGTTGAACTTTATCAGCAATATCATTTTTAATTTCTTCTATCTTTTTATCTGATAAAGTGGCTGACAGCTCACGAATTAAAGGTGCACCGTTTTCAGAGGTTGTGTAGTCGATTAGTTCGTCTCGTACTTCCTGCGGTAATTTTAACCATTGACCTCGTGTGATCTCAATCATGTTTCCGTGTTGTGCTTTGTCATAGGCTTCGTTAAATTCATCACCTAAGACAGCTCTATTTACACCCACAGTATCACCGCTCTTTTCTACTTGATCTGCTCTGTTAATAACATCAGTAACTGCATCTTTATCAAGATAGATTTTGTCACTGCCTCGTGATTGAAGTTCATCGTAAATTTCAGCACTGGTAGAAGGATCATTTTTTGTTAAAGGTGAATTAGAAACAACCTCATCAGCAACTCTAGCGTTAGCCTGTTTCTTTAAATTAAGAACCTTTGCTCGCGCTCTGTTAAGTAGTGGTAATGATTCAAAGAAAGCAGATACTAAAGCTGATTGAGTTACTGTCTCGCCTAAATCAGATACTAAATCAGATGGAATTTGTGCCAAACTTTCTAGCTGAGATTGACCAACATCGACACGAGCATTGTATTTAACGTTAGCATCATCAATCTTAGAAAACGCTGTATTCTGTGCTGTGTTAATAGCAATGTTAGAAGTGTGACCTAACACCTGCTGTGCGACTTTAGGTACACGAGCTGATACATCTACACCTAACTTAGACAAAGTTTTAGCTGTAGCCTGTCCTAAAATCTTTGTGTACTCACCAGCGCCTTTAAAAAGCATGATACTTAGTGCATTAAGAATTACAGAGTTAGAACCTGAATTAGAATTTTGCAATGCTAAAGCTAGCTCTTTGTCTGTGATGTTAGGATTGTTCTTTATGATCTCTTCCATTTCACGGCGTCTGGCTTGACGATAATCATCAACTAGATTTAAACCGCCTAAGGAATAACGCATATCTGAGAATAAGTCATACAAGCTTTGCTTAATGCCGTCTGTGCTTCTTGAATATCTATCAATGATTTGAGCTTTACGATCTTCGTACTCTTCATTACTCATGCCTTTGTTAGTATTTTCTAACTTTGATTTTCTGTCATGAAGTTGATCGCTTAAAAAGCTAATGTATTCAGAACTGGATAAACTATCTACAGCATCATCAATCTTTTTATTATTAAGATTTCTTAGTTCGGTATTTAAAGCAAATGAACGTCTTAAATCAGAAAACAACTTAGAATCTTGCTGAACCTGTTGAGCTGTTTTAAAGTATTTGTAAGTCTCAGGATCAAAGTTACTCCTAATCTTTGCGTTATTGATAATGCTGCTATCAGGTAAACCGTACTCATCGAATGTTTTTACCCAATCGTTCATCATCTTTTGTGACATTAAACGTTGAACGATGTCTGCGTCATTAGATGAGACATTAGCTCCATAAAACCTTGACAACTCCTCAAACTGTTTCTGCTTAGTTTTGTCTGTATTTACATTGTATTCAGCAAAGGCTAAAGCACCTCTAGCATTAGCTTTGACTGAGCTTAACTCTTCATACTTTTTCTTTTCTTCGTCTGTAGAGTTTTCATCTAAAACAGGTAGTGATATTGCCGCATCTTGCCATACATCACGAGTGTTACCTCTAATGTAATTCTTAGTCTGTTGTGAGATACCGTCAGATATAGTATCTGCATAAAAGATAGGAGCAGGTGATGCTGATAATTTTTTTTGAAGTTGACTGTCTATAGCCTCTGTTTGCTCTTTTGTAAACTCTACGTTTTGATTGCCTATAGGCTGTTGTAAATTATCAGACATCTTTAATTCACCTTACATTTATATTTGATTTGTTATTTATTATACCTAGTTTATTAAGTTACTTTATCATTCTTTCTCTATCAGATAACTTTGATGTTTGTTTATTAACAAAATCTAAATAGAGCTGTCTTGATGTTGGATATGTTCCGTTGTCTCTGTAGTATTGTGAGTGGTACTGCCAAAGCTGAGACTTAACCTCATCTTTTGAAAATGTATCATTTAACAAATCGTTATCATCGAGATCATCATAAGTATTATCAATAACATCTTTGCTGTTTTTATAGTCCTGTTTAGCCTGTTCTAATTCAGGACTTCTAATTACATACTCAATAGCGTTAGATATTTCTTTTGGATTAAGAGCTGATATGTCAGGAACTCCTGCTCCGTTCTTATCCTTTTTAATAAGATTACTGTTTACATAAGTTGTAAAAAGATCTTGTGCTACTGGCATAATGAACATGAATTTAGATGAGTTATCACCTTTGAACAAGTCATTGCTTTTAATGTTCAGGTCATCTAAAAGACGACTAGATAAAGCATCACCTTTTTTAATTGATGTTCCTTGATGTTGTTGCTGTATCTTTAGAATGCGAGCCTGTGCCTTTTGATCATTTAAAGGAATAGTTCCATAAGTGAGTTCTGTTTCTTTTTGTCTTTCAGGGGTCCCATAAAATAGATCAAGAACATCATCACTAGCAGTAGAAATAAAAGAACTTAACCTGTAGTTTGCTTTATTATTCATGTTGTCGTAAAGCGTAGCTAACTTAGTATTCAGTTTTTCTTTGTCTCCATACTGGACAATAAGAGAACTTCTTAAATTAAGATCATCAATGTTTAAATAAAGGTCGTCTTTGTTTTTATATTTAAGTTCGCCGTTAGATTGTTTAGCATAAAGAATTGATGATAGGTTATTATCCAAAATGGAATCAGTATCTGATACAGCTTTACGTCTAGCATTTTCTTCAATGACTTGTCTTGATAAGTCCCCATCGGTCATAATCTGAATATCGTTATAATCAGTTGGAGATAAATCATCTTCTTTTTTGTTGTTCTTGATCATGAACAACTCTTTCATTTTTTCAAAAGTCGCATCTTTGTGAGTTTCTTTAAATCTTAACTGTTCTACAGCATTTAAAGGCTGAATAGCACGTAAAGCTTCTCGCTCACGTTTCAGTTCTAAATTAGTTTGTCTTTGCTCACGCAGTAATGCTTTACGCTCCTGTCGCTCCTGTTCTTCCTCAGCTCCTTTAATAGCCTTAGCTAATAAATCGTTGTAAGCATCAGCTGAGATTCTCGGTTGCCAACGTTTTAAAGAGGCGATAGCACCGCCAAAATTCTTATTTAAGATCTGATTTCCGATAGCAATTTTTGTTACCTCATCAGCCATTTTTCTTTGTTCTGCCTGCCACTCTTCACCACCTGGCACATAACCATTTTTTTCTAAAACAGCATTAGTTGCAGAAACATACTCTTTATAATATTTATCTTCTAAAGGTGATCCCCAATGCTCTGTTAAAGTGTTTGCTGAATTTGAAATTCGACCTTTCATTTCAGCACTATTCACAGCTTCAATCTGACTGTCATTATAGTTTTTTAACTCAATACCAAAGCTGTTTGCTTTGTCGTCAAACCATTTGTTGAAGTCATGCGCAACATCACCATAACCTTTAAAAGCATCGCTGTAGTTCTTTTTTAAATTCTCTAATTTTTTCTGATATTCAGGTAAAGCCTCAACAGCGTTTTGACCCTTTAAATTTTTATAATCTCTTATAAGATTATTAAACTCAACGCTCGCATCATTTTGTGCCGATAATAAAGCATTTTCTTTTGCCTTAGTTCTAATGTTTTCTTGATATTTTTCAATAACATCTAAAGCATTTTTTGCAAACTTTAAATTTTGAGTTACATCAATCTTAAAAGGGACTGATGTGTCTGTTCTCTGCATTTGCAATTTAGGTGAGTTCTGAAAAGTTAATGAGCTTGCAGAATTTTTTATATTCAGATTTTGTGTTGGTAATAAAACAGCCATACTCCACCTTTACTTAAAAGAAAACATCTGTGACCAATTCGTACCACCTGCTGACGAACCACCACCCCAAGTGTTAAGCAAACTGTCGGTAGCACCCCAAAAGGCATTTTCCAAAGGCTTGATTGATTTAGCCATAGTGTTATAAGCAACGCCTTCACCTGTAGCGATTAGAGCTTGTGCTCGATAATTAGCCTCTTGCATTTGAGCATCACTAGCCTGACGCATCAAAGCATAGACTTGTTGCCTTGCCTGTGCTGCATTGCTGTTTGTGTTTTTTTGAATAATGTATTGATTGATTTTTGCACTTAATACGTTTGTTTGATCTAGTTCTGCTTTAGAACCACTATCCATTTGAACTCCACTTGATGCAGATTGAACTCGTTGAGATGCTATCTTCTGTGCGTCTTCCACGCCTTGCTCCATAGCTTGAATTTCGCCCATGCGATATTGATTATAGACATCGTATTGAGCTACTACAGTTGCAACGTCTAGATTCTGTTTATCTAACTTTGCAAGCTCTGCATTAAGGTTAGCCTGTTGAGCCTGATAAAAAGCATTGCTTGAATTAGCCTCTAAAGAGCGTCTTTGTTGCATACTGGACATAAACTCAGCAGAAGCATAAATCGCCGACTTTGCGATAGTTGTCCATGCGTTTTTATTTGGTATCTTATCAGCATAGTTTTTCATTCTTGTAGTGCCAGTATTCATTGCTTTTTGTGAAAACTGATTACTACTGATAGATGTATTTTGATTGAGAATAGTTACTCTTGTGTTTTGCAAATAAGAGCCGTAATTAGCTTGTGTGTATTGTGGTATTGCCATCGTTATTTCCCGTCTTCATAAGATACTGCTAAGATCACGCTTTGAATTTCTACTGGCAAACAGTCTTTATGACTGATTGCAAATTGTGATTGTTCCTCCCAAGCACCATCAATCACGACTTTAACTAAATAAGAATCATCATCAGTAGGTGTACTGTATTGATCTACTTTAGAGCACATGTACTCTTTGCCGTGTGGATAATTACGTGAATACAAGTCACCTTCATAGCTAACTCTCAACTGAACTTGTGAAATATTTTTTGTTCTTCCCTGCAATTCAGATTCAGTATTAGAAACAATCAAAGGAACTGAAACAAAGTTGTAGTCAATGGGCAAACCGATAGCAATATTCTTTCCTGCTGTATCTAAATTTATCATTCCCTGTACAACTTTTTTGTTTTTTTGCTGTTTACCATCAACGAAAACAGAAACTGTCTTACCTTCAAGATGATCTAAACCGCTGATTTTAGATTGAGATGTAGAGAATACACCATCAAGATAGCAGTCAAGATAACGATAGGTTGCGGTTGCATTAGACACCTGAAAATTACTCATACGTTCGATGTAACGTTTTTGATCTCGGATTACAACAGCGTATAAATGATCTTCTGTGCCTTCCGAAATACAGCAAACCGATTCAAACTTACCGTTTAAAGTTGAATGTCTAGCCCATGCGATTTGTGATTGCTCAGGTGTGAATGTACATGACAGCAGCACACCGTCAGATGTTACCGCCCATAGAACTTGAATAGGTGATTTTTGTAAAGCTAAAGATACGATGTCCTTACCATCGAAAAGATGAGGTGCCCGCACACTAATATCACTAGAGGTATAACCGCTTTGCTGGTAGTTATACCCCAAAGCTCGAACGTGTCCGCCACGCTGTGAAGCGTAAATCACAGTGTTATTACAAATTAAAGGCTGAACTTTGTTTGCTCCGATAAACGACTGAGCACGAATCGCAACCGAGTTAGGTGTTAAAGCATCACTGTTTTGAGTGAATACTCTTAATTCACTTGAACCTGTTAATAACAATAAAGAATCTACAGCAACAAGATGCTTAATTCTATCAGCATCAGAAGTTACTGCTGTAATTTCAATTCTATCTGTATCAAGACTAGGTAAGTGATACACCATTAGATCTTGAAAACCAGCATTCGTAAACCAAACACGAAGAGGATTATTATATGATCCTGCGAATACTCTGCGTTGATCGTATTGTGCAACGGCACCTGGATAATCTTTATCTGTAGAGTTCTGTAAATTAGGAGTTAATACAGCACCCCAACCTATTGAAGATAAGACAGTAACGGTTGGTCGTTGTGAATAATCAGAACCGCCATTAGAAACTTTAGCATTCGCTAAAACGCCATTTCTAGCAATGACATAAGCTGTTGCGCCGTGACCTTCGTCATTAGATTTGATGTTCAAATCAAGCTGAACTGTTGTGTCTTCCTGAGCAAATAGAGAACGTAAATTATCAATCGTAATGCCGTTACTGTAGAACTGTTTAAACAGCTCATTATCTTTATAAGAATTTGCTGTTGATAAAGCACTGTCAGAAATGGTGTAATCAATACTTCCTGTACTCTTATCTACTTTTAATCTAAAAATAGCATAAGGCACTTTCAGCACATCTTGCGTTAATCTGATATTTTTTACATTATCAATGTAAGCAATTTTTCTGAACTCATAGAAGAGATAACCTTCATCTTCTATAGTAGAAGAAACTACTTTAGTTGTCAGTTCAATGTTTGTTGACGAGTAGATTTTACCGCTTGAACCATCTAATACTTCTAATGTCACACTAGGAGAAAACTTTGTGACCAATTCATCATCTTTAGAGTTGGCTTTTGCTGAAACCAAAGGAGGCACTGTACGAATTGTAATAACTCTAGGTAAGTAATAAGTATTACTGTTTAAGCCGTAGTAGTAACCATTACCTCCATTATTGATAGTGATTGAGCTTATCTGTCCTTTTACAGATTGAGTAAACACACTCTTATATTTAGGAGGTGTAGTAGTAGTATCAGGATTATTTCCTTCATCATCAATATATAATTCTTCTGTTTCTCCGATAAAGCCATAAATACCAGCTACCATTCTGTAAACTTTGTAATAACTGGCACCTGCTACGCCTTGCCATTGAACACGGATCTTTGCACCACTTATGTAATAATTTCCACGAGCAACAAGGTTAGAACTTGCAAGCGATTCTTTTTCGTTAGCATCTACAGCTGTTACAACATAATTACATTCGATTTTATCCTTAGTTTTTTCTTCACTATCTGTCATTGAACTAGGATAAATAGCAGTGTAAGCTAAGCCTTTTGGCGGTGTTACGTTAGGAGTAACAGACACAGCCACGAAACGCCAATCATTATAGCCGTATCTTCTAAGCTCATAAGGCATATATTCAGGTGAGGTTAAAGTGAGCACATCGGCATTTTGAGCATAGTCAATGTCTGCTAGATCAACGGCAGCATAAGGAGTTGAGATTTGATAGATACCGCCATTGTTATCAGCTATATACTGTCCATGATCAATAACGCGTAATGTCTTATCGCCAAACTCCAAAGCATAAGTTTGTTCTGAGCTATACCTAAATGGAATTAAGCGCACTGGCAAATTACTATTTATTGCCTGTCCTACAAAACGGAAACCAGCTCTAGTTCTAACAGCACCTTGAGGAAGTACAATAAAGTTTTCTAGCTTTCGACTTCCCATTGCATACTGATTTAAGTCAGTTCTTGCAAAAAGGCTAGGTGTGATCTCACCTGCTCCAAAACCTCTTTGTATAACTTTAGTAACCATAGCGAGCCTCTATGAATGAACATTGATTATCTTTGATACTGTCTGCGCCCTGTTGATTATCCTGACTGCTTGCAAGTTGTAAAAACATAATGCCTTGTTGCATCAAAGTGTTGCTGATGCTAATACCAGTGTTTCCATGAATTAGTGCACTTGCTAATCGTGCACCTAAAAGATATTCAACAGCTTCTGTAAATTGAACTGAAAATAAATTAGGATCATCAATAAAGGCTTGATATTGAATGACAAAAGGAGCTTTTTTATTAGTTACAATACAACGTTGTTTCTTTTTGTTTACGTCAATAACTCTGAAATTAAACTTCAATGTCTTAATATTGATTGTCTCTTCTCCTTCTTTACGGTAAGGTTCAAGATACAAAATATTCATCACATCACTAGGAATTGAATATGTGTATTTATAAGGAATAGATACAACGTTTTGAATCAAATTTTTTTCTGAAATAAGTTCATCTTTTCTAGCAAACGAAAAATTAAACTTAGTTAATGCACGATCAACTACCTGTTGATAATTTCTTTTACATAAATCAGCTTCCTTAGATTGATCGTCAAAGCTTTCTATATGCAAGCCTTGACCGACTAAATCTAAAGCATTGTTGCAAATATCAATAGCAGTAGTCATTCTCTACTCCATATAAACAAAAAGGGTACATACCCATAATATGTACCCTTTCCTAATTCAGTTTTTTACAAACTAACCTGTAAACTTATCAGAGTTTGCATAACTTACAACTGGAGAGATTGCAGCGATAGTTCCAAAGAATGCAGTAATTGCATTAGCTTTAGGCTCACGCTTTTCACCGATTTTGTGAGCTACAGCAAAGTTAGTTAAATCAGGCTCAGTTGGTGATGATACGTTTGTATCTTCCACTCCACCTGTTGATGGAATGTATAATAAAGTTACGTATCTATACTTCTGACCAGTCTCGACAACATGGATCGGAAATGTCTTATTAGTTTTAAGATCTTCCTTAGCATAAACACCACTATCACCTAGTGGATGCTTAACGTCCCAGGTCTTACCGTCAGTTGAGCCTATAACTTGTACACGTAAGTCTTTTGCAAAATCGCCGTTACAAATACAAGTTACATATAACTGACTTCCGATTGCATGGTCCCATGCTGCCATAAAGTCATAAGCCTTTTGTGAATAGGTTGTCTCGGTGACTACCTGCTCATCAGAGAAAAACGCTCTTGCATCTTTAATCATTTTATTTACTCCTAACTTACGATAGCTTCATCGTTAGTTAATTGATCTACA